>Ga0247740_1000373_pt1 | contig 22701 bp, 18 predicted proteins | sample UWRJL148409B2_FD_180942 | JGI IMG/M metagenome (GOLD analysis project Ga0247740, IMG submission 180942) | Plant litter microbial communities from Arlington Agricultural Research Station in Wisconsin, United States - UWRJ-L148-409B-2 | ecosystem: Environmental > Terrestrial > Plant litter >...
CTATGGCCGTCGCTTTCGGTTCGGCCGTCTTTGGCGCAACGGCGGCCTTCGCGGCAGCGGCTTTCGATTCTGCTGGCGGAGGGGCGGGTGCAGCGGGTGCAGGTGCAGCCGCAACGGGCGCAGGTGCAGCCGCAACGGGCGCAGGTGCAGCCGCAACGGGCGCAGGTGCAGTCGCAACGGGCGCAGCGACAGGTGCAACTACTGCAGGTGCAGGTGCCTCTGCGACGACCGGCGGACGCACCGACTCGGACTTCGAGAAGGTGGGCGCTTCGACGGTGCCGTCGACACGAATGCCGGCCTGACACTGTTTACATTTGATGGTGACAACGCGCCCTTTGACCTTGCGCTCGTACACGTCGTCCGCGATGGAGAACGTCTTCTGGCAAGCCGTGCACGTGATGGGAAACGGCATCCGAGCTTAGGGTACACGACTCGGCTAGCCGTGCCCCAAATTTGGGCGATCCAACCGGTTTGAGCCGACCAGCGCAGCGTGGGGGTACAAACTTTCAGCGCCGACATCGGGCTCGTTGCGCGCCCCGGTTCAGCTACGGTACGCGGCGTCATGAACGGATTCGAACAAGGCCGGGTGGCCGCGCGTCGCGATTGGGCGCCTGGCCTAATTACGCTCACTGTCGATGCCGCCATCGAGCCCTTCAATGCGGGGCAATTCGTGAACTTGGGGCTCGAACTCGACGGCCAATTCGTGCGTCGCTCGTATTCGATTGCGTCGGTCCCCGGCGCGCCGCTCGAGTTCTATCTCAAAGAAGTCGCAGCGGGCGCTCTCACACCTCGCCTTACACGGCTCGAACCCGGCGCGAGCGTTTGGGTCGAGCGCAAGCCGCAGGGTTTCTTCACGCTCGCCTACGTGCCGCCCTGCCGCGACCTCTGGTTCGTGGCGACGGGCACGGGCCTTGGCCCATTTCTGGCCATGCTGCGCGGCAGCGAAGTCTGGCAACGCTTCGAACGTATCAGCGTCGTACACGGCGCCCGGAGCGCGCTGCACCTTGCTTACGCCGACGAACTCGAGGCCCTCGGGGCGCAACACCGCGGCCGGTTCTCGTACACGCAGCTCGTGAGCGGCGGCTCGGCCGGCGCCGCGCTTCCGGGGCGCGTCACCAGCGCGCTCGCCGACGGCACACTCGAAACGCGCGTCGGCTGGTCCCTCGATCCGGAGCGCTCGCACCTCATGCTGTGCGGCAACCCCGACATGATCCTCGAAGTCACCGCCGTGCTCGCCGTCCGCGGCCTCCGCAAACACCGCGTCCGCACCCCCGGTCACATCACCGCCGAAAAGTACTGGTGATCAAACGCTGGCGCGGTGCGCGGATTAACGTTGGCGCGGTGACCGTGCGTTCGCTGCCGCAGCCGGTACTTCGTGCGCAAAGTACCGGAGTGCGTCGTGGTCGGACTGCCACCCGCGCCGCGTCGCTGCGCTCGGCGCGCCGCTGCCCCCACTGCGCGCGAAAAGGTACTTCGCGCGCAAAGCACAACTTTCGCGAGCGGGGAGCGGCAACCGCGCGTGAGCGCGAGGTGCGCGGCTGGATCGCGATCGCCCCTATTAGACGCCGTCGCGACCGAACACCGGGATCGCCGCGCCGGAGATGTCGCGCGCGGCGTCCGAAAGCAAGAACGCGATCACGCCGCTGAGTGATTCCACGGTCACCCACTGCGAGACGTCGGCCTTGGGCATCGCGGCGCGGTTGGCCGGGGTGTCGATCGTACTCGGCAGAATCGCGTTCACGCGGACGCCGTCGGCGAGGACTTCCGCCGCGCAAGCTTGTACGAGGGCGATCACGGCGGCTTTGGAAGCGGCGTAGGCAGCCGCTTTTGCGCCTTCCCACGGACGCGGAGCGGTGCGTGAGCCGATCGCGACGATGCTGCCTGACTTGGCGGCGACTAGGCGCGGCAAGAGCGCCTGCAAACTGACGCGCGCCGTTTCCAGATTTGCGCTCATCACGCTGCTCCAGATGGCGTCGCTGCCCGCTTCGAAAAAGCGCGCGCCGCCCTTCCACGCGCCCGCCACCAGCACTCCGCCTGCGATTTCCGAATCGCCGAGTGCGCTTTGCCAAGCCTCGATCGAGCTGATGTCGAAGCCGAGCACGCGGCAGTTCGCGACGCCCGCGAACGTCTTCTTGGCGCGCTCCGCGTCACGCTCGACCGCGATAACGCGCTGCCCGCTCCCGCAGAGCGAGCGCACCACGCCCGAACCCAACGCGCCGCCTGCGCCCGTCACTACGATTTCGCCGTTTTTCATGCTCAAAACACCACGCCCAAGGAAAAGCGAGCCAACAGATCGAACGGATACAGGAAGCTGTGCAGGTCGATCACCGAGGTGCCGCCCTGGTTCAGTTTGATCAGCAGCTGATCTTTGTCGCAGCTGGAGGTCGCGTTGCCCACTACGTCGAAGCAACGGTTCTGTTTGTTGAGCTCGTACGCGAGGCCGATGCCGCCGGCGATCGTGAACGCGCCCCAGCGGCTGTGGCTGCCGATCATCGCGAAAAATTGACGATCGGTGTGGCTCACCGAGTCATTGCCGGGATCCGTCGTAGTGTACTTGTAGGCGTAGTTGGTGAAACCCGCGCGCAGCACGTAGCCGTTGAACGGCTTACCGCCGAACCAAATGCCGGCATCGATCGCCGCGCCCGCGAGCGCGCCGATGCCGTTCGATTCCTGACGCAGCGACGACTTCTCGTACGTGTTGTAGTTGAGCGTCGGAGGCGTCTTGGTAGTCACGAACACCGGCACGAGTTCCAAAGTGAGGAATTTATACAGCTGCGCCTCGAGCTCGAGTCCCAGCCTGCCCTCGAGCAAGAAGTTGAATGGGTCGATACGCACCGACATATCCGGGATCTTGAAGCCTTCGCTCGGAGCTTGCGGCGGCGGCGGATCTCCACCGGGGTAGGCGTCGCGTTGCGGCGCGTTCGGATCTTGCGGGTATTGCCCATAGGGCTGTGGCTCCGGATAGGCCGGATACGCAGGCGCGGGCGCGGCAACCGGTGCCGGTGCGGGGGCGGCAACCGGTGCCGGCGCCGGTGCAGGGGCAGGCTGGGGCGTGGGCGCCGGTGTAGGCATTGGCGGAGCGTCAGCCGTCGGTGGGAATGAAGCCGTCCCCGCCGGCGGCGTGGCTTGCGCGAACGCTCGACTCGGAGAGACGAAGAGGGGGGCGGCCAGACCAAGAATTAGCGCGCCAGCGCGCGCAAGCTTTGCCATGCGCGGAAGCATAGGGCACCACCGCGCCCCGCGCGAGCACCCGTAAGCGCGCCGAAACAGCCGCTATTCAAGCGCGAATCACGCCCGAGGCGTCGTTGCGACGCCTGCCAAGACACGCTAGGGTCAACGCGATTGCCGGGCGAATTTGCCACAATAACGGCTTTCGCACCGTCGCAAACACCCTCGGGAGACTCGCTCAGCATGGCTCTACAGATTCAATTGGCGTCGACTGACGCACTCAGCGCTGTCTGCGACGCGCTGATCGTCAGCGTTGGCCAGGGCAGCGTTGCCAGCCACCCGACCGTGGTCGCGCTGGACAAGGCGCTCGGCGGTTCCCTGCTCGAGCACATCAAATCCGTCGAATTCGAGGCCAAGCTGGATCAAGTCTTGGACCTGCCCACGCTGGGTCGGCTCAAAGCCAAGAAGCTCGTGTTGCTCGGCCTCGGCAAACCAGCCGAGCTCGATTCGGCGCGGCTGCGCGCGTCGCTCGCGGCCTGCGTGCGCGCCAACTCCGGCTCCAGCATGCGCACCCTTCACCTGGTGCTGCCCGAGGCGGAGCTCGAGCTACGCGCCGTCGGCGAGGCCGTCGCGCTCGGCGCTTACCGTTTCACCAAATACTTCACGGGTGATCGCAGACCGAAGTCCGAGCTGGGCAAAGTGTCGATCCACTTGGCGCGCGGCAATGCCAGCGCGGCCGACAAAAAGCAGCTCGATTTGGGCGTGGCCGTCGCGGACGCGGTTGCCATCGCGCGTGACGCGGTGAACGAGCCCCCGAACGTGATGACGCCGGAAGGCTTGGCTGAAGTCGCGCGCGGCATCGCACGCAAGCACAAGCTCAAGGTCAAGGTGCTCGACAAGAAGGGCATCCTCGCCGCCGGCATGAACCTGCACTACGCGGTCGGCCAAGGCAGCGAGAACGAACCGCGCTTCATCCACGTCAGCTACGTGCCGAAGAAGAAGCACAAGAAGATCGTTTTCGTCGGCAAGGGTATCACCTTCGACTCGGGCGGCCTGTGCATCAAACCCGCCGCCGGCATGGGGGAGATGAAGTCGGACATGGGCGGCGCGGCCGCTGTGCTCGGCATGATCGCGGCCGTGGCCACCGTGCGCCCCGACGTCGAAGTGCACGCGATCGTCGCGGCCGCCGAAAATATGCCGGACGCCGCAGCTTATCGCCCCGCGGACATCTTCACCTCGCTCGACGGCAAGACGGTGGAGATCATCAACACCGACGCCGAGGGCCGGCTCGTCTTGGCCGACGCACTCACGTACGCGACGCGGCTCAAGCCCGACATCATCATCGACGCGGCCACGCTCACCGGCGCGGCCCTGGTCGCACTCGGCAAAACCTGCTCCGCCTTCTACGCGACGGAAGACGAACTCGCGCGTTCGCTCGAGCGCGCTGCGCGCACCGCGGGCGAACAGTTTTGGCGCATGCCGCTGCTCGAAGAACTCGGCGAACAACTGAAGAGTGACGTCGCAGATCTGAAGCACACCGCGGATCGCTGGGGTGGCTCGATCAGCGCCGCCTTGTTCCTGCGTGAGTTCGTGGGCAAATTTCCCTGGATCCACTGCGACGTGGCTGGCCCCGTCTTGGCCGACCGCTCCAAGGGCATGTACCCGAAGGGCGCCACGGGCCACCCCGTGCTCACCTTCCTCAACTTCGTCGAGCAAGCCGGGCGCCCGAGCAAGTGACCGAGTCGGGCGCGCAGCCCAGCGCCTCGCGCGCCCTGGCCGCGCTGCGCGAGCGCGCCAACACCGTGCTGCCCGGCCTGTACGCATGGGTGACCACGGTCGCGTTGCCCTCCGTGAGTCACGGCGCGCCCAGCTCAGCCCGGGTGAGCGCGTTCTTCGCGCTGTTGGCTTTGCTCGCCGCGCCCCTGTTCGTGACCGAGCGCCCGCTGCTCGGCCGCGTGCTCGGCATTTTCGGCTTCATCGGCTGCTCGCTGCTGACCTGGCTGCTGCTCGGGGCCGGCTTGGTTCGAACCCCGGGTGACCCGCTGTTGTCGGCATTGGGGGCGGTTGCCTTCACCCTGTACGCCTTGGGCTGGGGCTCGCTGCGCCGGCGTGGGGTGGTGCCCGAAGACGCTCCCAACGTGATCGTGGGCCCGCCGTTGCAACCCCGGGCCAAGCCGCAGCCGATCGCTCCCTTCGTCTTTGCCGTGATCCTGGTCGGCGCGCTGCTTCCCGTATTCTTGGCCTTCCGCGTGGCCGAGCCCGAGCGCGGCTTGTTTGCCCACGCGGTCGCGATCTTGGCCGCCATCCTGACGATCACGGTAGGCGCGCGCGTCGCGACGGGCCTCGGCCAGCGGCACGCCCTGCCCGTCAGTGGTGAACGCCTGAATGCCGCAGCCCTGCCCCTGGCACTGTCGGCCCTACTCTTCGGGCTAGGTTTTCTGTGGTTGGTGGTGCGCTAGTCCAGGAGTAATTTCGGACCAGCCGCGCCGGATGGGCACGCGGCCGCACACCGCACCGGGCACGATGAGCAAAGTAGTCGACGCACTGAGCATTTTGCTCGTTCTCGGGGCCAGCCTCGCGTTCTCGGTCGGCGTGGCCGCGCTCGGTGAGCGCCGTGATCTGGCGGCCATCTACTGGCTGTGTATCGGAGGCCTCGTGCTGCGAGCGGCGGTTGAACTCTTGCGCCCGCGGTCGAGTTCGCGATGACCCGACGCTGGGCTGCGCTGTGCTGCGCGGCGGCCAGTGCGCTGTCTTGTTCGACCTCGGTCGACTCCGCGCCGCCCGGCGCGCAGCAAGCGCGCTTGCCGCAAGGGATAGCGGCCAAGGTCGGCGCCGAACAGATCGCACTCGACACCGTGGCTAGAATTGCGCGCGCGCAAAGCGTAACGCCGCTCCTCGCGCGCGATTTCGCCGCGCGCGATGCCGCGTTTGCCCTCGGCGCGCGCACCGCGTTTGCCGGCGGCCCCATCGTGCCCGTGGTCGAGCGCGCCGCGTTCGCCCGTGCGCTCTTGGAGTCCCTCAAAGCCGAAGCTGCCGCCCAGGGCCCCGCGACCGATACCGAGGTCAACGAGCTCACGGCCCTGCGCTGGCAGGAGTTCGATCGGCCGGAGACCGTGCGCACGACCCACGCCGTCGTCCTCGTCAACAAACCCGAAGACGACGTCGCGGCCCGCGCCACCGCGCAACGCGTGTACGAAGCCGTGCGCGGCGTGAAGGATCCGGCCGAGTTCATCCGCCTGGCGAAAGAAGTACCGCACGAGGGCGTCGAGCTGCGCGCCGAGCGTTTACCGCCCATGGCGCGCGACGGCCGCACCTATTTTCCGGAAGGCGCGCGCCCCGAGCAAGCCGATCAGCGCTTCGACAAGGATTTCGCCGAGGCCGGCTATCGGCTCACCGTGGGCCAGATCGGCGAACCCGCGAAATCGGTGTTCGGCTACCACGTGATTCTGTGCGAGGCGCGGCTGCCCGAAAAACGCGTCCCGCTCGAGGAGCGCCGCACCCTGTTGATGGGCGAGGTGCTGAAGGGCCGCGCGGAGCGCTCGAAGCAAGAGCTGCTCAAGCGTTTGAGCAGCGCGCTGCCGATCGCGATCACCCGATCGGTCGACGATCTGACGACGCGTGTTCAGGTCACGGAATGAGAGCGCGCGGTCGCGTCGCGATCGACCGCGACCAGGAAGCCTCGCCGTTCAGCGCGATTTTGTGGCGGCTGTGCGAGGGGTGCTCCGCGCATGCCGCCGCTTTGGTCGACAAAGAGGGCGAGACGGTGGACTACGCGGGGCGCATCTCTCCGTACGAGATTCGTGTTGCGGCGGCCGAGTTACGCCTGGTGCTCGCCTTCACTCGCAGCGCGCAAGTGCCCGGCTTCGCCGGCGTGAACGAAATCCGCGTGCGCACCGGCCAGCGTAGCTACGCCATCGTCGGCTTAGGCGACGGCTACGCCATCGTGCTCGAGCTGATCCGCCACTGTTTCGCGGTCTCGTCGCGTGCGGTGTTGCAAGCCACCCGCGAGCTGGAGTCCGAAGCCGGGATCGAGAGCGTGCTCGCTCCCGGCGGAACTCGCTGGTCGCGCGTCGAAGTGCGCCCCACCGTCTCCGATGCACGGCGCCCGGACGCGGTGTGGTTGGATGGCGCCTGGCAGACGGTCACCGTGCTCGGGCGATACCGGAGCGCGGATCTCGCGCCCCGCGAGCGCGGCTACTTGGCGCGGCTGGCGAGCGGCGCCGAGTTCTCCCTGGTGCGCGAACCGCTCGGTGTGTGGTTCGCCGACCAGCTTTCCTGAGCACGGCTGCGCTTCGCGCGCTGATTTCCTTCCTCTGTCCCGTCCTCGTCGTTCGCGTTGGCTTTCGCGGTCTCGCACCTGAACCGGGGAACGGCTTGTCCGTATGGGAGGAGCCTCCTCCACTCGGGGAGCGCTCGCGGCGCTCGTTGGCCTCTCGAAACGAGCGCCCCGATCGCCTCCGCGGGGTCCGATCGGGCCTACATCGGACCCTCCGGGCAGGCCGATCAGCGGATCGAATAACGCCCGGCCGCCCGATCACTGTACAGAAGTAGAGTCTTTTTGGATCGGAACCCCCCGAAATTGCGGGCTTTTTTTCAAAGCGACAGATAGTGACAAAAGTACTTGCCGAGGGGGCCCGACCGGGAGCATACACCGCCTCCCGCTTCGGACCCCACCGACGCGCCGCCGCCCCGCGAGGAGCGCCTGCGCTTTGGAAAGTTCGGAAACGGGGGCCGCAGTAAAAAGTTAACAAAGTCTTTGACAGCAAAGACGACGAAGACTAGATACCGCGACCCGCTTCAGGCCCTCCAACCCCGCGTTTTCTTTACTGAAAGCCCGGGAAGAAAAGCCGGAAGCAAAAGCGGTGAAAAGAAAGTTTCGAAAATCCCTTGACGGGAAAGACGAAGCAGACTAAACACCGCGACCCGCTGAAGGCTCTCGCAACCCCACGGAAACGTTGGGAAAAAAGAGCCGGAAGCAAAAGCGGTGAAAAGAAAGTTTCGAAGATCCCTTGACGGGAAAGACGAAGCAGACTAAACACCGCGACCCGCTGAAGACACTGCGAGCCGCCTGAAAGGGCGGGAAAACAGAGTCGGAAGCAAAACGGTGAAAAGAAAGTTTCGAAAGTCTTTGACAGCAAAGACCAGAGAGACTAAACACCGCGACCCGCTCGGAAGGAAACTCCTTCCCCTCGGTCCTTGAAAACTGAATCCTATTACCCGCGATGAAAATATCGTGGGTCCTCGTAACTCGCTGGCTTCGTAAACTCCGATTCGGAGAGCGCAAGTCGGCAGATTCGAAACTAAGAGAGCATAATGGTAGCTCGGTGGTTTACTCCGCTGAGTTCACCGAAAGATTCAAACTGGAGAGTTTGATCTTGGCTCAGAACGAACGTTAGCGGCGCGCCTAACACATGCAAGTCGCGCGAGAAAGGGCTTCGGCCCCAGTAAAGCGGCGCACGGGTGAGTAACACGTAGGTCATCTTCCCCTGAGTGGTGGATAACTCTCCGAAAGGAGAGCTAATACAGCATAAGACCACGACCTCGCCGAGGTTGTGGCCAAAGCAGCCCTCTTCACGAAAGGTTGTGCTTAGGGATGAGCCTGCGGCCCATCAGCTAGTTGGTAGGGTAATGGCCTACCAAGGCTAAGACGGGTAGCTGGTCTGAGAGGATGAACAGCCACACTGGAACTGAGACACGGTCCAGACTCCTACGGGAGGCAGCAGTGGGGAATCTTGCGCAATGGGCGAAAGCCTGACGCAGCGACGCCGCGTGAGCGATGAAGGCCTTCGGGTTGTAAAGCTCTGTGGGGAGGGAAGAATAAGTCTTGGCTAATATCCAAGATGATGACGGTACCTCCTTAGCAAGCACCGGCTAACTCTGTGCCAGCAGCCGCGGTAAGACAGAGGGTGCAAACGTTGTTCGGAATTACTGGGCGTAAAGCGCGTGTAGGCGGCTAAGTAAGTCGGGCGTGAAATCCCACGGCTCAACCGTGGAAGTGCACTCGAAACTGCATAGCTAGAGTCCTGGAGAGGAAGGTGGAATGCTTGGTGTAGAGGTGAAATTCGTAGATATCAAGCGGAACACCGGTGGCGAAGGCGGCCTTCTGGACAGTGACTGACGCTGAGACGCGAAAGCGTGGGGAGCAAACAGGATTAGATACCCTGGTAGTCCACGCCGTAAACGATGAGTGCTAGGTGTCACGGGCTTTGACCCTCGTGGTGCCGAAGCTAACGCGTTAAGCACTCCGCCTGGGGAGTACGGCCGCAAGGCTAAAACTCAAAAGAATTGACGGGGGCCCGCACAAGCGGTGGAGCATGTTGTTTAATTCGACGCAACGCGAAGAACCTTACCTGGGCTAGAAAGTACAGGAACCTGGTTGAAAAATCGGGGTGCCCTTCGGGGAATCTGTGGTTAGGTGCTGCATGGCTGTCGTCAGCTCGTGTCGTGAGATGTTGGGTTAAGTCCCGCAACGAGCGCAACCCCTGTCGTTAGTTGCCATCATTAAGTTGGGCACTCTAGCGAGACTGCCGACCTTTAAGTCGGAGGAAGGTGGGGACGACGTCAAGTCATCATGGCCCTTATGTCCAGGGCTACAAACGTGCTACAATGGTCAGTACAAAGGGTAGCGAACCCGCGAGGGGGAGCCAATCTCAAAAAGCTGGCCTCAGTACGGATAAGAGTCTGCAACTCGACTCTTTGAAGTCGGAATCGCTAGTAATCGCTGATCAGCATGGCAGCGGTGAATACGTTCCCGGGCCTTGTACACACCGCCCGTCACACCATGGGAGTCGATTGCTCCAGAAGTGGCTGCGCCAACCCGCAAGGGAGGCAGGTCCCCAAGGAGTGCTCGGTAACTGGGGTGAAGTCGTAACAAGGTAGCCGTAGGGGAACCTGCGGCTGGATCACCTCCTTTCTAAGGAGTCTCAACCCCTTTAGGTTGAACACCTTAAGGTCAAAGCCCACGTTATTGAGGAACCTCGGTGTCGCTTCTCTAGACACTCGAGTGGCCGTTTCAGAGGTAATAGGATTCAGTTTTGAGGGACCGAGAGTTTTTACCCTCAAAGACAATGGTCGGCTGTTGGTGAGTCGGCAGGGCTCATACCCTGCCAACCGGGCCAGTAGCTCAGGTGGTTAGAGCGCACGCCTGATAAGCGTGAGGTCGGCAGTTCAACTCTGCCCTGGCCCACCGTAATTATCGGGGCTGTAGCTCAGCTGGGAGAGCGCGGGCTTTGCAAGCCTGAGGTCGTCAGTTCGATCCTGATCAGCTCCACTGGCCTCTTCGGAGGCCGTCAGTTGATAGGCACCATTGTCTAGGTAAAAACCCATCAAGATTTTTCCGAGCCGTCTTTGGCTCGGTCGAAAGTGACGCTGAAGTAGGCGTTGCTGGAGCGCAAGCTCCGCTGGTTCTCTGAAAATTTAGTTAATAGCGTCCAATTGCTAGTAGATCTGACTCCTGAGAGTCGGGTCGTTTTTGGAGAGGCGCTCGATGCACACGCTGGTGTGGTCGAACGACCTCGAGCGAATTGCGCTGGATATTACAGAGTTCGTCAGTCGGACTCTGGGTACCAGTTCGATGCGTGCCTTAGGGATAAGGTCAAGCTACAAAGGGCGCACGGTGGATGCTCAGGCGATGAGAGGCGATGAAGGACGTGGACAGCTGCGAAAAGCTTCGGTGAGCCGCTAACAGGCTATGACCCGGAGATCTCCGAATGGGACAACCCGCGCAGGGACTACCTGCCATCACACAGTGAATTCATAGCTGTGTGAAGCCAACCCAGGGAACTGAAACATCTAAGTACCTGGAGGAAAAGAAAGCAAATAGCGATTCCCCTAGTAGTGGCGAGCGAACGGGGATCAGCCTAAACCGACTCAGTGCAAGCTTACTGGCGTTGCTGAGCCGGGGTTGTGGGATTCTTCTGGAGGAACAGTAACACCTCCGACGAGTTACAAAGGTTCTGGTTAATAGAACGGCATGGAATGGCCGGCCATAGACGGTGACAGCCCGGTATGTGAAAATCAGAACTCTCGTGAAGAACACCCGAGTACCGCAGGACACGTGCAATCCGGCGGGAATCTGGGACGACCATGTTCCAAGGCTAAACACTACTCATCGACCGATAGTGAACAAGTACCGCGAGGGAAAAGTGAAAAGAACCCCGGTTAGGGGAGTGAAATAGAACCTGAAACCGTGTGCCTACAAGCAGTGGGAGCACTATGGCCGCAAGGCAATGTGTGACCGCGTACCTTTTGCATAATGAGCCCGTGAGTTACGATGCGTGGCAAGGTTAAGCCGTAAGGTGTAGCCGTAGCGAAAGCAAGTCTTAACAGGGCGTACAGTCGCGCAACGTAGACCCGAAACCCCTGCGATCTACCCATGTCCAGGTTGAAGAGCGGGTAACACCGCTTGGAGGACCGAACGCACTTAAGTTGAAAATTAAGGCGATGAGGTGTGGGTAGGAGTGAAAGGCTAATCAAGCGGGGAGATAGCTGGTTCTCGCCGAAATATATTGAGGTATAGCCTCGGGTGAATTGCGTCGGAGGTAGAGCACTGGATGGGCTAGGGGTCCTACCAGATTACCAAACCCAACCAAACTCCGAATGCCGACGACAACTGCCCGGGAGTCAGGCAGCGGGAGATAAGTTCCGTTGCCGAGAGGGAAAGAGCCCAGACCGTCAGCTAAGGTCCCTAAATTTGCGCTAAGTGTAGAAGGATGTGGGAACGCTTAGACAACCAGGAGGTTTGCTTAGAAGCAGCAATCCTTTAAAGAAAGCGTAATAGCTCACTGGTCAAGCGAGCCTGCGCCGAAAATGTAACGGGGCTAAGCGCAATACCGAAGCTACGGGTGTTCGTAAGAACGCGGTAGGCGAGCGTCGTGAGAGAGATACACGGTGGACGGTGACGACCACTAACGGCTCTCACGAGTGATTATGCGGGCATGAGTAGCGATAAACAGGGTGAGAAACCCTGTCGCCGTAAACCCAAGGTTTCCTGGGGAAGGATAATCCTCCCACGGGTTAGTCGATACCTAAGCCGAGGCCGAGAGGCGTAGGCGATGGAAAGCAGGTTAATATTCCTGCACCACCAAGGTCAGCGTTGAAGCGAGCGGGGACGGAGAAGGGTAGCCCAGCACACCGCATGGTTGTGTGTGTTCAAGCCCGTAGGCTGAGTCGTTAGGACCCGATAGGGACAAACGACGACTCTTAAGGCCGAGAGGTGATGAGGTCTGGCCCTAGGCCAGGACACTGGGTAATCCCACGCTTCCTAGAAAAGCCGCGCGCAGAGCTCCTTTGGTGATCGTACTGTAAACCGACTCAGGTGGGTGGGGAGAATATCCCAAGGCGCGTGAGAGAACCCTGGTTAAGGAACTCGGCAAATTGACACCGTAACTTCGGGAGAAGGTGTGCCGCTGGCGGTTAGCAGATTTACTCTGCAAAGCTGTTGGCGGTCGCAGTGAAATGGCGGTTGTGACTGTTTACTAAAAACACAGGACTCTGCGAACTCGTAAGAGGACGTATAGGGTCTGATGCCTGCCCGGTGCTGGAAGGTTAAGGGAATATGTCAGGGGCAACCCGAAGCATTGAACCGAAGCCCCAGTAAACGGCGGCCGTAACTATAACGGTCCTAAGGTAGCGAAATTCCTTGTCGGGTAAGTTCCGACCTGCACGAATGGCATAACAACATCCGCACTGTCTCGACCAGGGACTCAGCGAAATTGCATTGGGGGTGAAGATGCCCTCTACCCGCGGAAAGACGGAAAGACCCCATGAACCTTCACTGCAACTTGGCAGTGAAATTCGGGTTGATCTGCGTAGGATAGGTGGGAGGCTTTGAAGACGGGTTTCCGGATTCGTCTGAGCCAACGTTGAAATACCACCCTGATTAATCTGGATTTCTAACCTACTTCCGTAATCCGGAAGAGGGACACTGCCTGGTGGGCAGTTTGACTGGGGCGGTCGCCTCCTAAATTGTAACGGAGGCGTGCGAAGGTTCCCTCAGGCTGATTGGAAACCAGCCGAAGAGTGCAAACGCATAAGGGAGCTTTACTGTGAGACTGACAAGTCGAGCAGTTGCGAAAGCAGGTGTTAGTGATCCGGTGGTACCAAGTGGAAGGGCCATCGCTCATCGGATAAAAGGTACTCTGGGGATAACAGGCTGATCGCGCCTGAGAGTTCACATCGGCGGCGCGGTTTGGCACCTCGATGTCGGCTCATCGCATCCTGGGGCTGGAGCAGGTCCCAAGGGTTTGGCTGTTCGCCAATTAAAGCGGTACGCGAGCTGGGTTTAAAACGTCGTGAGACAGTTTGGTCCCTATCTTCCGTGGGCGCAGGATACTTGAGAGGAGCTACCCATAGTACGAGAGGACCTGGGTGGACGAACCTCTGGTGTTCCGGTTGTCACGCCAGTGGCATAGCCGGGTAGCTATGTTCGGAACAGATAACCGCTGAAAGCATATAAGCGGGAAGCTGGCCTCAAGACTAGGTATCCCTGTCGCAAGACACTAAAGGACCCACGTAGACTACGTGGTTGATAGGCTAGGTGTGGAAGCGCAGCGATGCGTGGAGCTAACTAGTACTAATAGTCCGTGCGGCTTGACTTATTCTCTAAGGCAAACATTGCAATTGGTATCCAGAGTCCGGGCGAGATTGCTCCAAGCGGAGTCAATCTTTAACGAGCTCTCGGTTCAGTCGACCTTCTAGCAAGGGTTTGATTGAGTCGTGACTTCAGCGCAAAAACAGCACCAAAAAGCTGGCGTGGACGCCCAAAATTTTCCGGTGGCAATATCGAAGAGGCCATACCCGATCCCATCTCGAACTCGGAAGTCAAGCTCTTTGGAGCCGATGGTACTGCAAGGGCAACCTTGTGGGAGAGTAGGACGCTGCCGGGCTAATTTCTAAGATACCCTGACGAGCAATCGTCAGGGTTCTTTTTGGTCAGAAAACAGGGCGGCTGACCGGCCTGGTGGAGTGCTGATGGCGTGCGGTCGCTTTCGACCGACGGTATCGGTCGGCGAGAATGGCGGGAGCGTGAGTCTATGAGTGCAATGCCGCGCTGCTCGATCCATGTTCGCGGCGTGCTCGAGTCACGTGAGATGTGTTGGGAGTGTCGGCGCCCGACGCGCGTTTGTTACTGCGCTGCGGTGCAGCCGATCGACACGCGCACGCGAGTCGTGATTTTGCAGCACCCGCGTGAGAGTGACGTGCCGATCAACACGGCGCGCATCGCGGAGCTCGCCCTGTCGAACTCGACGCTTCACGTTGGGCTCGACTTTGCGCGGGACAAGGCGTTGCAAGCCGCGTTGAGTGATCCGGCGGCGCCTCCGGTGCTCCTCTATCCGAGTGATGACGCGAAGGATCTGGCGTTGGAAGCGCCACCCGGGCCGGTCACCCTCGTCGTGATCGATGGCACTTGGTGGCAGGCCTCCAAGCTGTTCAAGCTCAATCCGTTCTTGCACGGCTTGCCTCGCTACGGCCTCGCGCCATCAGAGGAGAGCCGTTACCGGATCCGACGGGAGCCCGCGGCGCACTGCTTGTCGACGATCGAGGCGCTGGAAGCCGCGCTTTCACTGCTCGAACGGCGTCCGGGCGGGTTTCCGGAGTTGCTCAAGCCGTTCGACACGATGGTCGAGACGCAGTTGGACTTCGTCAATCGTGAGCACCGGCCGCGGCATCGGCGTTCGGCCGAACCACGGCTGCGGCCTTTGGTGGCGCCGGCTTTGAGCGAGCGGCCCGAGTCGCTCGTGATCGGTTACGGGGAGGCGAATGCTTGGCCTTATGGGAGCCCGGGCATTCACCTGCCGGAGGTCGTGCATTGGGCGGCGGTGCGGCCGGCGACGGGTGAGCACTTCGAGGCTTATGTCGTGCCGAGCGGGCCGCTCGCGCCGTCGTTCGAGGCCCATAGCCGGTTGGTCGCGGATCGAATCGGTGGCGGTGAATCGCGCGCGGACTTTGCGCGCCGCTTCAGCGCGTTCCTGCGTCCGGATGACGTGCTCGCGAGCTGGGGTTTTTATGCCTCGGAGTTGCTGCGTGCCGAGGGGATAGCGTTGCCGCCGCGTTTGGATTTGCGGGAGGCGGCGATCCACGCCCTCGGGCGACGCGTCGGGCAGCTCGAGGACTATTTGACGGCGCTCGGGGTGACGGCGCACGTGCCATGGGCCGCGGGGCGGACGGGCACTCGCTTGGCGGCGATGGAAGCGTTGGCTGAACGCCTGAAGGGAGCGCGGCGCGACGAGCTGCGCGTTCGGCGTCCAGCGCGGGCGGCGGCTGAAAGCCTCGAATGAGCGTGCTCGCGGATCTCCCGCGACGAACGAAGCTGGTCGCGCTTGCGGGTCTCGGCCTGACGTTGCTGGGCGCGGCAGCGCTGAGCTTTGCGCCGATCGTCCGCGGGCGCGCGACCGCGGTCGCCGAGCGCCGCGGGATTCAGCTGGAAATCGGCGAGGTGAGACCCGGATTTGGCGGGATATGGCTGCGCGACCTAACGCTGCGCGTGCCCCAGGTGCCGGCCGCCACCGTGCACATCGCGGCCGTGCGCGTGGGGCTCGGCGTGGCCATGAACGTGAGCAGCGTGGCCCTGCACGGGGCGCTGGTCGAGCTAACCGGCGAGGCCGAGGAACTTCAGCGGCAGTGGGCCGCTTATCGCACCGAGCCGAGAACACAGGCGAATCACGAGGGTGCCGAAGAGACTCGCGTCTCCGCGGATGGCATCGACTTGGTTTGGCGCGGGCGCCCCCAAGAACCCGCCCAGCGAGTCTGGGGACTCCGCTACGCACGCGATGGGGCTCGTGAAACCGTCGCGTTCGACTTGGCGCATTGGCGAGACTCTGGCGTAGAGATCGAAGCGCGCCGCCCGGTGGCCACGTTGTTGCGCGGGCCTCAAACCGGCGCCCCGCGCCAACTCGAGAAATTGCAGGCCGAGGGGGTCGACATCGATCTCGTGCTCGCATCGACCGAATTGCCACCGACCCCGCCGACCCCGCCGACCCCGCCGACTGCTAGCCCAAACTCTGCCCGAGCCCGCGTCGAGAAGAGGGGCAATTTCAAGCCCGATCCGATGCGCGGGGCGAAGCTGCGCGCGGCGCTCCGGGAGCTTTCGGCGATGGCCGCGCGCTCGCTGCCGGACGGCGCCGGGCTCGACCTGCAAGGCGTGAACCTGCACTTCAGTCGGGGCGGCGAGACGCTCCACTTTGGACCCAGCGCGCTGCGTGCAGTGCGCTTGGGAACGCGGCTCGAACTGTCGCTGGCGCCCAAGGCAGAAGCTTCCGGTACGCCACTCGAATTCAAGCTGACCTTGCCGATCGACGGCGGCGAAGTGCAGGCGCGTCTGCGCGGCGGGCCCGTGAGTTTGCGCAGCTTGGGGGTGCGTGAGCGTGATTTTGGGCTGATCGGCGTGCAGCTCGCCACTTTGCAGGCCAGCGGGGACGTCACGCTCGCGGCCGATGGCTCGAGCTTGGCGTTCAGTGGCAACGGCGTGTTGGACAACGTGTCGCTCCAACGCGCGGAATTTTCACCCATTCCGCTGAGCGGGATCCATCTGGCCATTCGCGCGCAAGGCACGACCACGCTCGACGGCGCGCGTGTGGTGCTGGAAGACAGCGAGCTCGCCCTGGGCGACGTGCGGGTGCAGGGCAGCGGCACCCTGACCCGGGGGGAGCACACGCTGCAGACGCACCTGTCTGGTGGGGTGCCTTTGGCCTCTTGTCAGGCGTTCATGGCGGCGACGCCGCGCGGCTTGGCGCCGCTGATTGCGTCCCTGCGCATGACGGGTACGTTCGCCGTCCAGGCCCAGCTCGACTTCGATTCGGAGCATCCGAGCGAGACACGTGTGCGGCTGAACGTGGCCAACGACTGTCGCATCGAGCAGGTGCCGGCCGAGCTCAGCCCGCGCCGCTTCGCGAGCTCGTGGCGGCGCGAGGTGAAAGGCGCGAACAAACAGCCCATCGAGATCGATAGCGGGCCGGGCTCTGCAGACTGGGTGCCGATGGACGCGATTTCACCATTCATGGAAACCGCGGTGCAGGTCTGCGAAGACGGCCATTTTTTGCGGCACCGCGGGTTCGACTTCGAAGCCATTCAGAACTCGATCAAGGACAACCTGATCAAGGGGCGCTTCGCCCGCGGCGGCAGCACGATCAGCATGCAGCTCGCCAAAAACCTGTACCTGCGTCAGGAAAAGACCCTAGGGCGGAAGCTGCAAGAAGCGGTGCTCACCATGCTGCTCGAACAAGAGCTGAGTAAGCGCGAGCTGCTCGAGCTGTACTTGAATGTGATCGAGTACGCGCCCGGTGTGTACGGCATCGGGCCCGCGGCTCATCACTACTTTGCCAAGCGCCCGAGCGAGTTGTCCTTGGGTCAAGCGCTGTACATCGCCTCGATTTTGCCAAACCCGGATCGCCAGCACTTCGGTCCCGACGGCAAAGTGAGCTTGGCGTGGACCAGCTACTTGCAGCGCTTGATGCGGATCGCCAAGAAAATCGGCCAGATCAGCGACGAGCAGCTCGCGGCGGGCTTGGCCGAGCAGGTCGCCTTTCACGTTGCCGATTCGGGAGCGGCGTTCCACGCCAGCGGTGGTGCGTTCCCGGAAGACGGCACGGACACACCGAGTGAGCTCTCGCCGTAACCTGCGGCTCATGTCAGAGTCCGGCGCCGTGAACCCAGGCCTCGCCTCTACTCAGCACGACCAAGACTTGCACTGGATGGTGCAAGCTTTGGTCGAGGCCGATCAAGCACCACTGCACGGGGACGTCCCGGTCGGCTGCATCGTGGTCGACGAGCACGGCGTGGAGCTGGCGCGCGACCACAACCGACGCGAGGAGCGCGCGGATCCCACGGCGCACGCCGAGTTGCTCGCGCTACGCGCCGCGGCGGCCAAGCTCGGCCACTGGCGGCTGGAGCGCGCCACCGTGTTCGTCACACTCGAACCGTGCCCGATGTGCGCGGGCGCATTGGTCAACTCGCGAGTGGCGCGCGTGGTTTACGGGGCGACGGACCCAAAGGCGGGCGCGCTGCACTCACTTTTCGAAATCGGCCGTGATTTGAGGCTCAATCATCGCTTCGAAGTCGCGGCCGGTGTGCTCGCGGACGAGGGCGCGGCGCGCTTGAAAGCGTTCTTCGCCAAGCTACGCGCGTCTGCCCCGCCGCCGGCTTGAGCCGGCTCGCGCCTCAGCGGGCTGACGCTACAGCCGCGACGGAAAGGCCTTCACTCGGCGTGCCGGGAGCGGCGTTGCTCGCGCGGTTCGCCGAGCGACGGCGCAACTCGTGAGCGGCGAGCACTGGCGCAAGCAAGATGCCGCCCGGCGCAATCAGCACCAAAGCCCACAGCAAGACTCGAAACACCGTTGCCATCTCGTAGTCTTCATGTGCAGCTCGCGTGCCAGTTTGTAAAGCGGGGCAAACGTCAGAAAATTGCCTTCTCTCTTCCGAGTGTGCTGGGTGATCGGTATGACTGCCGTGTCATGGCTGACTCGGACCTGTGTCGCTGTCGCGGCGCGACCACGCCGGAGCCGCTGCGACCGCAGGTGGAGTGAACGTGAGCGAAGAGCCCGACGAAGCACCGCTGCGCGTGCTCTACCAGGATGACGTCTGCGCCGTCGTCGACAAACCCCCGGGCATGATCGTGCACCGAGGTTGGGCCAACGATGACCGCGATCTGCTGCGGCTCACGCGCGACACGCTGGGTCGCTATGTGTATCCGCTCCACCGTTTGGACCGAGGAGCCAGCGGTGCAGTTCTGTTCGCACTGAACGAGGACGCCGCGCGCACGCTGAACCGCGGCTTTGCCGAGCGCACGCTGGACAAGCGCTACCTCGCGCTCACGCGCGGGCATCCGGCCGAGCACGTCTTGATCGATCATCCGATTCCGCGCGCGCCGGGTGAGGAGCGCGTCCCGGCGCAGACCGAGGTGTTCCGGATTGGCACTTTCGAGCGCTACGCTTTGGTGCTCGCGCTGCCCAAGACCGGGCGCTTGCACCAGATCCGACGTCACTTGAAGCACGTGTCCTGTCCCCTGATCGGTGATGTGCGTTACGGTAAAGGCGAGCACAACCGCATTTTCCGGGATCGCTACGCGCTCGACCGGTTGGCGCTGCACGCGGCAGCGCTGCGCTTCGAGCACCCGGCGACGGGTCAACGCATCACCGTGCGCGCCCCGCTATCCGGGCGTTTGTCGCACTGCCTGGCCGCGCTCTCGCTGCATGATGCCGCAGACGCCGCAATTTTGGCGGAGTTCGAGGCTTGACCGACGCGCGTGCTGCCCGCGGGCGGCTTTTGCCTCATTGCGCGGGGCTGAGCCGCGGCTTACGGTCTGGCTGTGGCCCCGAGATACGCGAAGTTCCTGTTCTGGACGAGCTTGTGCTTGGCGACTCCCTTGTTTGGCGCGTGCGGCGCATCCAGCGCGCCGGTCAGCAGCGTGGCCACGGCCAATCAGCGCTTGGGTGGGTCTTGGCGGCTGCAGAGCTTTGCGCCCCTCGTGTCGCTAGACCTGCCCCTGCAGGCGGTGCTCAGCGCTGAAGTCGGAACGCTGGTCGTATCGTTCAACCAGGGGCAGTTCAGCGCGGTCGGGCCCGGTGTGACCTTCAACGGTCGCTACGAGGTGACCTCCGCTTCGGGCGATCAGCTGGCCTTGGTTTTGTACGACCCGCAGAACGTCGGCTATCACTTCACCGCGCAGTTCGCGGGGAATTTGCTGCACTTTCAGGCGAACGACAAACCCTGGGTCGGGGTCGGCGCGCTCGAGCGGGCCTGAGCCGGGCGGTCTCAGCTCGGCAATTGCCCGCGCGCCTGGCGCGATTCCGAGACCTGAGTGCGAATTTCGATGCTGCCGAGCACGGCGCGGCCTTGTACGCGCAACACGGGCAGCTCCGGATCCGGATCGCGCGGTACGCGCTGAATGCCTTCGAACGACCCCAAGATGCCGGCTCCCGCGCTTTCGACGGCTAAGTTCGGTGGCACGATGATCTCGACCGAGCCGAACACCGCGGACACTTCCAGGACGGACACGCCCGGTGGCATCGCCACATCGCGTAAATCGATCACGACGCTGCCCAGCACCGCGAGCGCGCCGGACGCACGTGCCGCCAGCTGTCCGCGCCGCTCGACGCTGCCCAAGATCGCGACCGCGCGCGGCGCGGGGGCGAGCGGGAGGAGCGTGCTGTTGGCGGCCGGCACGACCTCGGCATCGAAGACCACGGCCACGGTTTGCGCGGACAGATCGCTGACCAACGCTTCTAAATCGGGGACCGCGTTGGCTGCATAGGCGCGATTGAGTCGTTCCTCGAACTCCTCGAGCCCGAGCTCGTCACGGGTGAAGCCGTTCGTCAGCCGTTCGATGGTTTGGGCGCGACTCGCGCGGAGCGCCGAGCGCTTCGGATGTTCATCACCGCGCATGGTGGCGCGAGTGTACGCTCAGCGTACCGAGCGATCCAAGAGCTCCAGCACGCCATCGATGGTGTCGCGCATGGCCCAAGCTTGGTCGGCAGGGTCATTCAACTTGGCCGCCCGGCGTTGGCCCTCGGCCAGCGCGCGTTTTGGCCCGCTGCACGCACGCGGCAAGCGTTGACCGAGGTCCGCGGCGGCGCCTTCGTAGACGTGATAGCAGGTCGCGATCTTGCCGTCGTTGTACAGGGGCGCGCCAATTGCGATGGCGTATTGGAGTGTCTTCGAGATGAGCTCCTTGTTCGCCTCCGTGCAGCCCTTGAGCGCCGTGAGGGCGTGGTGAGGTATCTCCCGCTTTCGCTGCTGGCTGGCCGCCTCTTGCTTGATGGCGGTCATGACCGCGGCGTACAGCTCCATCGACAGGGGGCGGGGGTGTTTAATCAGTTCGGTCACGTACTTGGAGGGCAGGCCGAAGTTGAGGTTCTGACCCTGGGTGCTGACTGCCGTCGCCACGCCGATCACCTCGCCGCGGTCGTTGAACAGCGGGCCACCGGAAGAACCGGGCGCGATTGGCGCTGAAATTTGCAGTACGCTGAGCCCCGGGTTCACCTCGCGTACGGCGCTGATCAAACCGTTGGACACGGTGTCTTCCAGACCCAGCGGGTGACCGATGGCCAACACGCTGTCTCCCGGCCGCACGCGGTCGCTGTCGCCGATGGGCAACACGGGTAGGTCTTGGGCCTCGATGCGAAGGATCACCAGGTCGTGCGGGCGATCGGTGTTCATGATCTCGACCACGGGGAACTCGCGGTGGTCGGAGAAGACGACCGTGACCGCGGTGGCGCCGCGCACGACGTGAAAGTTGGTTGCGATCCAGCCGTCTTTGCGCACCACGAAGCCCGTGCCCAGGCCGTCTTCGGTGCGGACGGTGACGATTGCGGGGGTCGAGCGTGCGGTGATGTCGGCGGGACTCTGCGGTTCTGGGCGCTTGCTGCCTTGTGCGGCAACACCGGCGGACGGACCTGCGGCTTGCACCGAGCCGGCGTGTGAGGTGCAGCCCGAAGCTGCGATCGCCCCCAACAACAGCCATGACCCAAGGTCAATTCGCACGATGCTTCGAGTGTAGCACGTCGGGAGGCCGCGCTCTCGCGACCGAAAACTTGGCCGAGCCGGCCGAGCATGCCGAGTATCCCGGGATGCGCGCTTGCTGCTACCTGATGTTCATCTCGCTGTCTTCATGCTTGCAGATCGGCAATGCGACCGATGCTGGCGATGCCGACGGCGCGAGCAGCGCGGGCGCGGCGGGCTCGAACAACAGTCACAGTGGCACGCGGATCACCGGCAGCAATTGCGGCGTCGACCCGAGCTCGGGCGTGTCGTTGTGTCTGGGGATTTCTGCCTGCCCCACCGTGCGGGTCGACCCGGAACAGTTCCCCGATTGTGGCTATCGCATCTCCGGCGCGCGCATCGACCTCGAATGCCTGTGTGGAGACTCGCTATGCCCGATGGGAGCCGCCTCGAGCTGCCTCGACGCCAAAGCCCTGCTTTCGGAGCAATCCGGGCTGGGGGTGTGTGCAGCGGTCGCGGATGGCCGCTGTGAAATCGTGAAACAAACATCCAGTGGCAGCCAATCGACGTGCGAGAAAGATTGCCGGACTCAGTGCGCCGGCGTGCCGAGCTGCACTCAGCTGTGTGGCTGCTAGCACGTCACTGAACGAGCATCGCTTCCGGGGAATCCACGAGCGTGCGTGGGCGGGCGATCACTTGGCCTTGGACTACGTGCTCTGGAGCTTGCGGAGCACGCACAGCGTGCATGCGCTGCCGCCTGAGCATCTGCGGTTCATGGCGGTAGTAAACCCAGCGTCCGCGATTCTGCGCATACCAACGGTCTTTCACGAAGTAGACCGTTCGTCCTTCGTAAAAGGTCTGGGGCGCGGTCTCGAGCTCCGCGGGCGCCGCAGCCTCGACGTAAGCGGGGTAAGTAGGCTGAGCTCCCGCTTCCGCGTAGCAACCCGAAGCGAGTGCCATCAAAGCCGTCGCAGCTAGTGCGTTGGCGAGCGCGCGAGGACGAGTGACTTGCCACATACTTGGGCTTGAACAGCAAGCGGTGTGCCGCCCGCTAGCCCGCCCAAAATCCGTTGAATTCCTGCGCAATATCGCAAAATC
>Ga0247740_1000374_pt1 | contig 22689 bp, 22 predicted proteins | sample UWRJL148409B2_FD_180942 | JGI IMG/M metagenome (GOLD analysis project Ga0247740, IMG submission 180942) | Plant litter microbial communities from Arlington Agricultural Research Station in Wisconsin, United States - UWRJ-L148-409B-2 | ecosystem: Environmental > Terrestrial > Plant litter >...
AGCCGGTGGCGGGCGCCACGTGCTTCACGATGCTCTCGAGCAAGGCGGCGTTGTAATCGACGCCGAGTTGGTTGGGCACAGTGACAAGCAGGGTGTCGGCGGCCTGGATCGCGACGTCTTTCGCGAGTTCTTCGGCGATCACGTCGGGCTCGCCGATGTAGCTGCGCCCGAATCGAGCGGAGCCGCCGTCGAGGTGCCCGATCTGGTCTTTGCCCTCGACCTGCGCGCGCAGTCCGAAAAAGTTGCGGTCGGCATCGCTCACGAGCGGGATGATGCTGCGGCTCACTGAGACCCGCGGTGTGCCAGGGTGCCCCGCTTCCTTGTAGGCGGCGCGGTACATCTCGATCTGCTCGAGTTGCAGTTCATCAAACGGCACACCGGTGTCTTCGGTCAGCAGCGTCGAGCTCATGAGGTTCATGCCCTGCTCCCCCGTCCACTCGGCCGTTGCGCGCGTGCCCGAACCCCACCAGATGCGTTCGGAGAGACCGGGTGAGTGCGGTTCGATGGGCAGCACGCCGCCCCGAGCACCGCGGGCAATTGCTGCTCCGTCGATAGCTGCACGAAAGATCTCGGTCTTCTGGCGCGACGAGTCGCCGTCGTAGCCAAAGGACTCGAACCCGTTGAGCGCCGTCTCGGGCGAGCCACGGCTGAGGCCGAGCTGAAGCCGGTTTCCCCCGGCGATGAGGTCGGTCGCCGCCGCCTCTTCGGCCATGTAGAGCGGGTTCTCGTAACGCATGTCGATGACACCCGTGCCGATCTCGATCGTCTTCGTGCGGGCACCGATCGCCGCGAGCAGCGGAAAGGGCGAGGCGAGCTGCGTCGCGAAGTGGTGAACGCGCACGTACGCGCCATCCACCCCGATCTCTTCGGCGGCGACCGCGAGCTCGATGGTTTGTGTGAGCGCGTCGGCCGCGGTGTGAACGAGGGAACCGGGAACGTCTTGGTAGTGGCCGAACGAGAGAAATCCGATGCGCTTCATAACGGGTACAGCGCGCGGGGGCGCGCAGGTATTCCGGCTTAGCGGCGAACAACCGCCTCGAGCGCTGACGCGACAGTCTCGGCCGCGTGCGTGAGAGCCATCTCGTTGGCGATTTCTGCCGCGCGACCGCGGTACGAAGGATCGGTATGGATGGCGCGCACGGCCGCCGCGATAGCCGCGGGCTTTGGCGCTCCCGTGCGCAGGTCGATGCCAGCGCCCGACCACGCAACGCGAGCGGCGACCTCGGGCTTGTCTTCGGTCGAGCCCGCGACGATGAGCGGAACGCCGCAGCTGAGCGCGTGCTGCACTCCCCCGTAGCCGCCATTCGTGACGTAGATGCTCGTGCGCGGCAGCAGCACGTCGTAAGGCAGAAAGCTCGCAACCCGCACGTTGGGTGGCACTGTGCCGAGGTCGTCGACCGGGCGGCCGCCCATGGTGACGACAACGGTGACGTTCTCGTCGGCGAGGGCTGCAATCGTCGGGCGGATGAGGCGGTCGAGGTCGTGGTTGTCGATTGTGCCCTGCGTCACGTGCACGAGGGGGCGGTCATCGAGGGCGTCCCACCACTCGGGCAGCGCGAGGCCGCTCGGCTTCGGGATGATCGGTCCGCCAAAGCTGAGGTTGGCCGAGAGGTCGCTGCGCGGGTATTCGAACGCGGGCACCGTGAGCTGAACGAAGCTGTCGAACTCGCGCGAGAGGTCCATGATGCTCGAGCCGAGTTTCTGCCCCACCTCTGCGAACATGCGTCTGCCGGTGTTCTGAGTGTCGCGAAAGAGCACGCGGTTGGCGACGGTGTTGAGGGCGCGATTGCGGATGCGGCCCAGCGGCGTCGATGATGGGCGCATTGCAGTGCCCATGGGCGCGACATCCACACTCTCCTGAGCGAGTGGCGTCACCCCGACAGCGACAATCGGCGGGCGCTTTGCCGCGCTCGACAGGATGGGGCCGACCCCGGCGAACATCGAGTCGGCGAGGATGGCGTCGGGCGAGACGGTGTCGACGAGCGCCCTCACCGCGTGATACTGCGCCGGGATCGGCTTGACGAAGATCGTCTGGATGTCGTACTGGGCCCGGGCGAGGCCGTTGTACTTGAGGCGGTCGGGCAGGTGCTCGTCGGGATTGCGGTCATCGAAATCGGCGTTCCCGGTGAGGGCGACGAACTCGGCTCCCGCTGCGACGACGATTGTCTCGAACCGCGAACCGGTGAGAAAGACGACTCGATGGCCACCCGCGACGAGATGCTCTGTTATTGCGAGGAGCGGGGCGACGTTGCCGTAGATGGGTGTTGCGCAGACGAGGTAGGTAGACACGCGGCTCGATTCATTCGTTAGACTGACACTCTAACCAATATTGGGAGCACCTGGTGCGCACATATTCCTCTCCGACTCGGGTGGCCGACGCCGCCGCGACCCGGCGCCGCATCATCGACGCTGCTGCGCTGCTCTTCGTGCGCGACGGCTTTGCCGCGACCAGCATCAAGGCCATAGCCGCTGAGGCTCAGGTCTCTGTGCAGTCGGTGAACCTCGCCGGCCCGAAGGCTTCGCTGCTCATCGCCGCATTCGAACTGTCGTTCGCCGGTGATGAAGGGCGCCACGCCTTGACCTCGCGCCCCGAGCTTGCCGAGATCATGGGCAACCCCGATACCGATGCCGCGTTGGCCGAGTACGTCGTGTTTCTGAGCGCGGCGAACCAGCGTTCGGCGGCGATCGTTCGCGCTCTGCGTGCCGCCGCGGATGCCGATGGCGCCGCGCGCGCGGCGTATAAAGACCTCGAAGACCGCCGGCACCGCGACATGGTCAATGGGGCGCACTGGATAGCAAGCCGCGGCCTCGTCGCTCTCACGTCGTCAGCCGAGGTCGCCGACGTTCTCGGCTACGTCACCGGCCCCGAAACCTACCTCGCCTTCGCTGACCGCGGCTGGCGATCTCTCAAGTACGAAGAGTGGCTGCTGCGCGTGCTGAGGTCGCTCATCATCGACGTCTACTGAGCCGGTCAGCCCCGCCGCTTGCGCTCAGCCCCTTCGCGGCCCGCCCGCGAGAACTGCTTGGCGTGCGAGCGGTAGGCGTGAACGTCGGCGCGGCGCGCTGCCGACAACGCTTCACGCTCGAGTTTCTGCCAGTCGCGGTAGCGGTCGGCGTCGAGTTCGCCCGAGTCGAGAGCCTCGGCAACCGCGCAGCCCGGCTCCCCCGCGTGTCGACAGTTCTGAAAACGACAGCTCAGCGCGAGCTCCGAGATCTCGGTGAACGAGGCTGTCACCGAGGCGGCGTCGGCGACGAGCCCCACTGACCTGATTCCCGGGGTATCGATGATGAGCCCGCCAGGCGAACCGTCGAGTAGCGGTGGCACAAGGTGCAGCTGGCGCGAGGTGGTCGTGTGGCGTCCCTTGTTGTCGCCGGTTCGCACCCGGCCCGTCGCAGCATCGTCGCTTCCGAGAAGCGCGTTCGTCAGCGTGGACTTGCCCGCCCCTGACTCGCCGATGAGCACCGCAGTTTTGCCGGCGATGATGGCGCGCACGTCGGCGATGCCCGTGCCATCGAGAGCGTCGGTCACGAGCACGCGTACTCCGGGATGTTCGAGTTCGAGCCGCGGAAGATCGAACTCTGCAATGCCGCACTTTGTGATGACGATGACGGGAACGGCACCCGCATCCCAGGCCATCGCCGCAACGCGTTGGATGCGCCCTGCCTTGATCGGACGGTCGACGCCGCACGCGATGAGAACAACGTCGACATTGGCTGCGAGCACCTGGCTGCCCTGCTTATGGGCGGCCTCGCGCATGAGAACACCGGTGCGCTCGAGAACGCTCCTGATTCGCCCCGCCGAATCAACGGCGACCCAGTCGCCGACCGTCGGCTGCGGATCAAGACCAGGAACGTTGCGCAGTTGTGTGATGCCGGTGCCCGAAACGACGGTAAGTGTCGACCCGTCGTGACGGATGACGCGGGCGGGTTCGGTGCCGGATGGCACGGAGAAAGAGGTAAAGCCGTACGGAAGAAGATCCAAGAGAGAAGCCCCCTGAGTCGTGCGAGCGCCCGGGAGGAACTGGCGGCAATCGCGGTGGTTAGGAAAGTGTGCGGAGAACAGCAGTGACAAACATGGCGTTCTCCTTTCCTAACGAGTGACTCTGATCTGGCTACCCTAGCCCCGGTCTGGCCCCTGAGTCGAGAGATTCATTACACGTCGATACGAGCGACCGTCGTCGAGCGTCACCGTTTCAGCGGTGAGAGTACCGCGCGTGATCCGCAGGTAGACGGCCTGCACCGAGACGCCCAGCTTCTCCGCCGCCTCTGCAACCGAGTGCCCCGGCAGGTCGGTCGGCTTGCTCGACGGCCGGGTTGAACGCTTGCGGCCGGCCTCGAGGCGCTTCTCGATCTCCGCATCGGTTCCCTGCCAGCGCCACTTGGTCGCCGCGGGGCTCAGACCGGCGGCGGCCGCGACATCGTCCCAGGTCGCTCCGGCAGCCACTGCCTCGCGCACGGCCGTGAGCGACGCGACATCGGCTTCGAGGGCCGCAACGAGCTCGCGGATACCGCGCAGCCGGTCGAGCGGCTGAGTCGCTTCGGCCAGCCGGGCGTAGGCGTCAACGGTCTCTCGCGAGAGAAAGTCTTCTACAGCCATGCGGACTTCACTCTTTCCGTCACGCGCCAGCTCGCAACAGTCGCAATCGTCGATACGGTGGATGCAACGTGCCCGCCGATCTGCGTCGCGATCTCGCGCGACTCTGCGGCAAACCTCACGATGAGCCGTGCTTCGCCGGCGACGACTTGCACGTCTGACGCTTCGACAACCGTGAGGGTCTGGGCGGCGTCGCGCGCCGTGGGCAGCACGCGCGACGGGGCAACACCGGGAGCGAGGGCGCCAACGATGAGAGTGACGCGAAAGGAAGGCACGCACCAAAGGTACCTGCCAGAATGAGCACATCGACACTCTCTTTGCGCAGACCGCACCGCTCGCCATTCCCACGGCGACGCTCGTCACGATCATCGCTGTTTCGCTCGCGCTCAGCATTCCGCGTTTCACCTGGCAGTGGTTCGGGCTGTTTACAACGCTCGTTCACGAGTTGGGCCACGCCGTCGCGGCGCTGCTGACTGGTCGCGTCGTTCACGGCATTCGCATTCGTCGTAATCACTCGGGTGATGCCCTCAGCAGTGGACGCGGTGGCGTCGGTCCGGTGGTGAGCGGCTTCTTCGGCTACCCGGCGCCCGCGATCGTTGGTGCCGCGCAACTGTGGAGCGTCTTCAACGGCTATACGGCGGTCGCACTGTTCGTCGGCGGCGTCGTTCTTGTTCTCACTCTGCTTGTCATCCGCAACCTCTTCGGGTTTCTTGTTGTGCTCGCGTCGGCCGCGGTGAGTGCGGCGCTCTGGTTCTACGCGACCGCCGAAGTGCAGGGCTACGCGCTGCTTATCATCGGAATCGCGCTGCTCATCGGCTCCGTGCGCGGACTGCTCACCGTCGTTGGTGTTCACACCCGACGCCGCGATCAGCTGCAGACCTCCGACGCCTACCTCCTCTACCGCCGCACGCGCGTGCCGTCGCCGGTGTGGCTCATTCTTTTCGCTGCGGTCATCGGTGGTTGCATAGTGTTCACGCTTGTCTCTTACCCGATCGCGTAGTCTTCGGCGGCGACCCAGCGCACCCCGCGACTGTGGCAGAGCAGCGGCCCACGAGCGGGAATCTGCGCGTACGCACAGGAGTCGCGCACGAGTCTCAACCATTCGGCGTCGATCTCGGTGATCGTGTCACTGCCCCGACGTTCGAGGGTGACAACGATCGTCGCTGCCTCGACGTCGTCGTTGAGCGCCCTGAGAAACTCGCCGAAGCCGACGGTGTCGCCGGGGCGCGGCCGTCGCGGAATGTCGGTGGGCATAATGAGCGGCATCTGGCGCGATCTCTCGTCGAGAAACATCAGCCAGAGCTGCCGTCGGTAACCGTCGTCGAGAAGCACACGCACGCGCTCGAGAAGCAACTCGTCGGTGGTCAGGGCAAGGTCGCGAACCATGTCGTAGTGGGGAGGTTTCATCGGCCCAGTGTCGGCGCGCGCCGAGGGTTGTGCGCGACATCCATCGCCTTCTGTGGACAGCCGCGCGCCAAGGCCCGCTGTGCAGGACAAGTAGTCTTGGGGGCATGACGATCACCGCCGCAGCAGACGGTTCCGCACTGGGAAACCCCGGACCCGCCGGCTGGGCCTGGTACATCGACGACAACACCTGGGACGCCGGCGGCTGGAAGCACGCGACGAACAATCAGGGTGAACTCAAGGCAGTTCTGGAACTCTTTCGAGCGACCGCGCACGTCGACGACGACCTGCACATCCTGTGCGACAGCCAGTACGTCATCAATTCGGTGACCAAGTGGATGCCGGGCTGGAAGGCGAAGGGCTGGCGCAAGGGCGACGGCAAGCCGGTACTGAACCTCGACCTGCTCAAGGAGATCGACGAAGCGATCGCCGGCCGTCGCTACCGGTTCGAGTGGGTCAAGGGCCACGTCGGTCACGCGCTCAACGAGGCCGCAGACTCACGCGCTCGCGCAGTCTCAGAGGCATACGCGCGCGGCGCGTCAATCCCGACTGGCCCCGGCTTTCCGGGGGCTGCTCCCTCGGAGACTGCCGAAAAACAAGCGGTGCCGGCCGTCAACCAGCAGGCGGCCTTCGACTTCGACGAGATCACGCTCACGGGCGCCCAGCAGGCGAAGCTCGCCGAGCGTGCACAGGCCGAGGGCGTCACTGTCGATGAGCTTCTGCGCCGCCTGATCTGAGCGAGGCGCGTTAGCCCTCGACGAGGTCGATAAACGCGCTCAGCTGCGCGAGTGTCGTCGCGTTGGTCGGAAGATAATCGAGCAGCGCGGGCGAGTAGAGAAGGTACGCGGCCCACTGCGCGCGCGAGATCGCGACGTTGAGACGGTTGGCGAGCAGGAGAAACTCCAGACCGCGCGGTACTTCGGCAGCCGACGAGGCCGCGAGCGACACGATTGCGATCGCCGCCTCTTTGCCCTGGAACTTATCGACGGTTCCGACGGGCACGTCGCCGAGGCCCGCTGCGACGAGTGACTCGCGCACGAGCTCGACCTGCGCGTTGTACGGCGCAACAACGATGATGTCGGTCTGCTCGAGCTTGCGCGTCGACCCGTCGACCGTCCACGGACGGCCGAGGCTATCGAGAACGATGGCAGCGACCCGCTGCGCTTCTTCGAGCGACGACGTCGAGTTCTGAATGTGCGCGACGGCGACCGTGTGAAGCCCGGCTTCGACTCCCCCGAGCATCCTCTCGCCGGCTCGCGACTCGAGCTTGCCCTCATACGACAACCGCGACACGGGCTCACACACGGCGGGGTGCATGCGCCAGGAACGGTCGAGAAAGTAACCGAACTCGGCGGGCAGCACATCGTGGCCCTCGGAGAGCCAACCGAGCGCCGAGACGTCAACGGGTTCGGGGTGTGAACCCTGGCTCACCTGTGGAAGCTGCTGCGGGTCACCGAGCAGCAGCAACCGCTGTGCCGAACCGGCTGAGGCGATTGTGCTCGCGAGCGAGAACTGACCGGCCTCGTCGACGACGAGCAGATCGAGTGTGCCGGGCGGCAGCGCGTTGGCATTGGCGAAGGTCCACGCGGTGCCGCCGAGCACCCAGCCGCCCTCGGCACCGACGAATCCGGGAAGCGTGCTCAGAGACTGCCACGGCACAACATCGGTATCGCCCGCTTTGGGCTTTTTTCCGATGAGTTCGGGAGACAGGCCCGCCGAGACGATCCCGTGCAGCATGTTCTTGACGGTCTCGTGCGACTGGGCGACGATGCCGACCTTCCAGCCGTGGTTCTCAACGAGATCGCGGATGACCCGCGCACCCGTGTAGGTCTTTCCTGTTCCGGGAGGACCCTGTACGGCGAGGTACGAGCGGTCGAGACCGAGAAGGGTGTCGCGAATGGCGCCGATGACGTCGTCGCCCGGTGCAACGATCGGGCCGCGCGGCGGTGCCTTGCGCAGAATGTCGAGCGCCGCGTCGGGCAGCATCGAGGGCAGCGCCGCGAGCACACGCGAGCCCCAGGCCTCGATGGCCTCGGGTTGCGGCTTCGCGGGCGGCGGTTTGCCGGGCGAGAGCGCAACCGGCAGACGGTCGTGCTGCTCGGCGCCGACTTCGAGCAACTCGCGAACGAGCCATCCAGTCTCCGTCACCTCGAGAATCTCACCGTCGCTCGACGCCGCGGATCCGGGGGTGCGCCGCTCAGAGATCGGCGGCTGCGGGTCGCCGTAGACGATAAAGGGTTTCGACTCGGCGCGCAGCGAGCTTCCGGGAGCGAGGCGACCGGTGAGGTGCAGCGTGCGACGCGCTTTCGTCTGGCGTCCGGTGAGTGACCAGTCTTCGACGACTTCGGCGCTCTCGATGACCAGAACGTCGCGCACGTCTGCCCATTCGTCGACCGAGCGTGACAGTCGGTCGAAGTGGTCTTGCCAGAACTTCTTTGCCTCGCGGCGGTGGTAATCGATTGCGGCCGAGGCGAGGGCTATCGCCGTGTCGTCGGGGGTGCGGTCGCCGAAGGGAATATCGGCGACGTGCTCGGCGAGCTCGAGGTAGACGGGGCTCGGTTCGCGAGCGACGGGCAGGTCGAGCTCGAGGTCGCGCGCCGGCGTCGGCACAATACCGTTCTCGCTCGCCCGCTCGCGAAGCCAATCGCGCAGAGCGAGCGTCGACACGCAGTCGTATTCGTTGTACGAGGCGATGGCGTCGAGCTTCGCCTGGCCTTCGTCGACGCGACCGTCGGTCATAAGCTGGCGCGCGTCGGCGTACTCGGTCACCGAGTCTGCGGCGTTCGCGACTCCCGTTCGGCCCGTCGCCATGTAGAGCGGCTCGAGCTTCTTGATCGAGTAGCTATGCGAACCGATGCGCGTGCTCTTCGTCACAAGCGGGTAGAGATCAATCAGCACTCCCTCGCGCAGCAGATCGTCGACGGCTTCTTCGCCGACCCCGTGACGCGCGGCAAGCGAAAGTAGGTGCGTTCTCTCGTACGCGGCGTAGTGATAGATATGCATCGATGGATGTCGCGCCCGCCGCTCGGCGACGTAGGCGAGAAACGCGATGAGTGCCTCGCGCTCTTGTACGTAGTCGTGTGCCCAGAACGCCCGGAACGTTGCGTCTGGCTCGACGAGGCCGAAGAGGTAGTCGAGACCCCACTCGGTGCCGCTCTCGGCTTCTTCGCTGTAGAGCGGGTCACCCTCGAAGTCGAAGAAGATGTCCCCATCGTCGGGATTCGGCAGGGCTGACAGGGCTTCTGGAGCAAAAACTTCGAACGCGGGCACGGCACCCGTGGTGGCGAGCTGCACACGTGCCTGGGCGCGCAACTTGGCGAGTGTCGAGGCGGCAATACCGTCGACTGTGGCGTCAGCGGGCGCCGCGGCGAGCTGGTCGATCGTAGTGATGCCGGCAGCGGCGAGACGGTGGCGTTGCGTGAGCTGGATCCCGGCGACCAGCAGAACATCGCGATGCGCCTCGACCTGTGCCGCGCACTCTGCACAGCGACCGCAGGCGCTGTAGCGAGGGTCTCCCCACTCGGTTGCCGCGACATCCATCTGGCGTTCATCGATGATGTGCTGAAGGCGAGCCCTGCGCTTGCGATACACCGGCAGGATGTCGCGGAGCGCGTGAGTGCTCGTGCGACCGTCGCCGAGAAGCAGATGCACCTCGGCCCCGGTTGGGACGCCGAGCACGTGCAGCTGGTCGCTGTAGGCCGCGAGCTGCAGGAGGGCGGTGATCTTCGCCTTGCGCGCGAGCTTCGTGTCGTAGACCTCGTAGCTGCCGTCGGGTGAGCGCATGATGAAGTCGGCGTAGCCGAGCAGGCGTCCGTCGAAGAAGGTTGCCTGAAAGAGCACGTCGGCGCCGTCGCGGAGCGCGGTCTCTGTCTCGGCGGCGTCGGCGACCTGATTGCCAAAGACCGGCGAGAACTCGACGACCTCGCGGCTCTGCTTGAGCGACTCGAGCGTTGCGATCTCATGCACGGTTCCGAGCTTGCCCGCGCGCTCAAGCATGTCGTCGACGGGCTGCTCGACGGCGGTGATGCGGCCGAGCTTCGCGTCGAGGCGGCGCATAAGTGCCCACTCACAGTTCGCGGCGGCAGTGAGGTCGCTTGCGCTGTAAATGACTGTGTCGTCAAGCAGGAACATCTGGCTCCAGTGGTCGGGTTGGTTCGAGCGTAGTTGTGACCTAAGACACGGTGCTGTGCGCGAGGCGCTCGAGATCGTCGCCCGTCGACGACGGCCAACCGTGAATTGCCGAGCGCCAGTGCGCGGGAATCACCGAGGTGCCCCACCGTGCGCCGAGAAGCCCGCCCGCAATCGCCGCGACGGTGTCGGTGTCGCCGCCGGAGCGCGCGATCGTCTCGAGTGCGAGCCGCAATTGCGAGGGCTCTTCGGGGGTGTGCGCGATAGCTGACCACGCCGCCTGGATCGCGTGAACAACCCAGCCGTTGTTGCTGAAGAACACCGGCTGCTGCGCCTCTGCCTCGTCAAACCTCGCGCGCCACACGTCGCGGTTGGCAATCGATTCGAGCGCGCCATCCAGATCGTAGGTGCCGGTGAGAATCGCCGTTCTCATCAGCTCGCACCAGATGACACACGCGTCGACGGCATCGGGGTCGGGGTGGGTGAGCTCGCTCACCGCACGGGCGGCAGCGACAAGTGCCGCGCGGTCGTCGAGGTACCCAAGAGCCACGGGAGCCGTGCGCATGAGCGAGCCATTGCCCGCCGCGCGGGGGTTGCCGGCCGTGAACCGCGCCGCCGACGCGCGAACCGACGCAGCCGTCGGCTCGCTACCGCTGAGAACCGCGCGTACCTGGTTGCCGACGTCCTGGGCCGTCGACGCCCAAGTGATCCAGGTCGCGCACACGCGGTCGAGGGTCGCCTCGTCGCGCAGGTCGTGCCCCGCCGCGAGCTCGTCGAGCAGCGGGAATGCCATCGACGTGTCATCGGTCCACTCCCCCGGAGCCCAGTCGAAAACGCCGCCGCCGACCATACCGACGTCGGTGTTCGCAGGCAGCGGCGGGCCGAACTCGTAGCCTGCGCCGAGCGCGTCTCCACTCGCCATACCGAGAATGGATGCGACGGCCCGCGAGCTCTGTTCAGGTGTAGGCATGCGGCAAGCCTAGCCAGCCAGCAATCGCGTCGGCCGACCCATAGGCTTGCCTGATGACTTCCCCCATCACCATGTACGGCGCCGAGTGGTGCATCGACTGCCGCCGCGCGAAGACCCTGCTCGACACAAAGGGTGTCGAGTACGAATACATCGACCTTGAGGCCGTTCCGGCGGCCGCCGACGCCGCACTCGCGATCAGCGGACGCACGAACATCCCCGTCATCACCTTCCCCGACGGCACGCACCAGGTCGAGCCGAGCAACGCCGACCTCGAGGCGAAGCTTGTGGCGGTCGGGGTTCTCTAAACCACCCTGATGACCGCCTGCACAGGCAGGTGGTCGGATGGCGCGACCCCGCCGTACCGCGCGCTGTTGATGCCTACCTCGCTCGCCTCAATGCGGCGACCCGCGAGAATCCAGTCGATACGCTTGCGGTCGAGCTTCGGCGGCCGGTAGTTGGGGTACGTTCCCCACTCGGCGGTGAGGCGGCGCGGCGCCGTGTCCCAGGTGTCGTGAAAGCCGTCGCGCGCGAACTCGGCAAACGGTGAGGTGTCAACAGCCGTGTTGAAGTCACCGGTGATGATCGTCGCATCCCCGCTCAGGCTTGCAACGAGGGCAGCAGCCTTGACCCGGGAGCCGCGTGACCGATGGTCGAAGTGCGTGTTGATAAACACGAGCTCTGTGCCCGTTGCGCGGTCGCCGAGTCTCGCCATGACGAGCACACGCGGAATCATGTTGCCCCAGGTCTTCGATCCGGGCTCGTGCGGGGTATCTGACAGGGCGAGCTGGCCCCACTGCAGGAGTTCGAAGCGGCGCGTGTCGAAGTACACCGGGCACCCTTCGCCGCTGCCGTCGGCGTTGCGACCGTGCCCGAGTCGACGGTAGTGGTCGCCGAGGCTCTTGCGCACAAAGCGTCCCTGGTCGGGCAACGCTTCTTGCACTCCGACAAGAGCGGGCTGCTCGACCCTCAGTAGCTCACGCAGCGCGGGAGCCCGGCGGGCCCACAGGTCGGGGCTCGACCTTCGGGTGTGCTGCATGCGCCGCCGGATGTTGAAGGTCATCACGTGCACATCGGGTGCCTCACGCGGGCCGATGAGTGCCGTCATAACCCAAGGCTACGGCTCAGCGCGGCTCGAGCTGCGCCGCCGCGCGCACGAGTCTGCCTACGTTTGTCTTGCGCACAACAGCAGCGAACGTCTCGGGCTTGCCCTGGGTGTTGGGCTTGGTGCTCTCGACGACCAGCAGAACCCCGACGACAGCGTCGCCGTAGAGAAACCCGCCCATACCCGCGGCAGCGGCCGCGATCACCGCGTCACGGTCGGCGCGCTCGTCGTCGGTGAGGTCGGGATAGTCCTCAAGCAGTGCGGTTCCGGTAGGTGCGACCCCGACGCGACCGATGTCGCCGGCGAGATACTTTCTCCGGCGCAGCCCGAAGCCCCACGATGTGCTGAATCCGCGCGCATCGATGCGATAGTTCGTGACACCCGCAACCCAAAAGATCGCGGCGCCGAGCGCGATGAGTGCGCCGACGATGAGTGGTCCGGGGTTGAGCGTGACGATCGAGAACCAGGCGACGGCGATCGCGCAGCCGGTCATCGCGACACAGACGAAGATGTCGACGCGGTTGTAGGTTCGGTGCGTCCAGGTCACCGGTTCGCCCTCGGCTCGCGCGAAGGGCTTCGAGAAGTACGACCCGGAGGGCTCGAGATCGGGCTGTGCGAATGCGGTTCCACGCCCGACCGCGGCTGCCGCGAGAAAAGCGAAAGCGACAGCCAAGAGTGCGGCACCCGCTACGGCCCAGAGCGGGTTCACATCGTGGTAGCCATCGCCAACCAACACCGTCGCGCCGACCGAGGCGAGCAGCCAGCCTGCCGCGGCCCCGTTGATAAAACCGAAGAGGCCGTAGGCGCCCCGCGTGTACCGTGCGTTGAAGTTGTCGCCCGCGAGCAGGAGAACGGCAAGCGCGATGATCACAACGATGATGACCGTGAAGCTCAGGGCTTTCGCAACGTCGCCGTAGCCCCCGCCGGGAATGCCCTCGCCGATATCGAACGACAGCGCAGCCCAGACGACCGCCGCAGCGGGAAGAGCGACGACGATAATCGCGAGAAATTTGCGCAAGATCGGGGTTTCCCGAGATTCGGTCATCTCCCCAATCTAGAGGGCGTCAGGAGACCTCGGTTTCAATCGTGCTGTGTCCCCTGCCATCAACGCTCACCCGAAGCTTGGCGAGAATCTGTTCCTTCATCGACTCGACGTGGCTGATGAGTCCGATTGTTCGACCGCCGGCGCGCAGGCTGTCAAGTGTGCCCATCGCAATCTCGAGTGTGTCGTTGTCGAGCGAGCCGAACCCCTCGTCAATGAACAGCGTGTCGAGGGTGATTCCACCCGACTGGTTCGTCACGACTTCGGCAAGCCCGAGAGCGAGCGCGAGCGACGCGAGAAAGGTCTCACCGCCCGAGAGTGAGTGTGTCGCGCGCGAGCGGCCCGTGTGCTCGTCAAGAATCGACAGCCCGAGTCCCGACGACGTGTTGCGATACTGCAGCGAGTCGTCGTGCTCGAGAAGAAACCGTCCGCTTGTCATCGTGCGCAACCGCACGTTCGCGGCAGCGACTATCTCTTCGAGCTGCGCGGCAAGCACGTAGGTCTCGAGCCGCATGCGCATCGTGTTGGGCTCTTTGCCCGCAACCGCGTTGGCTATTTCGCGCAGTTGCTCGTAGTCACTATTCAGGGCAGTGGATGTCGCGAGCCTCCCCCGCGCATCCTGAGCGATCGCCGCCGCCGTTGAGAGCCGCTCGGCCGAGGCACTGCGGGCGGCGATGCTCGCGTCCCGGGCGGACCGCGCCTCGGTAACCGCGGATTCCGCCGACTCGACCTCGACGACCTCCAACGGAAGGTTCTGCAGCTCGTCTTCGGCGAGGGTCGCGGTCGAGGTAGCGATGCCCTGGTTGTGATCGCGGATGCGCGACTCGAGAGCGGTGATCTCGCTGGCGGCGCGTCGAGCGGACTCGACCTCGTCGGCCGAAGCAAACGAGTATTCGACAAGTGCTGCGTCGAGGACGGCGGCCGCCGACGCCTGCGATTCTGAGCGGCTGGCCGTGGCGCTGATTGCGGCCTCGAGCATTTCGGCAGCGGCGAGCAGAGTCTCGAGGTGTGCGACGCGCTCTGCGACCGTTGGGAATGAGCCCCGCTGGTCGGCAACACGGCGTTCGACGTCGTTATGGATTGTGACGGCGGTCGCGTGCGCGGTCGTGGCGGCCTCGCGTTCGGTAGCGAGTTCGCCGAGCTCTGTTGCTCCGGTGTCGAGGGCGTTCTTGAGGCGGACGAGTTCTGCCTCGACCGAGGTGGCGTGCGTTGTCGCGGCACTGGCCGCGGCGAGGGTCTCGCGCGCCGCTTCAAGCGCCGTCACGATCTCGTCGGCGCTGAGACCGTCGGTTCTGGCGACGGCTTCTGCGAGCGACACGTCGAGCGCCGCACGAGCGTCACGAGCGACGGCGGCAGCGGCCCGCAGGTGCTCGGCACGCGCGAACGCAGAATCGATGTCGTCTTGCGTGACGGGCTCGGCAGAGGCAGCAGCGGGCGCGGGGTGTGACGTAGAACCGCACACAGCACACGGCTCGCCGTCGACGAGCTCGCCGGCGAGTTCTGCCGCGTGTCCGGCGAGCCGTCGTTCGAGAAGAGCTTGGTGTGCGGCGGCAGCATCGACGTGGTCACCGTTCGCCGCTACTTCCGCGGCTCGGGCCGCGGCGACCGAAGCGCCGAGTGTCTGCGCGAGCTGCGCCTGGTGTTGGGCGGAGTCGAGCCGTTCGACCTCGAGGCGTGCAGCGGCTTCTCCCCCGGCCTCGACCCTGGCGGCGGTGAGCATCATTGTCGTCGCGTCGATCGTGGCGGGGAGCTCATCGAGCGCTGATCGCCGCGCACTCAGGCGATCGTCGAGCGCCTGAGCCGAGAGAGCGGCTGCGTCGACAGCTGTTGCCAACGCGGGCAGGCGCAACTCGTCTGCACGGGACTCGGCAAGTGACCCCAGCTGGCCGGACAGATCGCGCACCGTGACCGAGAGGTCGTCGCTTTCGATGTTGTGGGTTGTCCAGGCCGCGAGAGCAGTTGCCTGCGCAGCGCGAGCCGTCTCGAGAGCGGCGTCGGCGGCGCGCGATGCCGTCACCGACGCCCAGACCGCGGCGGCTCGACGTGCCGCGGCAAGGGCGACTCGATCTCCGTCGACCGACGATGCGTCATGCTCGAGTCGGGCGAGACGCGCGGCCGCGACATCCCGGCGAACCTGCTGTGCCCGCGTTGTGACCAGCAGTCGGTGCGCAACGTCGGCGGCACTGTGCGCCTCGTCGGCGGCTTCTGCCTCGGCGGTCGCAGCGGTGTGCGTTGCGGTGAGTGCGGCAAGGCCGTCGTCGAGCCACGATTCGGTCGCGACATCCGGGGCGTCGTTGGTCTCGTCGACGAAGGCAAGGGCAGCGAACTGCGTCGTCAGTTGCGCGAGGCCCTCGCGCGACCCCGCGAGTTTCGCCTCCAGCGCCTTGCGCCTCTCGGCGAAGGCCGTCTCGATCGACGCGAAGCGATCTGTCGCAAAGAGCGTGCGGAGCACAGCCTGCCGGTCGTCGTTGCCCGCTTTCAAGAATTGCTGAAAGCGGTTCTGCGCAAGAAGTATGACTTGCAGAAACTGGTCTTTGCTCAGGCCGATGATTTCGCCGAGTCGCACCCCAACGTCGACGGGTCGGGCGGCGAGACCTTCCCAGGCGTCGCCCACGCGTTGTTCGAGAAGTGCGGTCTGCGCGATCGGTGTCGCGCGGCCGGGGCGCTCCCACGACGGGCTGCGTCGCACGCGATAGTCGACACCACCGGTGCTGAATGTGAGCTCGACCCACGTGGGGTCGTCAGGGGTGCAGTGATCGCTGCGAAGACGCTGCTGGGCGCTCTCGTACCGCGGAACACTCGCATAGAGCGCGAAACAGATCGCGTCGAGAATGCTCGACTTGCCCGCGCCGGTCTTGCCGGTGATGAGAAAAATGCCATCGTCGGCAAACCTCTCGAAATCGACGGACTGCTCTTCGAGAAAGGGGCCAAAGCCAGCGACCTTGAGCGACGAAATTCTCACGCCGAGACCTCGGCAATCACGTCGGCGATGAGTTTACGCTCGGGCTCCGTCGGCCCAACACCGTTGCGCACGAGCTCGAGAAAACCGGCGACGACCTCGGTGTCGCTGCGCGTGCCGACGCGCTCGCGGTATGACGTTGTACGCTCTGCGGCGGTCACATCGGGGCGGAACTCGAGAGTTGCAGCATGCGGATACCGCTCTTGCAGGCGCCGCATGGCGTCCATCGGACGCACTTGGTCGGTGAGTACCGCCGAGACCCAGTGCTGCTCGAACTCGGTGTGCGCGACATCCGTCAGCAGGTTCTCGAGTGTTCCGGTCAGCACGCTGAGCCGCCGGGGTATCGGCAGGCCTACCCAGCGCACCTCGCCCAGCCCGGTCGCTGTGAGGTCGACCAACCAGCCACCGCGCGGCTTGCCGGCTTCGCTGAACGAGTAGTGCAGCGGCGCGCCCGAGTACCGGGCACGGGGTGAGAGTTCTGCTCGACCGTGGATGTGGCCGAGAGCCACATAGTCGGGGCCATCGAAGACGCTGAGCGGAACAAGGTCGACTCCGCCCGCGCTGATGTCGCGCTCGACGTGACTGTCAGAGGCGTCACTCGCCGAAACATCGGCGATGAAGGCGTGGGAGAGAACAACCGAGCGTGCCGGATTCGCGGCGAGGTGCGCGCGCACGCGACCCATAACAAAGCCGAGCGTCTGCTCGTGCGTGCGCAGGATCTCATCGGGGTACTCGTGGCGAATGAGCGCGGGCTCGAGGTAGGGCAAGGCATAGAAGTTCACTGGGCCGTACTCGTCTTCAAGAACGATCGGCTGGTCATGAAGTTCGTGGCGCGTCACGATGTGGATTCCCGCGAGCCCGGTGAACCCGGCGTTGAAGCCGAGGCGGGTCGCCGAGTCGTGGTTTCCGCTTGTCATAACAACAACTGCCCCAGCGGCACGGATGTCGCGCAGCGCACTCGTGAGCACGTCGTAGTTTTCGGCTGCCGGCGTCGCGGAGTCGAAGATATCGCCGGCGACGGCGACAACGTCAACATTCTCGCTGCGCACGATCTCGACGAGGGCATTGAGCACCACCGTCAGGTGCGCGAGTGTCGAGTGTCCGTGAAAGCTTCGTCCGATGTGCCAGTCGGACGTGTGGAGAATGCGCATGGGCTGAGGCTAACGGTTGGGGGTGACAGCGCGAGGTGTCTTCGGCCTCACGAGTGCGTGACTCGACCGCAGCAGCTCTTCGACGAGGTCGTCGGGAACACTCCCGTCGAGAACAATCGACACCCAGTGCTTCTTGTTGAGGTGGTAGCCGGGCGTGATCGCGGTGTACTCCCCCTGCAGCGCGATGCTCTCGGCCGGGTCGATCTTGAGCGAGACCGAGAGCGGCGCTGAGCCGAGAGTGCTCAGCGCGAAGATCTTGCCGTTGCCGCTCGTTTTGAAGACCGAGGTCTCTTCTCCGAACGGAAACGTCTCTGTCGCCTGTGGGAGTGCGAGGCAGAGGTCAACGAGCTCCTGCGGGGTCATGCGTCGAGCCTAGACAGCGGCTGCGACATCCATTCGATATCGATTAGAACCACACGCTCAGGCAGGGCGTGACGGGCGAGCGGAAGGCCGCGTCCAACAGCTCGACGGCGCCCTCGGTGTGCCCCGTGATACGTCCGGCGCGCTCGAGAGTGAGTGCCGAGACACCGCCGAGGTACAGCGACCCAAGTTCGTTGACCGAGAGGGTGATGTCGGCGTCGCGCGTCGTCGGCTCGACTGTCTCGCCGAGAGCGAATCGACCGGCGGCGAATCCGAGATCATCTGTCACCTCGATGACGAGGTCGAGCGATGCGAAGTAGTCGCGCGCGGCGAGGGCCTTCGGAACGTCAAGAATGCGCACCCAGAGGTGGTCGCGCACGTCGGTCGCCCGCACCGCACGGAAGTCGGCGACCTGCCAGCGGATCGGCTCGTCGACCGACCGCAGCGGCACGACGAGTTTCGTCGTGAGGTCGAGCTCGAGCAGATAGCTGAACAGCCCGGCGTAGGCGTCGTCGGTGGCTGTTACGAGCGCGAGAACCTTCGCGGTGTGCTTGCTGAAGTCGCGCTCGTGCTCTGTGAGCGTGTAGAGCGCAAAGCCCTGCGGTGTGCCCTCGGCGTCGTCGTAGCGGATCGCACGGATGCGCTTGGCGAGGTCTTTGTCGTCGCTCGAGAGGCCGAAGGTGCGATCCCACAGATGCGACCAAGTCGCGATGTCACCGGGGGTTCGCAGCCGGTTGGCCTCGATGATCGCGGGTGCCTCGTCGCGCAATTGCTCGAGCGGCACAAACTGCACACGACCCGTCGGCACGGGGCCGGTGAAACGCGCCTTGCGGGTATCGATCTCGTAGTCGGCGCTCAGCGCAGCGGGCGAGAAACCGAAGCGACCGTAGATTGTGCTCTCCGAGACGGTGAGCATTGCAACAGCAAGATTGCGATCGACAGCGGAGCGCAGCTCTGACTCGAGAAGCTGCCGCGCGATACCGCGACGGCGGTGAGTGGATGCGACCGTGACAGCGCTGATCGCCCACGCGTCGAGTTCGCGCTCACCGGGAACAGTGAGGGCCGTCGCCCAGGAGTTGACTGTCGCGATCGGCGTCGCGGGATCGGCGCCCGCGTCGTCCCAAACGCCTGAGGTGCGGCGTTCGGCGATGCCGGCCATAAACTGTGCTGCCGTATCGTCGGAAAACGGTGCTGCGTGAAAGCCGCGTGACTCTGCGTCGAGCCAGATGCGGAAGGCCGCGGTGTCTGCCGTATCAATGAGGTCGAAACGCAGCCCCCGTTCGGCGAGCTGAGCGGCGGACTGGGCATCGATCGGTAGTGCGGAGTTCATGCTCCAAGGCTACGCGGCGTTGCGCTCTCGCCATTCCCGCGCGAGGAGGGCGTATACCCCCGTATCGGCCCACTCCCCCTTGAACATCATGTCTTCGACGAAATGCGCCTCGTGTCGCATCCCCAGTCGAAGGCACAGGTTCACTGATCTTTTGTTGCGGGGGTCGAGTTCTGCGATCACGCGGTGCAGGTGCATTGCGTCGAACGCAACGCCCATAAGCGCTCGGGCGCCCTCTGTTGCATAGCCGTGGCCGGTGAACTCGGGGTTGAACGACCAACCGAGCTCGGCCGTCGAGTTCTCGACGCTCTTCACGGTGAAGTACAGGTCGCCGACGAGCTGGTCGTCGCTTCTTCGAACAACGGCGAGCTGCAGAAAGTCGTCGTCGTGTTCGAGGGTCGTGGCTTCCGACCATGCTGCGACCTTAGATGCAACTGCCGAGCGATCGCGCGGCTCAAACAGCTGGTATCTCGCCACTTCTTCGAGCGAGTGGTAGGCGTGCACAGCGTCGACGTCGCGCAGGGTCATAAGTCGCAGGGTGAGTCGATCCGTCTCTATGGGTTCGGTGAGAACAAACGGGATCATGTGCACAGTCTCGCACCGGAGCCTCAGCTGCGACAGTATTGGTGAATGGCTCGCAAGATCGTCATCGTCAGCGGACGCGTTCAGGGCGTCGGATTCCGGTGGGCGACGCTCGAAGAGGCCGAGCGACTGGGTCTCTCCGGCAGCGTGCGCAATGAGCCAGACGGAACGGTGCGGGTCGAGATCGAGGGCGCCGACCTCGCTCCCATGCTCGAGTGGCTGCGTCATGGCCCGCGCTACGCAGAGGTCACGGCGCTCGACGTGAGTGATGCGCCCGAGACGGGTGTTGCCGGGTTCCGCGTCGGCTAGAAACGGTTACTACGCCGCCTCGTAAGCCTTCGCGAGCCAGCCCAAGAGCTCGGAGTCGACCTGGTCGGCAGCTGTGATGCGCACGCGGTGCGTCACCATGGAGTTCCACGAGCCGGATGGCTCGAAGCGGTCGGTCGGTTCGGCCCCCTTGAGTTTGATTCCCACGTCGAGCCGGTCGGCTGTGACCGCGACGATCGCGAACTTCTTAGTGCCCTTGAGCAGGCTGATGTAGCTGCTCGTTGCTGCGACATCGACGGGGCCGTTGTCGGCGAGTGTGGCGAGAAGCGATTCGTAGACCGGCTGCCAGTGTGCCTTGGCTCCGGCGAATTGTTTGGCAACGGCCTCGCCCTGATTCGAGCGCGCCATCTTCTCCGGCTTGAAGGTCGCGACTAGTGCCATCGCGTGCCCACGACCCAGCCCATAGTCGTCGGCAAGCCAGGTGATGATCTCGCCGGCCTTGACGCCGTCGGCGAGAAGGCCCTTCTCGTTCGCGAGCCTCTTGAAATCAGCGGGATCGAGCCCCGTCTTCGTTTTGATCGTGTCGATGTAGGCCTGAAAACTCATGTCCACAAGCTAACGCTTGACGGGCACCTGCAAAAGCATTCCCGTTGCATCATCGTTCGAGAAGCCCAGCTCGTCATAGACCCCGAGCGCCTCGGGGCTCGCAAAAAGGCCGATAACCGCGTCGGCCGGCGCCGTCTGCGTCACCCAGTCGATGAGTCGCTCGACGAGCTGGGTCGCGAGCCCGCCATCGGTGTGGTCGGGGTGCACTAAGACGTCTTGCACGTAGAAGTAGTGGCTTCCGTCACCGACGAGCCGCGCCATCCCCACGGCTTCGTTTTCTGACAGCACAACGCAACCGTGCACCGACGCCTCAAGCGAGGCGCCGATCGAGGGGTAGGAGAAGTGATCCTCCCACCCCACCGAACGCGCGAGCGCACGGTGTTCGTCGAGCGTTGCAACGCGATCGACGAAGGAGTACATAACTAGACGACTTCTGCCGAGAACCAGGGCGGGTGAATTGCGACGCGCGTGTTGAACGACGAGCCACGCAGGAGTTCTTTGACCGCATTGCGCGCGCGGTCGTTTGCGACAGTGATAACAGTCACGACCTCGAACGGCACCGAGTCTTTGACGAGAAACTCTGCCTCGAGAATGCTCGCCGTGTCGAGGTCGGCGTTCAGGCGGCGCAGCATCCTGTCGCCAGCGTCGCGAGCCGTCGCGAATCGACTGAGGGGGTGCGCGGCATCGCGGTCGGCGATGACGAGTACCGATTCACCGGAGCGCACCTCTGAGACGGCCCCGATCGAGGTAACAAGAAGAACGAAGTCGTTCGCCGGGGCGTCGGTGGCGAGACGCGGGTCGGCCGCGCCCGTGCGTACGCTGCCCCACGCTGTCGAGGTCGGCGAGAGAAAGAAGGGAACGTAGTCGGCGATGGCGTTGCCCTCGTCGTCGACGGTGATCGTGCGGCGGGCCTCGCGTGCGTGTGCCGAAGAGATATCGATTGTCGGTTCTGCGCCCGACTTGTCAGACGAAAGAGCACCGCTCTCGAGAATCGCGGCGAGGTTATCGATGTGCGTCACGTGGTAGACACGCTGAGCATTCAGATCGAGATCGGATGCCGCGCTCGCGGCTTTGCGCGAAAGAGTCGCTGTGCGAGCTCGACTTGCCCTGGTCGGGGCGGGTGCCACGGGAATCTCGGGCCTCGCCTTCGGAAAACAGGCGTCACAGACGCCGTTCGCTAAACCGTGTCGGCATTCGTCGCTCAAAGGGGATCCTCCATAGGCGTGGGATTGCCCACCTGACTACGTTACGCGCCTTTCAGATTCCCCGCTTGGCCTGACCATGCCACAAGCGCTCTAGCGGCCGCCACCGCCCCCGCCTCCGCCGCCACCGCCGGAGAAACCGCCGCCGCGCGATCCTCCCCTCGAGCTGCTCCATGAGCTACCCGAACTGCCGATGCCGCCCCACGACGTTCCCGACGAAGACGAGCTCGCGGCTGGCGCGACGTAGGTTGCCGCGGCCGATGCCCCGCGCACCGCGTGGGTGAACGACGACGCGTTGAAACCGTTGTTGGAGAGAAACCAGTCGGGGGTCTCGCCGGCTCCGGCGTGAACGACGAGTTCTTTCATCCATTCGTCTTCAACTCCCCAGAGCACGGCAAAGGGCAGCAGCTTTTCATAGAGTTTGATGATCTGTTTTGTGTCGCCGATGTCGACGCGCTCGGCGTTGTCGGGGCTCTGCAGAAGGCGAAAACGCTCCTGCTCTGCAAGCTCGAGGTACATCTTCATGCCCAGCAGGTAGTCGCGCCACTCGACTCCCGACGCGGTCAGCGGGCCTTTGCCGTTGCCGACGAGCAGCACGAACGTGCAAACGAGTGCTATGAAGCACGCGATGCTCGCGCCGAAGGTCCAGAACGAGAACGAGAGCGTCGCTGCCGACACGAGAATTCCGGCGACGACCGAGATAAAGAACAGTGCGAAAGCGATTGCCGGAAACAGGCACCCGACGCCGAGGGTTGGCTTGCCACGGAACCCGAGTCGTTGAACCTCGGTGCCCGCCTTGGCCGTCACGGCGCGCACTGCATTGCCCAGGGTGACGTCGTTGGGAGCGAGCTCCCGCACTTCGCCCTCGTCGAGCTTGCCCCCGAAGAGCGCCTGCATCAACTCGAGCTCGGTCTCGTCGAGCTCGTCGGCGTTGAGGTACTGCAGGGTGTACTCGGCTCCGCTCGCTGTCACCGGGTAGTCGAGAATGCGCAACT
>Ga0247740_1000375_pt1 | contig 22645 bp, 23 predicted proteins | sample UWRJL148409B2_FD_180942 | JGI IMG/M metagenome (GOLD analysis project Ga0247740, IMG submission 180942) | Plant litter microbial communities from Arlington Agricultural Research Station in Wisconsin, United States - UWRJ-L148-409B-2 | ecosystem: Environmental > Terrestrial > Plant litter >...
CATGAACTGGTAGCGGTGGATGCCGTGGCCGACGATCGGGCGGGGTCCGCTGTACCCGGTGCCGAGGCGACCCTTGAGATGCTGGGCCACGGGAGATCCGGTTGCGAGGTCGCCCTCGGCGAGGGACGTGATATGCGGCTCGAGGATCGACAGGGTGTGGATCAGCGGCCGCGCAAGCGGGACGTCGATGTCCTCGAGCACGAACACGAGGTGGTCGGCCTCGACCGGGACTCCGCTCCAGACGAACGCGGGCGAGACATTGTCGCCGACGCCGCGACCGGCGAACCGCCGCGGGATGGGCTCGCCGTCCCGAACGTCGGGGCTGGTGAGGATGAGGTCAGCGGGGGCGTCGAGGACGTTCCACGCGCTCAGTGATGCATCAGCGCGGCGGCCTTTCAGCAGGTGGCCGATCCAGCGCGGTGACATGGGGCAATTCTAGGGTCGGGGACACGCCGCGACGGCGTCACGCGAACGGGGGTCACAATGAGAGTAGAGTTCCCGTCATAACTGGCGATTCCGCCGGTCTCTCTGGGTGAAGGAGGCAGTCATGGGTACGACACGCACCGACACCAACCGTTGGACGAGCAGGCTGCACACGCCCGACCGCAACGCACAGCAGGCGACCGAGCTCACCACCCAGTCGATGAGCCGGATGCTCGAGGAGTCGCTGCGTCTCGACGAGCAGGAGTGGCCCGCCCTCCGTGCCGTCAGCGCGGGCTAACTCAGCAGCTCCCGCAGGTCGTCGGCGCTCAGCGCCGCGCTGAACAGCGACTCGTCGTCGATCACCGCATCGAACAGGGCCGACTTCTTCTCCTTGAGCGCCATGACCTTCTCCTCGATGGTGCCAGCCGCGATCATCCGGTAGACCATCACCGTTCGCGTCTGGCCGATGCGGTGCGTGCGGTCGATCGCCTGGTTCTCGGTCGCCGGGTTCCACCACGGGTCGAGAAGGAACACGTAGTCGGCGTCCGTGAGGTTGAGCCCGAACCCGCCGGCCTTGAGGCTGATCAGGAAGACCGGGGCCGTTCCCGACCTGAACTCCTCGAGCACCGCCGCGCGCTTGCGGGTGCTGCCGTCCAGATAGACGTAGGGGATGCCCGATGCCTCGAGCCGCGCCGCGGCCTTGGCCAGGTAGCTGGTGAACTGGCTGAAAACGAGCGCTCGATGGCCCTCAGCGATCACGTCGTCGAGCTGTTCGAACACGGCGTCGAGCTTGCTGGACGGCACGCCGGCGTAGGTCTCGTCGATGAGGCTCGCGTCGAGGGCTAGCAGCCGCAGCAGCGTCAGCGAGCGGAAGACGATGAACCGGTTGCGGTCGAGATCCTCGAGGAGGCCGAACAGCTTCTGCCGCTCGCGCTGCAGCCAGAGGTCGTACAGTTCCCGGTGCGCCGGCGCGAGCTCGATCATGAGCGTCTGCTCCTGCTTCGGCGGCAGCTCAGGCGCGACGAGCTCCTTCGTGCGCCGCAGCATGAACGGCCGGATGCGCTTGCGCAGGGTCGCCAGGCGCCGGGTCCTGAGGGTCGCCAGGGCGGCCTCCCCCGAGCCCGCCCCGACGCCGCTCGTGATCCCTGCGGCCGGATCCTCGAGCGGTCGCACATACTCCTCGGTGAACCGCCGCGCCGACGGGAACAGCCCGGGGGCGGTGAGCTGCAGCAGTGCGTGGAGGTCGCTGAGCGAGTTCTCCATGGGGGTCCCCGTGACGGCGAGGGTGAAGGGCACGGCCAGGTCGCGGGCGGCCTCGTGCACCTTCGACCCCGGATTCTTCACGAACTGGGCCTCGTCGAGGATGAGGCCGGACCATCCGACGGCCCGGTACGCGTCGAGATCCAGCCGGAGTAGCGCGTAACTCGTCACGACGATGTGGGCGCCGGCAGCGGCATCCTTGATGGCGGTCTTCGACGCCGCCTGGGTAGCCGAGATCTCGCGCACGACGAGGCCCGGGGTGAACCGAGCGGCCTCGGACACCCAGTTCGGCACCACCGAGGTCGGCGCGACCACGAGGAACGGCGGGATGCCCGGCTCGCCCTCCACGGCGTGCTGCACGAGGGCGAGGCACTGCACCGTCTTGCCGAGCCCCATGTCGTCGGCGAGGATGCCCCCCAGCCGGTGCCGCCACAGGAAGGCGAGCCACGCCAGCCCGTCGCGCTGGTAGGGCCGCAGATCGGCGCTCAGGCCTGCGGGCGGCTCGATGGCACCCGGGGCGTCTCCGTTCGCCTCCACGAGCAGGGCGCGCCACTCCACCGCGGGGGCGGCCTCGTCGGCGAGGTCCTCGAAGTCGGCCCACAGGCTCGTCTGGTGGCGGCTGATGACCGGGCCGGTCTCCCACTCGGCGAGGTCCCGGGCCTCCGCGATAAGGGTTGCGAGCGACTCGAACGCCGGATGCCCCAGCGAGAGGTACGTGCCGTCGGTCAACAGGAGGCGCTTGCGGCCCTTGGCGATGGCCTTGAACAGTGGGAGGAACGGCACCACGTGGTCGTCGACCGTGACGGTCACGCCGAGGTCGAACCAGTCGCGCTTGTCGCTTGGCACGGTCGTGACGGCGAGGTGCGGCTCGCCGAGGAGCTCGCGGTACTTCGGAGGCGTCCCGCGGGTCTCGACCCGGACGCCGCACTTCGCCAGCCGCGGCAGGAGGTGCAGCACGACGTCGGCGGCCTCGGCGCCGCGCACGGTCACGGTGGCAGGCACGGCGCCCGGACCGTCCTCGTCCGGAAGCCAGTCGTGCGGGAGCCCGTCGACGGTGTCACCGACGGTCGGGAGCGCGCGTGCGCGGCCCCGGTGCTCCCAGCGCCACGAGAGCTCGAGCGCGCGGGCCCTACCGTGCGTCGCGGTGACGACCAGCACCGGCGGCAGCGGGTCGGGGATCGGCACGGAGGCGTCCGCGCTCACGACCGCGACCCGGCTGCCGAGGCCCGGGAGGTAGTCGGCGAGGAACTCGTCGGCACCCTCCGGCGGTACGAGGAAGTCGCGGGCGTCGAGCAGCGCGAGCTCCTCGGCGGTGAGCGGGTCGGCGGTCGGCGCGATCAGGATGCGGCGTGGTTTCCGCAGATCGACGACGTAGAGGCCGTGCGTGGCGATGGGACGGGCATCCAGCACCGGCTCGTCGTCGATGACGACCACCGGGCTGACACGGATGCCCGACTCCTCCCGCGACGCATCGAGCGCTACAGCCGCCCGCCCGCCGAGAGTGACGCGCTCGGCGGGCGTCGCCCCGACGAGCGGGATGTCGAGCTCGCGCGCCTGCGCGAGCAGTGCCCAGAGCACGGGGTTCACGAACTCGTCGAGAAACACCCAGCCCGCGTCCGTGCCGGGTACCGGCGGAGTCGCGGCTCGGTGCAGCGCGGTGAACTGGGAGAACCACCGGTGCTGGTCGGGATCGAGCGAGAGCCGGTTGAGCTGGTGCGGGATGTTCGCCCACGTGAGCGAGCCGCGGGCCCAGCCCCGTTCGGTGCGCATCACCGGTCGCACGCCGAGGCGGTAGTCGAGGTACGGCTCCTGAGTCGACGCCGCCTTCGACGTCGGACCGTTCCATCGGTTGGCCGTGCGCGGGATCAGCTCGCGCAGTTCGAACTGCAGCGCGAGCTGTGTGAATTGAGCGGGTGCCTCGGACTGCGCCGCCGGCAGCAGCCGGTCGAGCGCGGTGCGCCATTCGCCCGACGGGGACTCGCGGGGCTCGGGCATGGGTCAAGCCTGTCATGCGGGGTGTGACACCGGCGCGCCCCGGTAGCGTGGGCGCATGCCCGTGCCCACCGACTGGATCGAACATCGCCGCGGCGACCGTGAACTGCTCGGGTGGATGCGCCCCGAGGGCGACGGGTTCGTCGTGGTGGACCTGCTCGGGCGGGCCGTGTCCGACGAGCTCGAGTGGCTCGAGGCCGAAGAACTGCTCGAGTCGCTGGGAATCGGCTACCTGGCGGACCCGTACGAGCTCCTGCTCGACGACGGGCACTGGCTGCGCGTTCGGGTGCTCGAGGTGTCGACCGACAGGATCCTCGTGAAGAAGGACGACTGGGGCGACATGAGCGCGCCGCAGGTCACGTACACGGTGGGGTTCCCGCTGCCGCCGGAGTTGCGGCCGCTCGCGTAGGGGCGCCGGGGAACCGCGCAGTTCAGGGACGTGCGCTGTTGAGGGAGAGCGCGATTTTGCGGACTGCTCAGCGCGGGCCCACGTAGGGTTCTCACAGCACTCGGCTCGACAGAATAAGAGAAGGCCACCCGATCACGCATCTCAGCGTTTCTCTGGTGGCCTTCTCTTATTTCTGTGGATCCAAGGGGATTCGAACCCCTGACCCCCTGCATGCCATGCAGGTGCGCTACCGGGCTGCGCCATGGACCCTCGGTGTGTCACCCTCCGGGGAAAGCAACTTGTCAAGATTACTACATCTCGGGGCGGTCGCGAACCGGTCGAGAATAGACGGATGACCGAACAGCCGATCACCGTCTCGATCACGCGCATCGTCGACCCCGAGCGAGCCAAGGAAGTGGCCGCTTGGGCCCGCGCCGGACAGGACCTGCTGAGCGCCTCCCCCGGCTACCTGGGTTCCGGGTGGATACGCCCCGACCCCGACAGCCCCGAGTGGCACATGCTGTTCCGGTTCGCGGATGCCGCATCCCTGGCCCAGTGGGAGAACTCCCCCGAGCGTGCGTGGTGGGTGGCCTCGGCGCTCGGGATGGTCGAGCACGCCCCCGAGGAACGTCGGACGGGGATCGAGGGCTGGTTCGACACACCGTCGTCGGTCGAAGTGATCGCGCCGCCCAAGGCCGGCCCGCCCCGGTGGAAGCAGATGATCGCGATCTTCATCGTGTTCTACCCGCTCAGCCTGCTGACCAACTGGGCGATCGCGCCGTTCACGCACGACTGGCTGCTGCCCCTGCGGGTGCTGCTGCTCGTGGTGATCGTGTCGCCGATCATGACCTACTTGGCGCTACCGGCTGTCACCCGTGCGCTCCGCCCGTGGCTCATGCGCGGGCGCTAGCTGCTCTCGGCCTGGCGGATCGCCTCGTCGGCCGACATGTCATCGAGCTCGGCGTCCAAGTACGAGGCGACCTGAGGCAGTCGGAGGTTGAACCCGGCGTAGGCCTCCATCGTGAGCGTGCCGCCGGTGAGCGCGAAGTCCATCACGTGCCCTCCGAATCCCCGTGCGGCATCGAGGTAATGCAGGTGGAAGTCGGCGACGCTCAGCCCCTGGAACACATCCGGTCCCTTGAATCCGAGCATGGTGCCGGCGGTCGCGCCCGAGGTGTTCTCGTGCTGCGTCTTGACGGCCTCGGCAAGCCCCGGGAACGGTCGCTGCTGTCGGGTGGCCTCGCGCACGGTCATCCGTGAGAACTCGGCTTCGACCCTGATCGCGTAGAACAGGTTGTTGCTCGGGACCAGCTGCTCGACCAGGCTCTCGAACGCACGCTCGTCGAGCGGGTCGAGTTCGAGGGTGAACGTCGGCTGGAAAGCCACCACCTCGGCGAACGGCAGCAGATCGTCGGGGGCGACAAGGATGACCTCGCCATCGCCGCGGCACAGGTAGGCGACACCGTCGAGGAGTACGAGCTCACCGTCGAGCGCATCGCCGCAGCCCACGCCGAGGTCGCCCGCAGCGAGGACTTCCGAAGCGGGGAAGGCGCCGTCGTAGAGCCCCGCGACCAGCGCATCGACGAACGAGAACTGGTGAACGGCGGTGCCGGCCCGCGGACGCAGAGAAGGGGTCACGCCGCAACAGTAGCGGCGAGACCCCCTCCCGGTGCGACTACTTGGTGACGGGAACGACGAGTCCGCCCCAGGTGTCGAGCTCGAACTGCGCGACCTCGGGCGAGGTGAGCAGCTCGTAGAGCTTGACGATGCGGGGGTCGTTCTCGAGCGCAGGAGTGGTGGCGAGCACGTTGTAGTACTTGCTCGACTCACCCTCGATGAGGATCGCCTGGTCGGAGGTGAGCCCGGCCGGGAGGGCGAACGAGATGGTCACGAATGCGACATCCACATCGTTGACTGCCTGCGGCAGGGTCGCGTTCTCGATCTCGACGAACTCGAAGTCCTTGGGGTTGTCGGTGATGTCGGCCAGCGTGGTAGCGCCGTCCTTGATCTCGATCAGGCCCTCTTCGGCAAGGATGCCCAGCGCACGTCCCTCGTTGGTCGGGTCGTTCGGGATGGCGATCTTGGCGCCGTCCTCGAGGTCGTCCAGGCTGTCGACCGTGTTGCTGTAGAACGCGGCGCTCGGGAGGTAGGCCTCTCCGACGCTCACGAGGTCGCCGCCGGCGGACTCGTTGTAGGTCTTGAGGAACGTCGCGTTCTGGAACAGGTTCGCGTCGATCGAGCCGTCGGAGAGGGCGATGTTGGGGGTGTTGTAGTCGGTGAACTCCTGGAACTCGATGTCGAGACCGGCGTCGGCGGCGAGGTTGTCCTTGATGAAGGCGAGGATGTCTCCCGCCGGCGTGGCGAGAGCGCCGACCTTGAGAGTACCGAGGTTCTCGACGGAGCTGTCCGTCGGCGTGGCCTCGGGTGTCGATGCGGCGCAACCGGCCAGGCCGAGGGCGACCACCGTTGCAGCGGCGGCACCAGCAAGGCGCGCGCTGCGGGAGGTAAGGAATCGCATGTGGGTGTTCTTTTCTCTTGGGAGGTCCGGAGCCGTGCGGCGCCGGGAGCGCGACCGTGATGCTGACTTCAGTCGCGGGACTGTAGGGACGGGCTAGCCGCCCAGGTTCTGCGCGAGCAAACGGTTAGTGGCATCCGTGCGTGAGGGATCGATGGAGCGTCGCGCGAATTTCTTCGCGAAGTGGGTCGCAATGGCCTGCAGGATCATCACGATCACGAAGATGATGACGATCACGGCGACCATGTGGATCACGCTGTACCGCTGGTACCCGTAGCGGATGGCGACGTCACCGAGGCCCCCACCGGCGACGGTGCCAACCATCGCGGAGAAGTTGATGATCGATGTGATCGTGGTCGACAGGCCGAGGATGATCGACGACAGTGCCTCAGGAACGAGGACCTTCGACACGATGTGCCAGCGGGTGGCCCCTAGCGACTCCGCCGCCTCGACGAGGCCGTTGTCGACCTCCTTGATCGAAATCTCGACCATGCGGGCGAAGAACGGGATCGCGACCGCGGAGAGCGGCACGATCGCCGCAGTGGAGCCGATGAACGTCCCGACGATGAGGCGTGTGAACGGGATGAGCGCGACCATCAGGATGATGAACGGCACCGAACGACCGAGGTTCACGATGAAGTCGAGCACGCGGTTGATGACGACGCCGGCGGCACGCGATCCGAACGGGCGCTCGAGCACTCCCCCGGCCTCAGTGCCGACGAGGACGACGCCGAGCGGGAGCCCGATGATGATCGTTACGGCCAGAGCGACGCCGACCATGTACAGGGTCTGGCCGGTACCGACGAGCAGCACCTGGAACAGGCCGGACCAGAAACCCGGATCGGTGGGGTCGATCATGCTGCGCCTCCGCTCGTTGAATCAGCGGAGACGATCTCGACGAGCAGGTTCTGGGAGCGGAGGTCGGCGATAGCCGCCTCGTTCGTCGCAGCACTTCCGGGCAGCTCGAGCCTCGTTCGCCCCGCTTGGTTGCCGCCGATGTTCTCGATAACAGCGCCGAGGATGCTCACATCGAGGCCGTGCGTTCGTGCGAGTTGCGCGATCACCGGCCGATCAGCGGTGCCCCCGCTGAACGTGATGTCGATCACCGTGGAGCCCGGGGTCGCAATGACCTCTCCTAGCGGGAACAGGTCGTGCGCGAGTCGTGAGCCCGGTGTGGAGATGAGGTCGACGAGTCGGCCGCCCTCGACGATGCGGCCCGACTCGAGCAGCGCGGCGGAGTCGCAGATCGTCTTGACGACGTCCATCTCGTGGGTGATGAGCAGCACGGTGAGCCCGAGCTCCTCGTTGATGGTCTTGATGAGCTGGAGGATCGAGCGGGTCGTCTCCGGGTCCAGCGCCGAGCTGGCCTCGTCCGACAGCAGCACGCTCGGCGTGGACGCGAGCGCGCGGGCGATGCCCACCCGCTGCTTCTGCCCGCCGGACAGCTGCGACGGGTACGTGCCCGACTTGTCGGCGAGGCCGACGAGGTCGAGGATCTCGGCCGAGCGGCGGGCGCGCTCCTTGGAGTGCACTCCGGCGATCTCGAGGGCGAGTTCGACGTTACCTCGGACCGTGCGGCTCGAGAGGAGGTTGAAGTGCTGGAAGATCATCCCGATGCTGCGCCGCGCGGTGCGGAGGTCGGCGTCGTTCAACGCGGTCATCTCGCGGCCATCCACGGTCACTGTGCCGGAGTCGGGACGCTCCAGCAGGTTGACCGTGCGGATCAGTGTGCTCTTGCCTGCGCCGCTCTGACCGACGACGCCGAAGATCTCACCGCGGGCGACCTCCAGGCTCACCGCGTCGAGGGCGATGGTCGGATTGTCGGCACGGCCGAACGACTTGCTGACGCTGCTGAGGGAGATCACTGGACTTTTCCGGACGTGGGCGGGGAAGGGCACACGACATCGGGCGACTTCAGTTCGATAAGAATGCCAAGCAACGTTGAGGAACGCTACTTGGTGTTACGTAATGTGAAGTCAGTCCGCGTTCTTGGAGACGGGGAGCTCCAGCGGGATGGCCGGGCAGTCCTTCCAGAGGCGCTCGAGCGAGTAGTACATGCGGTCCTCCTCGTGGAAGACGTGCGCGACGATGTCGCCGAAGTCGAGGAGGATCCAGCGCCCCTCGGCGCGACCCTCGCGGCGCAGCGCCTTCGCGCCCGCCTCGAGCATCTTGTCCTCGATCTCGCCAGCGATGGCCTGCACGTTGCGCTCGTTGCGCCCCGTCACCAGGAAGAAGATGTCGGTGAGCGGGAGGGGCCCGGAGACGTCGAGGGCGACGAGATCTTCGCCCTGCTTGGAGTCGGCGGCAAGAGCTGCCACCTGGAGGAGTTCGCGCGCGCGCGAGGATGCAGTCACAGGGTCCTTCGTGGGATGGGGAGGGAGTTCAAGCGGATCAGAACACGTTGAACGCGAAGGCTGCGACGAGCAGTCCGGCGACGACGACTGCCATCGAGGATGCTGCGATCAGCAGCGCGGTCAGTGCGCGCGTGCCCTTGGGCTTCTGGGTGTGGGTCACGCCGTGGCCCGACGTGTGGGTGCTCACGGCGCGGATGGCGCGCACGGGAGACGAATCGGTCGAGGTGATCTCGGCGTCGTTGAGGTCGAACAGTTCGTCGATCCCGGCGTCGTAACGATCGGACTGGCCGGTTGCCGCAAGGTTGCGGGGCAGGTCGATGGAGCCGGTGAGCATGATCTCGCCGGTGCTTGTGAGGGGACCCCGGATGTCGGTCCCGTTCGGGATCTCCGGAAGGACCAGGGCGCTCGTGGTGGCGGTGCCGCTACCGATGCGACGGCTGATCGTGGTCTCGATGTCGTCTTCGTCGTCGAGCTGCATCGACCAGTGACCGGTGGGAGGCGTCCACGGGGACGGCTCGTCGACGATCGGCGCGGGCGCGAGCTCTGCCGGGAGCTCGGCGACGGGCTCAGACTGAACGGGCGCCGACGGCAGGAAGAGCGAGTCGAACGGCGATGCCGAGACGGGAGCTGCGGGGACCGCAGGAGTGAAGGAGGGCGCGACCGCGGGAGCAACCGGACTGGAGGAGACGGGCGGCAGCACCGGCGGCGCCCCGATGAGCGGTTCGACGAGCGGGAAGACCTGCGGCTGCTGCGTGCTCAGCGACGGCTGTTGGCTGGAGAGGATGGGGTCGGACATCGCCGGACGGCTGCTGTCGGGCTGCTGCGACTTGAGGCTCGCGGCCTCCTCCGCCTGCTGCATGGCACGGAGCTCGCGGCGGGTGAGCGTGTGCTCGAACGGCAGGTTCGCGGTGGTCGGCGGCACGTACGCGGGCTGGGGCTCCACCACGGGGATCGGAGCGGACCAGGCCTCGTCGAGCGTGACGGGCTTCTCGAGCGCCGCGAGACGGTTGATCGGGGCCACCGAGGCGGGGATCTCCGAGATCGGCGCGAGCGGTGCGGCGGCGGCAGCCGCTCTGAAGCGGGCCTCGGTGTGGTAGTCGAGGTCGGTTGCGGGGCCCACCGGAGCTGTGGGGGCCGGGTTCGGCTCGCTCCACCGGCTCGAGTGGGCGCTGCGCGACTCGGGGCTGAAGTCACGAACGCGGTAGGACGGCTGCTCCGTCTTCGGCAGGGCCTCGGTGGGCGGAAGAGCGGAGGTGTCCAGCGGCACGGGGTTCGGAGCGGACGACCCGCGCGAGCGGAAGCTGGGACCGTCGTAGCTCGGCATGGCCGGGCGGGACTGGGTCGAGTAGATCAGCGGCTCGGCAACCGGCACGGGCGGCGTGGCCGCACGACGGCCCGGCGTGCCCTCGGGGATCGACGACACCTGCGGAAGCTGGGCGGCGCGGCGCGACACGGTGTCCCACATGTCCCCGGTCGGCGCGGAGTACTGCTGGGGAGCCGGATCCTGCGCATCCGTGAAAGCGGCCTGGCTGTCGGAGCCGTCGGCACGCTCACTCTGCCGCACGGCGCGTCGCGACTGCGGCTGCTGCTCGTGGAAAGTGGTCATGACATACTCCGATACAAGTGGTGCTTGGCGATGTACTGAACTACACCATCGGGAACCAAATACCAGACGGGGAACCCCCGGCTGACCCGGCTACGGCAATCCGTTGAGGAGATCGCAAGCGCTGGGACTTCTAGCGAGCTTACGCCCTGCTCCGGTAAACCGCTAATGGTGAGCGGGTGTCCGGGACGTGACACCGCGACGAAATGCGCGAGCGACCACACCTCCTCGACGTCCTTCCACTCCAGGATCTGCGCCACGGCGTCGGCGCCCGTGATGAAGAAGAGATCGGCATCCGGCCTCGCTTTTCGGATGTCCCGGAGGGTGTCGATCGTGTACGTGGGGCCGGCGCGGTCGATGTCGACGCGGCTGACGGTGAATCGCGGGTTCGCGGCCGTGGCGATCACGGTCATGAGGTAGCGGTGCTCCCCCTCGGTGACCGTCTTCTTCATCCACGGCTGCCCTGTGGGGGCGAAGATCACCTCATCGAGGTCGAACTTCTGCTGGACTTCGCTCGCGGCGACCAGGTGACCGTTGTGGATCGGGTCGAACGTTCCACCCATGACTCCGACGCGCGCACGTCGGGGTGCTGCATCGACCATCGTGTGCGCGAGACCTAGTGGCCTGCGCCGTGCGAGTCGCCGCCCTTGGCGGTCTTGTTGCTGTGACGGTTGGCCACGTCGCGGAAGCTCCAGGTCACGAAGCCGAGGAGCAGGAACACGGCGACCGCGATGCCGCCGAAGGCGAGCGGGGGCATGATGAGGGGAGCAAGTTCCTCAGTCTCGGTGACGAGTGTGACGAGCAGCGACATCAGTTCTCCGTTCGGGGGTTCCTCTAGAAATACTAGCCGCGCGTGTGACCGGCTCCGCGCACAACCCACTTCGTGCTCGTGAGCTCGGGGAGGCCCATGGGCCCGCGCGCGTGGAGCTTCTGCGTGGAGATGCCCACTTCGGCACCGAATCCGAACTCGCCACCGTCCGTGAAGCGGGTGGAGGCGTTTACCATGACGACCGCGGAATCGACCTCGGCGAGGAACCTCTCGGCTTTCGCGAGGTCGTTCGTGAGGATCGACTCGGTGTGGTGCGTCGAGTACGTGCGGATGTGCTCGAGAGCCTCATCGAGGTCGTCGACCACCCGCACCGCGATGTCCAGCGTCATGTACTCGGTCGACCAGTCCTCATCGGTCGCCGGTACGGCGTCGGCGAAGATGGCCCGCGTGCGGTCATCCGCATGGATGAGGACGCCGGCCTCCCGCAGACGCGAAAGCACGGGCGGAAGGAGCCGGGGCGCCGCCGCAGAGTGCACCAGCAAGGTCTCGAGGGCGTTGCAGACGCTCGGGCGCTGCACCTTGGCATTGTGGACGATCTCGACCGCCATCGACTCGTCGGCGCTCTCGTCGAGGTAGACGTGCACGACGCCTGCGCCGGTCTCGATCACCGGCACCTTCGACTCCGCGACGACCGTGTTGATGAGCTGGGCGCTGCCGCGCGGGATGAGCACATCGACCTGCCCGCGCGCCTGCATGAGCTGCTTCGCCCCGTCGCGTCCGAACTCGTCGATCGTCTGCACGGCCTCCGCCGGGGCGCCGGCCTCCACCAGCGCCGACTGGATGACCTCGACCAAGACGCGGTTGGTGTTCTCCGCCGCTGAGCCACCGCGGAGGACGACGGCGTTGCCGCTCTTGAGGGCGAGCGCGGCGATGTCGATGGTGACGTTCGGGCGCGCCTCGTAGATAGCGCCGACCACCCCGAAGGGCACGCGAACCTGCGTGAGCTGCAGGCCGTTCTCCAGGGTCGAGCCGCGCACGACGTCACCCACGGGGTCCGGCAGGGCGACGATGTCGAGGACGGCCTTGGCGAGGGCGGCGAGGCGCTTCTCGTCGAGTCTCAGACGATCCTGGAGCCCTTCAGCCATGGCGTTCTCCCGACCGTTGGCGAGGTCGAGCTGGTTCGCCGCCAGGATGCGGGCCTCGTTGCGCATCACGGAATCGGCGATGGCCTCGAGCGCGGCGTTCTTCTGCCGGGTGGTGAGGGTCGCGAGCACCCGCGACGCTGTGCGCGCGGCGGCGAGCTTGTCGGTGAACGTGAGGGCGACGGCGGTCTCGGGCATGACCGCAAGTTTACGCACCTGCCGAAATCTCAGGAGATTCGTCCGCGAAACGCCCCTACGAGCATCCCCGCCGCACGTTCGGGCCGAATCTCCTGCGTTTTCGGGTGCTGCTTCGGGTGCTTCGGGGGGTGCTGAGCTGGTCGGCGGGGTAGAGCTTCGATGCACCCGGGTCGGAAACTCAGGACACTCGTGCCTGAACGAGGGAAGACCCGGGCTTCAGGGCGTCGCAACCGAGGGAGTCGCCTGAGTTTTCGACACGGCGATCCGACACGCGCCGGTGACACGCGGTCCAGCCGCTAGAGCGACGCGGCCTCGAACCAGGTGCCGAGGTCGCTACCGTTGAGCGCCTCCGAGACGCTCCCGGTCGCGGCCAGCAGGGTAGGGATGCCCGCAGCAGCAGCCAGCTTGGCCGCGGCGACTTTGGTGCCGGCGCCTCCCGTGCCGACGCCCGCAGCGCCGATGTCGCCGAACGTGACACCGGAGAGATCGTCGTCGAACGGCACGGTCTCGATCTTGCGGGCACCGGGCTCCTCCGGCGGACGCGTGTACAGAGCGTCGATGTCGCTCAGCAGCACGAGGACGTCGGCGTGCACGAGCACCGACACCATGGCTGCGAGGCGGTCGTTGTCGCCGAAGCGGATCTCCTGCGTCGCCACGGTGTCGTTCTCGTTGACGATCGGCAGGATGCGCAGGCCCAGCAGTCGCTCCATGGCGCGCTGGGCGTTGCTGCGGTGCGTGGGATTCTCCATGTCGCCCGCCGTGAGCAGGATCTGTCCCGCGACGATCGCGTAGCGGTCGAGGCTCACCTGGTAGCGGTTGATGAGTACGTTCTGCCCGACGGCCGCGGCCGCCTGTTGCGTCGCCAGATCGGTGGGCCGCGAGTCGAGCTTCAGATAGGGGATGCCCGTGGCGATGGCACCCGACGACACGAGGATCACCTCGGAGCCACGGGCGTACGCCGACGCGAGCGCGTCGACGAGCATCCCGATCTGACCGACGTTGGGGCCGCTGACGGACGACGATCCGACCTTGACGACGATGCGCTTCGCCTGGAGGATACCGGCGCGGCTACTCGTCATCGTCGTCGCGCTTCTCTACCGCAAACCCCTCGTCGTCGGTCCAGATGCCGGCGTTGCGCTCGGCCTCGAGTTCAGCGCGTGCTGCGGCCTTGGCGTCCATGCGCTCGAGGTACGTGGCACGGCGCTTGCGGTTCGTGTCTCGCTGGTTGTCGTCGAGACGGGCATCCGTGCCTCGGGGGCTCGTGATGAGCTCGGCCGCGGACGACAGGGTCGGCTCCCACTCGAACTCGCGCCCGTCGATCGAGACGCTCGCCCCGGGGACGGCGCCGACCTTGAACAGCTCGTCCTCGACGCCGAGCTTCGCGAGCCGGTCTGCCAGGAAGCCCACGGCCTCGTCGTTGTTGAAGTCGGTCTGCTGCACCCAGCGCACCGGCTTCTCGCCCTTGACCGTGTACAGGTTGCCGAACGAGCCGCCGGTCACCTCGATGGTGAACTCCTTGGCGTTGACCGCGCGCGGGCGGATGACGATGCGCGCCTTCGGGGCGTCGAGCGCCTTCTGCTTGCGGTCCTCCTCGACGAGATCGGCAAGGGCGAACGACAACTCGCGGAGTCCCTTGCGGGAGACGGCCGAGATCTCGAACACGCGGTAGCCGCGCGCCTCGAGCTCAGGGCGGACCAGGTCTGCGAGCTCCTGGGCCTCGGGCACATCGATCTTGTTGAGGGCGATGATCTGCTGGCGCTCGAGGAGCGGAAGCTGGCCCTCGGGAACCGGGTAGGCGGCGAGCTCCACGAGGATGATGTCGAGGTCGCTGATCGGGTCGCGCCCGGGCTCGAGCGTCGCGCAGTCGAGCACGTGCAGCAGTGCGGTGCACCGCTCGACGTGGCGCAGGAACTCGAGGCCGAGGCCCTTGCCCTCGCTCGCGCCCTCGATGAGGCCGGGAACGTCGGCGATCGTGTAGCGGGTCTCCCCCGACTCGACGACGCCGAGGTTGGGGTGGAGGGTCGTGAAGGGGTAGTCGGCAATTTTCGGTTTCGCGGCACTCATGGCCGCGACCAGGCTCGACTTGCCTGCGGACGGGTAGCCCACGAGGGCGACGTCGGCGACGGTCTTCAGCTCGAGGTAGACGTCGCCCTCGAAGCCCGGGGTGCCGAGCAGGGCGAATCCAGGAGCCTTGCGCTTCGTGGTCGCGAGCGAGGCGTTGCCGAGCCCGCCCTGGCCACCGGGAGCCACGACAAGGCGCATGCCGGGGGCATCCATGTCGAGGAGTTCGTTGCCCTCGCCGTCTTTGATGACGGTGCCGACGGGGACCGCGAGGATCATCTCCTCGCCCGAGGTGCCCGCCTTGTGGTCGCCCTGGCCGGGCTGCCCGTGGCCCGATTTGCGGTGCGGCGAGCGGTGGTAGTTGAGCAGTGTGGTGACCTGCGGGTCGCTGACGAGGACGATGTCGCCACCGTCTCCGCCATTGCCGCCGTCGGGGCCGGCCAGCGGCTTGAACTTCTCCCGCTTGACCGACACGCAGCCGTTACCGCCGTGGCCCGCCATGAGGTGGAGGGTGACCCGGTCGACGAATGACGCCATGGCACTCTCCGTTCTGTGTACTGCTGATCGCTTCTGTACTGCTGATCGTTAAACGGCGAAAGCGAGCCGAAGCTCGCTCTCGCGGTACTGCATGAAAACTAGTCGGCGACGACGATGTTGACGACGCGACGGCCGCCCTTGGCGCCGAACTCGACGGCGCCGGCCGCAAGTGCGAACAGCGTGTCGTCTCCGCCACGGCCGACGTTCGCGCCCGGGTGGAAGTGCGTGCCGCGCTGGCGGAGGATGATCTCGCCCGACTTGACGACCTGGCCGCCGAAGCGCTTCACGCCGAGGTACTGGGCGTTGGAGTCGCGACCGTTACGAGTGGAGCTTGCGCCCTTTTTGTGTGCCATTAGTAGTCAGCCCCTTACGCGATGCTGGTGATCTTGATACGGGTCTGCTCCTGGCGGTGGCCCTGGCGCTTCTTGTATCCGGTCTTGTTCTTGAACTTCTGGATCACGATCTTGGGGCCGCGCTCGTCGCCGAGCACCTCCGCCACGACCTTGACCTTCGCGAGGTCCTTCGCGCCGTGGGTGATCTTGTCACCGTCGACGAGGAGCACGGGGACGAGCTCGATGTTGCCGTTCTTGTCGGCCGCGATGCGGTCGAGAACGACAACCGTGCCGACCTCTACCTTCTCCTGGCGCCCACCGGCGCGCACAACTGCGTAGACCACTTGGTTTCCCTCTGATTGAAAGCTGACGGTGTACGAGATGCGGGCTTAGCCCAGCAGACACCAAGGGTCAAGAGTACTCGATTTCTGCCCGGTCGGTCAAACCTCGTCGACGAGTCCCGACAACGGATGCCTCGGCGGGTGGTCTTTGCGCCAGATCCAGAGCATCACTCCCGCGAGAACACCCAGCGGAAGAGTCGACACGAATGTGAGAGCGGCGTTCGTGAGCGCCTGGAGGATCGCGCTCACTGCACATCCCCCGTCGAACCTCGCGAACGGGAACGAGTTGGCGAACAGCTCGCCGTCGAAAGTGAAAGCGGAGATGAGTCCCCAGCCCGTCAGCACGACGAAGACCACCGTGGATGCCACCCCCGTGGCGAGGATCGCGCGCGTCACCACGTGCGGTAGCCGGAGCTCCTCCGCGATCGGGGCGATGATCCACAAGCTCAGGAAGAACCCGACGGCGAACGGGACGGTCACGAGCAGCACCTGGAGGATCGGGAAGACGAACGAGTGCCCGGTGCCTACGGTCGTCAGGAACGTGACGAAGAACTCGGCCAGCCGCAGGGCGATCATCGCCGCGGCCACGAGCAGGGCTGTGACCGCGGACACGAACGCGCCGTGCCGATTGACGAGCTGCTTCACGGTGAGGGCCATGGCGCCAGCCTACAATCGGGCCATGACCGTGCTCATCGACCAGCCCATCTGGCCGGCGCACAACACGGTGTGGGCGCACATCGTCAGCGACGAGTCGCTCGACGAACTGCATGCGTTCGCGGAGAGGGCGGGCATCCCCCGCCGCGGTTTCGACCTGGACCACTACGACGTGCCGGCGCAAAAGTGGGCGGAGCTCGTGGCGCTCGGCGCCCAGCCCGTGGGCGTGCGCGAGTTCGTGCAGCGGCTGCAGGCGAGCGGACTGCGGGTTCCCCAGCGGGACCGCCCCCACCACTAGCCGCCGATCGAGCGGAGCCGAGATCTCGGCTCCGCTCGATCAGTGAGGACTACTGGTTGTCGGTCGTGATGATCGGCGACGACACCCGGCGCGAACCGCGCGAGCGACCCTGGCCGGGCTGCTTCGGCTCGGGAAGCGCCCCCAGCACGGAGTCGAGGATCTGCTCGGCATCCTGCGTGGAGATCTTGCGCTGCTGGCGCGGCGCCTTCTGCACGGGAATGTCGAGGATCGCGACGGCGGCCTCCGCGGCGGCCACAGTGGCCTCCTCGGCGGGCGCCTGGGCCGGTGCACCGGTCTGGATCGGGATCTCGGTGGTGTGGACGGTGCTCGCGGCAACCCGGGCGAGCGCGTTGCGCACGTCCTCGGTGATCGCGTGCGTGCCGGTGGAGCCCATGCCGTTCTTGACGGTCGTGGATGCCACGACGCCGCCGTTGCCCGCGTTGCCGCCGTTGCCCCCGCGGTTGCGGCCACGACGACCGCTGCCGGCCACCTCGGGCTGCGCGGTCTGCTGCTGCTGGCGGTGCTTGGTGACGGGGTCGTGGTGCACGATGATCCCGCGACCGGAGCAGACCTCGCAGGGCTCGCTGAACGTCTCGAGCAGGCCGAGGCCCAGCTTCTTGCGGGTCATCTGGATGAGTCCGAGCGACGTGACCTCGGCGACCTGGTGCTTGGTGCGGTCGCGGCTGAGGCATTCCACGAGGCGCCGCAGGACGAGGTCGCGGTTGCTCTCGAGCACCATGTCGATGAAGTCGACCACGATGATGCCGCCGATGTCGCGCAGCCTGAGCTGGCGCACGATCTCCTCGGCTGCCTCGAGGTTGTTCTTAGTGACCGTCTCCTCGAGGTTTCCACCGGAACCGACGAACTTGCCGGTGTTGACGTCGACGACCGTCATGGCCTCGGTGCGGTCGATGACGAGCGATCCACCGGACGGCAACCAGACCTTGCGGTCGAGTGCCTTCTCGATCTGCTCCGTGACGCGGAACTTGTCGAACGAGTCGACGTTCTGGTCGTCGTAGCTCTCGACGCGGTCGGCGAGGTCGGGCGCGACAGCGCTCAGGTAGCCCTGGATGGTTGCCATCGCGTCATCGCCGGCGACCACGAGCTTCTGGAAGTCCTCGTTGAAGACGTCGCGCACGATCTTGATGAGCAGGTCGGGCTCGGAGTGCAGCAGCGCCGGAGCCTGCTGGGTCTCGACCTGGCGGCTGATCTCGGCCCACTGGTTCGTGAGGCGCTGCACGTCGAGCGTCAGCTGCTCCTCGGTCGCACCCTCGGCCGCGGTGCGCACGATGACGCCCACGTTCTCGGGGAGGACCTCCTTCAGGATCTTCTTGAGGCGCGCGCGCTCGGTGTCGGGAAGCTTACGGCTGATACCGGACATCGAGCCGTTAGGCACGTACACGAGGTAGCGGCCGGGAAGGCTCACCTGCGAGGTGAGTCGGGCGCCCTTGTGGCCGACCGGGTCCTTGGTGACCTGGACGAGCACGCGGTCGCCGGGCTTGAGCGCGAGCTCGATGCGGCGGGCCTGGTTCTTGCCCTCCCCCGACTCGAGCGCAGCGGCATCCCAGTCGACCTCGCCGGAGTACAGCACGGCGTTGCGGCCGCGGCCGATGTCGACGAACGCGGCCTCCATGCTCGGGAGCACGTTCTGCACGCGACCGAGGTAGACGTTGCCGATGAGGCTGGCGTCCTGCGACTTCGCGACGTAGTGCTCGACGAGCACGCCGTCTTCGAGCACCGCGATCTGGATGCGGTCGAACTTGCTGCGCACGACCATCACACGGTCGACGCTCTCGCGACGGGCGAGGAACTCGCTCTCGGTGACGACGGGACGACGGCGACCGGCGTCGCGGCCATCACGGCGGCGCTGCTTCTTCGCCTCGAGACGGGTGGAGCCCTTCACGCGGGTGGGCTCGTTGCTGAGCACGGGCTCGGGGCGCGGCTGGCGCACCCGGACGACGGTGTTCGGAGCCTCGTCGCCGGGACGGGCATCCTCACCCGGGCGTCGGCGCGAGCGGCGACGGACCGTGCCGGGCTCGTCGTCCGGGAGGTCGAGGTCGGGGCCGTTGTTGTTGCCCGCGTTGGCGTTTCCGCGCGGCGCGCGCACGGGCGGCAGCGGCGGGAGGTCGGGAGCCTGAAACAGCAGCGAGGTGGTCGGGCGCGACTTGGCCTTGGGGGGCGCGGTCTCGGCCGGCTCGGACTGGTCGGATGCCTCGTCGACGGCCTTCTTAGGAGCGCTGCGTCGCGCCACCTTCGGAGCCGCTTCGGTCTCAGGCGCCGCGGTCTCGATCTCAGGCGCCACGGGAGCCTCGGAGACCACCGGAACTTCGGGCAGTGCCGCGCCCGTCGCGTTCACGTGGTCCGCCGCCGACTTCGGTGCTGCTGCGGCTTCCGCCGCTGCCTTGCGACCGCCGAACAGGCGACTTCTCTTCTTCGGGGCTTCGTTGTTTTCGTTTGTGTTCACCATTTCTGGTGTACTCCTCACCCGTGTGGGCAACCGCGCCGCCCACCGGGAACTCTCTCGTGCGCTATCCCGCCTCTTCGGCGGCACCGCTACTAATCCTTCAGGTCCTGCAGCGGCTCTGTCCCTCCCTGGGGACCGCTCGCGCGTGCAGTTGGTTCTCATGTCACCGTGTGCTGTCACCACACTTCGGAACTGGCTATCCGACTTGTGCAGCTGACTGCACCTCTGGTCCGGTCTCATGCATCAAGTGCTGGTGCCCGGTAAGCATTGTTTGGCGTCGTGCCGAGCGCGGCTCGGCTGACTGCCTTCGATTATCGCACGCATTCCCAGTCAGGCGTGTTTTGGCGCGTGACATAATCCGACCATGACTGACGCCGAGACCCCGCGCCGCCCCCTGTCGCTGGCGATCGTGCTCATCGTCACCGGGGTGATCGGCTGGTACTCGGCCTTCGCGCTCACCCTCGACAAGCTCGCCGTGCTGGAGAATCCCCAGGCGGATCTCGACTGCAACTTCAGCGTGATCGTGCAGTGCGGCGTCAATCTGGGCTCTTGGCAGGGCGCCCTGTTGGGCTTTCCCAACCCGCTGATCGGTCTGGGCGGCTTCGTCGCCCCCATTGCCGTCGGGGTCGCCCTTCTCGCCGGTGCCGCCTTCGCCCGTTGGTTCTGGATCGCCTTCAACATCGGCGTGCTCGGCGCGTTCGCGTTCATCCTGTGGCTCGCCTACCAGAGCATCTTCAACCTCGGCACGCTGTGCCCGTGGTGCATGCTCGTGTGGTCGGTGACGATCCCGCTGTTCTGGGCGCTCACGCTGAGCAACGCCCGAGCGGGTGTGTTCGGCCCGCGTCTTGTCGCCACCGGCGAGCGTCTCTACCCCTGGGTACCGGCGATCACGGTCCTGGGCTACGTGATCATCGCGATCGTGGCGCAGGTACGCCTCGACGTGCTCGCGACGCTGCTGGTCTGACCCCGGCCGCACCCGGTCGCCGCGCCACACGTTTCCCGTCGCACTGCACGTATTCCAGTAGCGCGGCGAGGAAGGTGTAGCGCGGACAGCCTAGGTCGAGCCAGCGCCGACTAGAACCAGAGGGCGAGCTCGCGCGCGGCCGACTCGGGCGAGTCGCTGCCGTGGACGAGGTTCTGCTGCACCTTGAGGCCCCAGTCGCGGCCGAGGTCGCCCCGGATCGTGCCGGGCGCGGCGGTGGTGGGGTCGGTGGTGCCGGCGAGCGACCGGAAGCCCTCGATCGCGCGGTTGCCCGCGATGCGCAGGGCGACCACCGGGCCGCTCTGCATGAACTCGACGAGGGGCTCGTAGAACGGCTTGCCCTGGTGCTCCTCGTAGTGCGCGGCGAGCAGGTCGAGGTCGGCCTGCACGAGCTTGATGTCGACGAGCTGGTAGCCCTTGGCCTCGATGCGGCGCAGGATCTCGCCGGTCAGGTTGCGGGCAACACCGTCGGGCTTGACGAGGACGAGGGTTTCTTCGACTGACATTCAGTTCTCCTGTAGTTGTGATCGTTGGCGGTCGATGTCCCGCCCCTTCTTGAAGCAGTAGGTCCAGATCGCGGCGAAGCCCGCCCCGATGAAGAACATGATGGGCAGCAGGATGCCCGTGGCGATGAGCACCACCTGCAGCACCCACCCGAGCCAGACTCCCCAGCGGAACCGCAGCAGCCCCGCGGTGAGGACCAGCACGAGCAGCAGCACTCCCCCGCCGACGAACGCGGTCACGGGGGGTACGGCCTTGAGGCCGAAAGCGGTGAGCGTCACGAAGAACATCAGCACCGCCTCGAGCCCGAGCACGATGCTCAGGAGCGACTCGGTGGTGGAGCGCACGCGTCGCGCCCGTGGCTCGCCAGGAGCCGTCATCGCTTCCACTTCCCGGCGGCCGCGAGCGCGATCGCCTCGCCCACGAGGGTGATCGAGCCCGTGACGACGACGGCGCGGCGGTCGCTCTCGGCCGCCCAATCGCGGGCGCGGGTGAGGGCGTCCTCGAAGGAGTCAAAATCAGTCGTCTCCTCCGTCACCTCGCGCACGATCTCGACGAGCTCCTCCGCGGGGATCGACCGGTCGGACTGCGAAGCCGTCACGTAGAAGGCGGTGGCGATGGGTGCCAGTGCCTCGACGATGCCGCGGGCATCCTTGTCCTGCAGCACGCCCAGCACGACGGCGACCTCGTCGAACGTGAAGTACGTCGAGATCGCGGCGGCGAGCGCGGCAGCGCCGTGCGGGTTGTGGGCGGCGTCCACGAGGACCGTCGGCTCGGTGCCGACGATCTGGAGGCGCCCCGGCGAGGTAGCGGTCGCAAGCCCCTCGGCGAGCACGTCGCCTACGAGCGGCTGCGTGCCGCCCCCGAGGAACGACTCGACCGCGGCGATCGCGAGCGCCGCGTTGTGGCCCTGGTGGTCGCCGAAGAGGGGCAGGAAGAGGTCGCGGTAGGTGCCGGCGAGGCCCCGTACGGCGATGACCTGTCCGCCGACCGCGACGGTGGAGCTCAGCAGCTCGAACGTGTCACCCTCCACGGCGAGCGTCGACTCCGTGAGCTCGCTCGCGCGTTCGAGCTCGGCGAGGGCATCCGGGGTCTGGATGGCGGAGACGACCGCGGCGGAGGGCTTGATGATGCCGGCCTTGGTGCGGGCGATCTCTGCGATCGTCGAGCCGAGGCGCTGCGTGTGGTCGAGCGCGATGGGGGCGAACACGGCGACCTGGCCGTCGCCGACGTTGGTGGAGTCCCACTCGCCGCCCATGCCGACCTCGATCACGGCGACGTCGACCGGGGCGTCCGCGAAACTCGCGAAGGCGAGCACGGTGAGCGCCTCGAAGAAGGTCAGGGGCTCCTCGCCCTCCGCCACGAGCTGCGAATCCACGAGCTGGATGAACGGGCTGATGTCATCCCAGTTCGCGGCGAGCGCGCGGTTCGAGATCGGCGTGCCGTCCACGACGATGCGCTCGTTCACTCTCACGAGGTGCGGGCTGGTCATGAGTCCTGTGCGCAGACCGTACGCGCGAAGGATGCTCTCCGAGATGCGGCTCGTCGACGTCTTGCCGTTCGTGCCGGTGACATGCACGATCGGGTACGACCGCTGCGGGTCGCCCAGCAGCTCGAGGGCGCGACGGGTCGCGTCGAGGCGGGGCTGCGGCTGCGCCTCACCGATGCGGGCGAGGAGTTCGGCGTAGACGCGGTCGGCGTCCTCCTGGTACTCGGCGTCCTCCAGCTCGAAGTCGGAGTCCTCGTCGATGTTGGTGCCCTCGAACCCGTCCGCGAACGGGCTCAGGTCGGCCAGCGGGTTCTCCGAGGGCTCGCCCTCGTCCAGTTCGTC
>Ga0247740_1000378_pt1 | contig 22569 bp, 23 predicted proteins | sample UWRJL148409B2_FD_180942 | JGI IMG/M metagenome (GOLD analysis project Ga0247740, IMG submission 180942) | Plant litter microbial communities from Arlington Agricultural Research Station in Wisconsin, United States - UWRJ-L148-409B-2 | ecosystem: Environmental > Terrestrial > Plant litter >...
GGTCATCGGGACGATCACGTGCCTCTATCTGGTGCTGCCCTGGACGAGCGGCCGCGCGGTCGCCCAGTACCAGATCGCCGGCGTACTGCTCCTGATCGGTGTGCTGCTGTGGGTGGTCACGTGGTTCGCCAACCGCACGATCAAGTCACGACAGACCACAGTGAGCAACCCTGAAGATCTCACTTGATCACCGTCGTCCGCCCCGCCGGACGAACTAGTCTTGCCTCGTGAAGCCCTTCCTCCTGCTGGCATCGCGGTCTGAGGACGAGGCCGCTGACGACGAGTATGCCGGGTTCCTCTCGGCCGCTGGTCTGACCTCAGACCAACTGCAGCGCGTGCGGCTCGAATCCGCCCCCATGCCACCCATCGAGCTCGACGAGTACTCGGGCATCATCGTGGGCGGCAGCCCGTTCAACGCGGGCGATCCTGAGTCGAGCAAATCGGATGTGCAGCGCCGAGTGGAAGCGGAGCTCGGCGACCTCATCGACCGTGTGCTTGAGCGGGACTATCCCTTTATGGGCGCTTGTTACGGCGTGGGTCTGCTGACCCGCCACCTCCACGGCATTGTGGATCGCACCTGGCCGGAGGAAGTGGGCCCGACTCGGGTGACCCTGACGGAGGACGGTCGTGCCGACCCGGTGTTCGGCGCTCTGGTGCCTAGCTTCGATGCGTTTGTTGGCCACAAAGAAGCGTGCACCGAGTTGCCGCCGGGCGCCGTGCTCCTGGCAACGGGGGAGGCCTGCCCCGTTCAAGCGTTTCGTGTGGGGCAGAACGTGTTCGCCACGCAGTTCCATCCCGAGCTGACGCACGAGGGTATTGTGACGCGGATCCGTATCTACCGGGACAACGGCTACTTCGATCCCGCGAGCGTGGACGACGTCATCGCCGCCGTTCGGGCTTCCGTGGTGACCGAGCCAGCCACCCTCCTCACCACCTTTGTGAACCGGTACTCCGTCGACAACTGAGGGTCTGAACGGCACGTGTGGATCGTATGGCGGGCCGGCACGGACGACTCGGTGACCGCCCGATTGCACGGTGCGACGCGATTTGGGCGAAAAGAGCCGCACAGGGCGAGGAGGATAGAGGGATGACCGTTTCCTCCAGCACCACTAACTTTCGGGCCGCACGCGACCAACTCCTTCACCTCCGCGGCGACCTTCCTGGCGCCGTTTCTGAGTTCGTCTGGCCCGATGTGGGAGAGAACTTCAACTGGGCGACCGACTGGTTTGACGTCATCGCCACCGACAACACCCGCACGGCGCTGTGGATCGTCGAAGAAGACGGATCCGAGATCAAGGTCACGTTCGCCGAGATGGCGGAGCGTTCCGACCGCGTCGCGACCTGGCTGAGCGACCAGGGTGTGGGTCGCGGCGACCACGTGATGCTGATGCTGGGCAACCAGGTCGAACTGTGGGAAGCGATGCTCGCGATCCTCAAGCTGGGCGCCGTTATCCTTCCCACGTCCACCGTTCTCGCCACCAATGACCTGGCCGACCGGGTGGCTCGTGGTCGAGTCGACCACGTCATCGCTAACGCCGAAGACACCGACAAGTTCGCCGGCGTTCCGGGGGACTACACCCGGATCGGTATTGGTCCAGCCTCCGATGGATGGCGATCGTTTGCGGACGCCTACGACGTCGACGCGCGCGACGTCAACGCGGTGGTCGCCGCCGACGAGCCGTCACTGATCTACTTCACCTCGGGCACCACGAGCAAACCCAAAATGGTGGTGCACACCCAGACGTCGTACCCCGTTGGACACCTCAGCACCATGTACTGGCTGGGACTCCAGCCTGGCGACGTTCACCTGGCGATCAGCTCGCCGGGTTGGGGCAAACATGCCTGGAGCTGCTTCTTCGCTCCGTGGAACGCGGAAGCGACCGTGTTTGTGTACAACTACTCGCGGTTCAACCCCAGCGCTCTCAAAGCCCAGCTCGAGCGGGCCGAGGTGTCGACGTTCTGTGCGCCGCCCACCGTCTGGCGCATGCTGATCCAGTCGGACCTCGGCACCAAACCGCCCGCCATGCGCGAGATTCTCTCCGCGGGGGAGCCGCTCAACCCGGAGGTCATCAACCAGATCCAGAAGTCGTGGTCGCTGGTGGTGCGCGACGGGTACGGACAGACCGAGACCACGGCGATTATCGCCAACGCTCCCGGCTCCGCCCTCAAATCCGGCTCGATGGGTCAGCCTCTGCCCGGTGTCCACGTGGCGCTGCTCGACCCCATCACGGGTGAGCTCGCCGACGAGGGCGAGATCTGCCTCGACCTGTCCCAGCCGGCAGTGAACCTGATGGCGGGCTACTTCGAAGATCCCGAGCGCACCAGCGCGGCGACCCGCGACGGGTACTTCCACACCGGCGACGTGGCTACCCGCGACGAGAACGGTTACATCACGTTCATCGGGCGCACCGACGATATCTTCAAGTCCTCCGACTACAAAGTGTCGCCGTTCGAGGTGGAGAGTGTGCTCATCGAGCATCCCGCAATTGCCGAAGCCGCCGTGGTACCCGCCCCCGATGCGACGCGCCTCAACATTGCCAAGGCCTACATCGCACTCGCACCCGGGTGGGAGCCGACGGAGGAGACCGCCAAGGCGGTTCTATTGCACGCCCGCCTGGGGCTCCCGCCGTACATGCGAGTGCGCCGGATCGAGTTCTACGAGCTGCCCAAAACGATCTCGGGCAAAATTCGCCGGGTCGACTTGCGCAATCGCGAGGCGGATGCGGCGAACGAGAACCGGCGCCTGCCCGACGAGTGGCGCGACGACCAGTTCCCCGACATTCGGTCGGCGGGGGCCCACTCCGCATAGCCGAGGTTTCCTCCATCGAACGGTCTTGTTTCGGGCAGGTAAACCCTGACCCAGACGCTTGTGCGGCGAGCGGGCATGGACGAGATTGATTCCAGTTGGACACTTGTCCAAGTCAGATGACCAAGTCTCGTTCGGAGTGTTATGCCTGCTCGTCGACTCATTGTGATCACCGGGGCGAGCTCGGGTATTGGTGCCGAGTTCGCCCGCAAGTTCGCCGCGACCGGTGCCGACCTCGTGATTATTGCCCGGCGCCGGGACCGTCTGGATGCCTTGGCGGCAGAACTCGAACGGTCGCACGGCACCGGGGTGACCGTTGTGCCTCAGGACCTCACCCAGCCGGGCGCGGCGCGGGCCATCGTCACGGCACTCGCGGAGCGCGGACTCAGCGCCGACGGCCTCGTCAACAGTGCCGGATTCGGCACGGCAGGTCCGTTTCTCGAGGAGGACCCCGACCGCATCGCGGAGGAGATCGCGGTGAACATCGGTGCGCTGACGGCGCTCACCCGACTGCTGCTGCCGCAACTCATCGCCTCGCGCGGCGGCGTCCTGATCAACATCTCCAGCAACGCGGCCTACCAGCCCCTGCCGAACCTCGCCGTCTACGCCGCCACCAAGGCGTACGTCACCTCCCTCACGGAGGCGATCTGGAAAGAGACCCGCGGAACCCGCCTCAAGGTTCTTGCCCTCGCGCCGGGGCCGACCGAGACGGAGTTCTTTGATGTTGCGGGCTCCGACGACTTCAAAGTCGGGCGCGCGGTCGGCGCCGACCGGGTGGTCGACGAGGCGCTCGCGCTGCTGCGCCGCCGCAACCCACCGCCCTCCCACATTGTGGGCGGCGGCAACCGGGTGCAGGCAGTGTCTGCCCGTATGGTTCCCCGTCGACTGGTTCTTGCCATCGCCTCACGGCTCACGGGGGCATCCGAATGACGAGGATTCCCCTGGACGACCGGCGCAGCGCCCTGCTCTCCGCAGCGATCCGGGTCATCGCCCGTGAGGGACTCGCCGCCGCCACAACCCGCGCCATTGTCGCCGAGGCGGGAATGCCCCTAGGCAGCTTCCACTACGCGTTCGACTCCCGCGAGACTATGCTCGCTGCCGTCATCGACACCGTCACGTCGGACGAGCGCATCGCCGCCGAGACCACCCTTCCCTCCCCGGGTACCGCGCAAGAACTCGCACCCACCCTGCTGGCCGGCGTCCTGCGATACATCGAGCTCCTCGAAGTCGACCCCGAGCGGGAGCAGGCGCTCCAGGAACTGAGCCTGTACGCGATCCGTCACGACCACCCCGCAGCGGTCGACCAGTTGCGGGCCTATCACCGCTCCGCGGAACACAGCCTCGAACTCGCGGCGGCGACCTGCGCGATGCAGTGGACGCTTCCGCTCGCCGACGTCGGACGGTTCCTTGTGGTGGTACTCGACGGCATCACCACCACCTGGCTGGCCGACCGTGACGGTGCCGCCGCGCGTCGCACGGCCGAATTCGCCGCTCCGGCCCTCGCAGCTCTCGCGCGCCCCCTCGATTCCTCCCCGACACATGATCCATCCCTGTCCTACGATTCCGCCCTGTCCACCCTGCTCAAGGAGCCCGTTCGTGCTGACTGACACCGATCCGCGCGTGAGTGCGTACATCAACCTCTACGCGGTGCTTGGCACACTGCCTCTACTCTGTGAGCTTGTTCCCGAGGCGCGGGACATCCTCGCCTCCCCGACCACACCCACCTGCATCCGGTTTGTGGTGCCGGGCGGACCCAAGGCGGACATCACTTTCACCGCAACCGGCGTGCACAGCGGCCGTGCACGTGGGGTGCCCCTGGTGGTGCTCGCATTCACCTCGGTGGCCCATTTCAACCGGGTTATCGACGGTACCGCGCAGCCGATCCCGCTCGGCTCCCCGGCGCGACTGAAATTTCTCACCGGGGTGTTCTCGCCACTGACCGACCTGCTGGGCCGCTACCTGCAGCCCACGGACGCCGACCTCGCCGATGCGGAGTTCCAAGAAATCAGCACCCGCCTCAGCCTCCACGTCGCGGCCGCGGCCATCGCGCAAGTTGCGAACGAAGACCGCAGTGGGCGCTTCAGCGCCCACCACATCCCGGACGGCGATGTCGCACTCGAAGTGACGGGAGCCGTCGCATATCACCTGCGGATACGAGACCATCGCGCCACCTTTGTGCCCGAGCCGTCCGCGTCGCCGCGCGGTGTGCTCACCTTTGCCGACCTCGACACCGCGGGCGGCATTCTCTCCGGCAGCATCAGCGCCATTGCCTGTATCAGCGACGGACGCCTCGCCATGCGTGGATTTATCTCCATGGTCGACAACGTCAACCGCATCCTCGACCGCGTTGGTCACTACCTCACGAAAGCGGCCTAACCCATGACACTCGAACTCCCGGGCACTGTGCCTTTCACCTACCCGAACAGCCAGGCGGCGTTCGCCCGCGCCCGCCGCGTCATCCCGTCCGGAATTTACGGCCACCAGGGCCCCACCGAGGGTGTCTACGTGCCGCAGTCGGCGTTCCCCCTCTTCTCCTCCCGCGCCGAGGGCTCCCACTTCTGGGACGTCGACGACAACGAGTACATCGACTACATGTGCGGGTATGGCCCGAATGTGCTCGGGTATGGGGATCCGGATGTCGAGGCTGCCGCCTCGAAGCAGCGCCTGCTCGAAGACGTCGTCACGATCCCGTCGACGATTATGGTCGACTTCGCGGAACTGCTCGTCGACACCGTCGCCAGCGCCGACTGGGCGTTTTTTGCGAAGAACGGCGGGGACACCACGACACTCGCGGTAATGACCGCGCGCGCGGCCACCCGTCGCAAAAAGATTGTGTTTGTGAACGGTTTTTACCACGGTGTCGCCACGTGGTCGCAGAAGCTCGACTACCCGGGTGTGATCGAAGAAGACGTCGCCCACAACCTCTACGTCGATTTCAACGACCTGCCGGGGCTCCGGCAGCTGTTCTCGGACCACCGTGGTGAGATCGCCGGCCTCATCGCCCAGCCCTACATGCACGGCAACTTTGTCGACAACGAGCTGCCAGCCGCGGGGTATTGGCAGGAAGTACGCCGCCTCTGCGACGAGTACGGGGTGGTGTTGATCATCGACGACGTGCGGGCCGGGTTCCGACTCGACCTCGCCGGGTCTGATCACTACTTCGGTTTCAAAGCCGACCTCATCTGCTTCTGCAAGGCCCTCGCGAACGGCTACAACGTGTCGGCGCTCTGTGGTCGGGAGTCGCTCAAAGACACCGTCTCGAGCCTCAGCTACACGGGCAGCTACTGGATGAGCGCGGTGCCTTTCGCCGCGGGAATCGCGACGATCACCAAACTCAAGGAGCTCGATGGCCCCGCCCAGTTCGCGCGGCTTGGAACGGAACTGACAACCGGGCTGGTCACCACCGCCGCCGACAACGGGTTCACCCTTGTGGCGTCCGGAGCGCCCGCACTCTTTTATCTTCGAATAGCCGACGACGACTCGTTGATGCTGCACCAAGAATGGGTGGCCGAGTGTGTGCAGCGCGGGGTGTTCATCACGTCGCACCACAACCACTTCATTAATGCGGCGCTGACCTCGGCGGACATCTCGCGCACGCTCGAGGTCGCCCACGAGGCATTCGGCATTGTTCGCGCCAACCACCCCGACCTCGCCCCGAGCGTATGAGCGACATCGACGTCGCCGACCGCGTCCTGCCCACTATCGCAGTGTCGCGTCTGGCGGTCGGCGCCGCGTACGCCGCGCAGGGACTCGGTTATGCCGTGGTGGTGACGGCGCTGCCCACCTTGAAAGACCGGTACAGCATCACCGACACCGTGGTGTCGCTGATCATCCTCCTGGTGTGTGTGGCCGCCGCCGGTGGGTCCGTGCTTGCCGACCGAACCGCGGGTAAGCGCGGCAGTCGCGCGGCAGTGGTGGCTGGTCTCGCGTTCGAGGCCGCGGCGCTGGTGCTGATTGCGAGCCCCGTCCCGTTGCCAGTATTTATCGCGGCCTTCGGTATCTATGGTGTGGGACTCGGCATGGTGGATGCGGCGGGAGCCATGCAGGGAGTCCTCGTGCAGCAGAGGGTGGGCAAGTCTGTGATGTCGGGCTTCTTCGCCTGGTACACCGCCGCCGCGATTGTGGGGGCCCTCGTGATGTCCGGATTGGCCGGAGCGGGATGGAGTGCCAGTATCGCGCTCATCGGAGCGGCGGTTGTCGGCGCGGGTATCTGCATCCTGGGCCGTTCTCGCCTAGACCCTCGGCTCACCGGAACCGCTGTTGTTGCGGCAGCGCCCCGCGCTGCTCTCCCACGCCGCGGTATCGCGATCTTCGGCATGGTGATCTTCGCTGCGTTCGCAGTCGACTCCGCCGTGAGCACCTGGAGCACCGTGTATCTCTCCGATGTACTCCTGACCTCCGCGGCGGTGGCTCCGCTGGGGTACGCCGCGTATCAGGGGGCGATCCTCGTCACCCGGTTGGGCGGCGACTGGCTGGTGCGTCGCCACGGGAGACCCGTACTTGCGGTGGTGACAGCTCTTCTGACGATTCTCGGCTGTGCCCTGGTGGTGCTCGTTCCCACGGCGTGGGCGGCCGTCGCTGGATTCGCTCTCGCTGGTTTCGGAGTGGGAGCTCTTGTGCCGCTGGCGTTCAGCTCAGCGGGCGAGCTCGACATTGCGCGCAGCGACGCAATTATCGCCCGGGTGAACCTGTTCAACTACGCGGGTGCCGTGCTTGGTTCCGTGCTGGTCGGACTCCTGGCAGACGGACCCGGACTCGCGTTGGGGTTCATTGTGCCCCTGCTGCTTGTTGTGCCGGTACTTGCGGTGGCACGCGCGTTCCGGCCCGGTAGTGGCGTTGGTCGGCTGAGTGTGACCACGACCTAATCATCTCGGGCATGCCCAAAAAATTCGTGTGCACCGCGCGCCGCGGGATGACTGTAGCCTGAGCCCGTGTTCTCCATCCTGACGCTCACCGCACGCCTCGTTGTCGCGCGCTGGCCTCAGCTGCTTGCTCTGTATCTCGCCGGATGGTTGGCCCGATATCTACTGATTGAACTCGCAGCGGTCTTCGGAGCGTTCAGCGCCATCGCCGGACTGCTCGTCCTTCCCCTGGCGATCCTTGCCCGCCTGGGCAGCTTCATCGCCATGTTTCTGGTTCTGCGCCGCGCGATGCCTGCGTTCAGTGATCTCAGCGAGCGGGGGGATAACGATGTAGCTGTCGACGGCGGACGTCTTCCTCGGGGTAAGGTTTCGGCGATCTTTTTGGCGAGCATTGTGCCATTTTTTGCGTTCTACGCGGTTTGGCAGCTTTTCGAGGAAGACACGATCCACTACGCGAAGACTGCGCTCGAAAAGGTCGATTGGTTCAGCAGCAATCCGACCTCCACGGCAATCAACCTTGCCGTCGATCCGCCGACGATCACCATTATCATCGTCGCGTTTGTTGGCCGGTACCTCATCAAGCGCTTCGCAAAGAAGCTTCCACGCTGGACAAATCTCATCGCGGTGTACCTCGAGTCGGTGTGGGTGTACGTCACCATCTTCCTGATCATGGATCAAACCGAGAACGTTCGGGCGTGGATCGATTCCCGCGCCGCCATGCACCTCGTCACCGATCTGAGAGCGACGGTGACGGAGTACTTTGCACCTCTCGGAGTGCTGTGGGGCGGCGTGGAATGGGTTATCGGTGCCGCCGGTGGACTTGTGCTGCTGCCCATTGCCTGGCTTACCCTCGCTGGAATCGTTTACGGGCGGGCTCTCGTTCAGCCGAAGATCGCCCTGCAGGTCGGCAACCGACACTTGTCCCAGGTGCGCAGTCGACTGGGCGTGGTGCCCACGGTTGTGCGCGATCGTGCCAAAGACATCAGCAAGGATTTTCTTGGTCGGTGGACACCGTTGGCCAACGCGGTTGTGCTCATCTGGCGCGCGGGCGTGCTGCCGATGGGGGTCTATGTTCTGGCGTACACAGTTCTCGAGGCCGCGAACTTTTGGTTACGGCTTGTGGGGGTCCAACTCATCGGACCCCATCACCTGAATTCGTGGTGGATGAACTTCGACGACATGCTGTCGTTCGTTGTCTCTGTGATGGTAGAGCCGGTTCGTATCGCCCTGATCGCTGCTGCCTACGATTTCTGCCTTCGGCGGCTTGAGGAGCGCCGCGAGGCCGTGCCGATACTAGAGGCGCAGCAGCAGGTACTGCGGTAGTCGGTCGGGTATTTCCAGCTGCACTCCGAGGTTGTCACTCGCGTCGTCCGCGATCACAAACGTCGAGATGAACACATACGGTTCGATGATGTCGGGCGAACACCCGCTTTCAACGCCTGCGGGGTTTCGATAGTCGATCGCGGCGAACGTGGCATCTCCCCAGCTTCTGGTCGCCGTGTCTCCCGATCCCTCGTACTCTCCGAGTCGGACTGTACAGAAACTCGACTCGTCCTCCGTGGTGGCGTTCCCCGGGTTGACCTCGACCGTGACCATCACCAGGTCGCTCCCGGCGGGCAGGCCAGCTTCCACACCGGCGCGGCTGTCAGAGGAGACGCGTTCGGTGCGGGTGACCCGCCATTCGGTGCCGTCGAACTCGGCGGTGCGTCCCTCAGCGACTTCGACGGGTTGGGTAGCCCGTGTTGAAAGATATGAGCTCCACTCGGTGGAAAACGTCACGGCGATAGTCGTGGGCGTGAGCACAGCTACCGCCACAAGGGCGACTGCGTTGCGCTTGAACCAGCGTTTCACAGCGCACCCCAGCTCGGTTCGTTGGTGTCGACGGAGGGCAGCAGCGGCAGCGCGCCCAAGTCGACCTCGATCGCGAGCACTGAGTCGGCCCGGGGATCACTGTTGATCGCGAGTTGAATTGTCGCGGGTTGTGAAGCCTCGGTCTCTACGATTTCGCGCGGTATTTCAAACATCAATGGACCCGATACAGGGATCGCCGTGGTGAGCGGTTGCCGGGCAATCGTTCCATCGTCGGGGCGCTCCGAAGCGCTGTACGTGACGCCGTCGATCACAAGATCTGCCGTACCGAGGCTCGCGCCGAGGTCGTCGACTACGGCGGAGACGCTCGCGTCCACAACGACCCACACCCCGGTTGTCGGACCGGCCCAACCATTGCTCGCGGTCACGGTTTCAGTGATGCGCACCTCGGACACAACCGCCTCGATATTGCGTCCCGTCAGAGTCTCGCCAATGTCGCCGGAGACCACGATGGGGCCTTGCCAGGCTTCTTCGGTTGGAGTTGTCTCGGCGATGAACCAGGCGATCGCGAGTACACCCACGAGTCCCACACCATTGCCTACTCGCTGCCATGCCGATACGCGCGTCATGGAGTCTCACTCTCTTGATCGACTCCGACGCCGGCGCCAACGTCAGTGACGGGTACCTCCACGTAGGCGGCGACAAACGGATTCTCGAATCGTTCCCCGTAGGTGACGAGGCCGCCAGCCGCATAAGTCTTGTCCAGCACATCGACCGTTATGACATCGGACTGGGAGACAGCCCCATCCGGGACCTCCCAAATGAACGCGAGTTCGATGGGTACCGCGGGCTGCAGCTTGGGGTACGCCGAACCATCGCTGATAACGGACACGGTAAGCGGTTCATCTTCTATACCGTCGATCCCACGAGGGCGCACATTGTCTGCGGCGCCGATCCTGGAGATAGTGGTGACGGGTTTGTCCCACACATTTTCAACGGTTGCCCGGATCACCAGCAACCGGTTTCCGGGTTGCGGAGTGATAAAGGCCTCGGGGAACGCGTCGATGAGCACGGCGTCCTCGACGGCGATGCGCAGCTGGGCTCCGGTGAACGATTCGCCCACGTCGAGTTGGGGGAGCGGGGGAGTGTCCGCATCCTCGAGACCGCCGAACGCCGCCGATGCGACCAAAAAGAGAGCGATTAGTACGGCAACCAGCCACCGGGTCGGAACCTTCACAAACAGATCCTTGGCCCGCGCGCGGATTCGAGCCGCGCGTGTCACTGGGGATGTGGTGGTCACCCGCTCAGACTAGCGGCCCACACTCATATTGCAGGTTGTGCCAGTTCATAGGATTCACATAGGGACCGATAGCTGAATGGGGATCACTAATTCATTTCGTGTATCCCCTGGAGATCCCATGTCGCAACTTCTGTTCATCGCCATCGACCTGATCGCGGTGGGAATTCTGACATTTGGGCTCTACTTCCCGCGCCACCACCGGCGGGACCTCGTGGTGGCGTTCCTCGGGATGAATGTGGGTGTGCTCGCGGTGTCCCTGGTGCTCGCCTCCAGCACCATCGGCGCGGGTGTTGGCCTCGGCTTGTTCGGGGTGTTGTCCATCATCCGGCTGCGGTCGGACGAAATCGCCCAGCACGAGGTCGCCTACTACTTCTCGTCGCTGGCACTCGGACTGCTGTCGGGTCTGGCCGGATCGTTCAACTGGCTGACTATCGGCCTGATGCTGCTCATTGTGCTGGTGATGTTTATCGGCGACCACCCCGGCCTGTTCCGCCGGTACCGCCAGCAGACGATTGTGGTCGACTCGGCCTTCACCGACGAAGCAGCGCTCATCGAGCACCTCTCGGTAGTCCTCGGTGGAGCCCGGGTGCGATCCGCGCAGGTGCGCCATCTCGACCTGGTCAACGACACCACTCTCGTGGACGTGCGATACGAAATGCTGTCGCCCGGAGCATCCCGAACCGCAGCCTCGAGCCAGCCATTCAGCACAACCGGGGCCACGTTATGATCGCCGGCGAAGCAACCCAGCGCCTGCACACCTTCGCGCCTATCGCGCTGCAGGAACTGATCGAACTGGCCGCCTTGCAAACCCGCGTTGATCGCAAATACATTGTGCCGGCGACGGCCCTTGCCCCGGTGCTCGCCGACCTCGACGACGCCACGCGGGTGCTCGACATCGATGGCAACCGGGACTTTCTCTACGAATCGGTGTATTTCGATACCCCGGAACTGACCAGCTACGAGATGGCCGCCCACGGTCGCCGGCGCCGGTTCAAGATCCGCACCCGCACCTACGTCGACTCCGACGAGTGTTACCTCGAGGTGAAAACCCGCGGGGCGCGCAGCTCTACGGTGAAAGACCGGATTGCCTACCGCCCGGGTGACCGACGGGTGCTCACGCAGGACGGGCTGGAGTACATCGACGAAACTCTCGCCCTCTCCGGGATCGAGGGGGTTGATTCGTCCCGGCTCGCCCCGACCCTGTCCACCACCTACGGGCGCACCACCCTGTACGTGCCGTCATCGCAGAGCCGGGCCACCATCGACACGAACCTCGGATGGCACCTCCCCGCTGACGGGCAGCTCGATCGCCCGGACATGGTGATTGTGGAGACCAAATCGGGATCCCGCGCTTCGACCGTCGACCGGGTGCTCTGGGCGCATGCGCACCGTCCGGTCGCTATTTCCAAGTACGCCACCGGACTCGCCGCCCTCCGCGCCGACCTGCCGTCCAACAAATGGGCTCGGGTGCTGCGCCAGCGATTTGACCGCCCTCCGCAGCGAAGTGACCGCCCCGCTCGTAGTGCTGCGTAACGCAGCATCCACCCCCATTTTTTATCGCCACTCACGCGACTAACGCAAAGGAACACCATGCGACCCCGCAGAACCGCCCGCACCACACGCACCCCACAGACCACTTCGCCCAGCCGAACCGTCTCCCGTTCGGCCGCCATTGTTTTTCCGCTCATCCTCACCGGAGCGCTCCTTGCCGGGTGTGCCGCGGTTGCTGACACCACGACCGACGATTCGACGGCAACCTCGTCGAGTTCGGTCGAGGTCGACGCGACGCAGTCTGCCGAAGCCGTTCTGGCCGCCAATCTCACCGTGCACAGTACAGACGAGGCGAATGTGTGGGATGCCGCGGACGTAGTTTCGATCGCGCTCGACGGTGACACCGCGACCTCCTCCGGTGATGGGGTGTCCGTCGATGGCGGAGTTGTCACCATCACCGCGGCGGGAACCTACGAACTCAGCGGCACCCTCACCGATGGCCAGGTGGTGGTGAACTCGACCGGGGACGGCGTGGTGCGGCTCATCCTCAACGGCGTCGACATCTCTAGCTCAACGGGCGCTGCTGTTGTGGTCACCGACGCCGAGTCGGCCGTGGTGGTGCTCGCCGACGGAGCATCCAACACCCTCAGCGACACCGACGCGTATGCCGAGACCGACGACGCCAACGCCGCGCTCTACAGCACCGCCGACCTCACCATCACGGGCAGCGGTGAGCTCACCGTTCACGGCAACGCGAACGACGGCATCACCGGCAAAGACGGCTTGGTGATCGAGTCGGGCACCATCACCGTTGACGCCGTCGACGACGGAATCCGCGGCAAGGACTATCTGGCGATCACCGGCGGCACCATCACGGTGGACGCGGGCGGCGACGCGCTGAAGTCCGACCTCACGGACGATACGACCGGCGGGTTTGTCTCAATCAGCGGGGGAGAGCTCAGCCTCACCGCGACGGGCGACGGGATCCAGGCCGAGACCGACGTGGTCATCACCGGCGGCCAGCTCGACATCACTGCGGGCGGCGGAAGCGCGGAAGAGGTCGTCACTGACGTGTCGTCGAAGGGCATCAAGGGTGGCACCATCGTGGTCATCGACGGGGGAACCGTTGAGGTTGACTCGTCGGACGACGCCGTCCATTCGAACGGCGGAGTGCACCTCGGCTCCGGCGACGTCACCATCGCCACGGGCGACGACGCCGTGCACGCGGACACCCAGCTCTACATCGACGGCGGCGACCTCGACGTCACCGACTCCTACGAGGGATTGGAGAGCGCCAACATCACTATCGCTGGCGGCGACATCACCCTGGTCTCGAGCGACGACGGTATCAACGCGGCGCAGAAAACGACCACCACCTCTGACACCGAAGAAACGGACGGTGAGGCGGGCCAGGGCGGCGCACCCATGGGCGGCGACCCGGGGTCGTCGAGCGGTGATTACTCACTCGTCATTTCCGGCGGCACCGTGGTGGTGAACGCCGATGGCGACGGCCTCGACTCCAACGGAACCGCGACGATCTCGGGCGGTGTGGTGGTGGTGAACGGTCCCACCAACAGTGGAAACGGCGCGCTCGACGTCGACGGCACCTTCGAGATCTCTGGCGGAGTTCTTCTCGCTGCGGGGAGCTCGGGAATGGCAGTGGCGCCGAGCACCGACTCGGCGCAGGGTTGGATCGCGGCGACACTGACGTCGAGTGTTGACGCCGGAACCGTCGTTCAGGTTGTTGGGGCGGATGGCGACGTTGTCGCGACGTTCGAGGCAAGCAAATCGTTCGACTCGCTGGTGTACTCCTCTGTGGGCATCACCACGGGTGACACCTACAGCATCGCCATCGGCGGAACGGCATCAGGTGACTCGGTGGGCGGTCTCACGGCGTCGGGTGACGATACCGGCTCGACCATCGACTCCACCGTCACGGCGGGCGATGCCCCTGCTGGAGGTATGGGCGGCGCAATGGGTGGCGGCGGAACGGGAGGCCCCGGAGGCGCTCGTCCTGACGGCCAATAAGCGCTCCGGCGCGCATTACTGGCGGCATCGTCGAAGTTGATGGTGCCGCCATCGCCGCGTTCCTCGCTATCACTAGTCACGTCGATCGATCTTCTCAGGACGGTTTCCTCCTTCGTTCGCCAGCAATAACATGGCGACTATGTGTGGATCACCGAGGATCCGCCCCCGATGTGGAAGAAACTGACATGACCTCCATCACCCCGTGCCTAATGTTCGAAAGCGGCGCCGAAGACGCGGCGAATCTCTATGTCTCGCTCATCCCCAACTCCTCGATCTCCGAGATAACCCGGTACGGCGAAGGGTCGCGCCAACCCGCCGGAACCGTGCTCACCATCGAACTCGTCCTCGATGGGCTCAACGTCCTGATCATCAACGGGGGACCGCCCGTCGAGTTCACCGAGGCGATGTCGCTCTCCATCAGTGCCGAAACCCAGGATGACATCGACCGACTTTGGGATGGATTCGTAGACAGCGGCGGGTCACCGGGACCCTGCGGCTGGGTGCAGGATCGCTTTGGGTTTTGGTGGCAGGTAGTGCCGCCGCGGCTCGATGAACTGCTCAAAGACTCCGATCCAGCTCGGGCCGGTCGCGCAATGGACGCCATGATGAGCATGACCAAGATCGACATTGCACAGCTGGAGGCTGCAGCTGACGGGTCGAGGGTGTCGCTCTAGTCGATGCGGGTCAGCGCGGTCAGCGACATAGTGGTCGACTGGCCGTTCTGGCACGTCTGGTAGAGCAGGTCGTAGCCGTGGGGGATGTCCGCGGTGGTCGCCACGTGTTGGTTGAGCATCTTGATGATGCCCTCCACGCGGTACGTTCCCTCGCGCTCACCCGACAGCGTGATGATCGTTCCGGGATCGTCGGGGAAGTTCTTGCCGCCGCAGGACCAGTGCTCAGCGATGGCCGGTGTGCCGTATTGCGCGCTGAGGTCGACCGACCCCTTGCACTCGTCGAGCTCGGGAATCCAGCCCACGGCGTGCACGTGGTTGTTGTAGCGCGCAGCGATGATGCGGTCTTGTTCGGCCTGCCACTCCGCCATGGCATCCACCACGGCCTGCACGGGAGCGGACAGCTCGTCGGCTACCGAGCTTAGTGCTTCAGCGGAGGTCGGTGAATAGGCGGTGAGTGTTGCCGCACCCTCGCGGTACCCCGCGCCGACGGTGAAGAATCCGGCGCTCTCGGAGGTCGACGCGTCCGCGTTGGACTCGACCGCGTCAAGTTCGCCTCCCGCCTGCTCCACACGACTTTCGGCGGCGTCAATGGCCGCGGCGAGAGCCACGCGTGAATCGTCGACCATCACCTTGCCTTCGCTGTCGGCGAGTGTTGTCTTCGCTGCATCGAGAGCTGTCTCGGCATCCGCCACAATCGCCGTGACCGTCGTTTGTGTGTCGAGGAAGTCGGCATAGGCCGCGTCGAACTGACTCTGCGCGGCTCCACGGAGTGCCTGAAGGGTGATAATCCCAGCGCCGAGCAGCACCACGATTGCGATGGCGAGCACCACAAATAAACGTCGCGTTCGACGGGATGGTGGGATGACGCGAGCTTCAGTCATGGAATCTTTCAGGTGTCTCGGTCCGGGTGAAAAACTGAGTCGATCCCAGTCTGCCGGGTTTTCCTGAGTGGACGTCGTTCCTGACGGATAAGTCTCACGGCTACCCCTAGTTTTGGGGGCATCGGTGTCGATACCGTAAGAAAAATTGTCACTCGTCAAGAGATACGGGACCACTGATGACCTCTCGCACCGCGGCCGGACTGGCTACTCTCACCCTCGCCGTGGCGACACTGTTGTCATCGGCTGGCGCAACTGCGGCAACCGCCGCCACACCCGATCCGCTCGATCCGACGGATTTCAGCGGCGAGGTCACAGCCGAGGCCGTACTCGCTCACCTCGCGCAACTCGAAGCCATCGCCGATGCGAACGGCGGCAACCGTGCCGTCGGTACGGCGGGGTATGAGGCAAGTGCTGAGTACATCGAAAGCCAGCTGCAGGACGCGGGCTACACAACCCGCCGCCAGGGCTTCGACTTTGCGCTGCAGACGATTCTCGCGTACAACCTGTCGGTCAACGGGGTCGCGTCGTTGCCTCCTCTGGGCATCCCGATGCAGGGAACCACGGGAACCGGACCCACGCCCATCACGGCGGGAATCGCCACCCCGGGTGGCGAGGGAGCGGTGGGATGCACCAAAGCAGAGTGGACACCAGATGCGGTGGGAAAAATCGCGGTAGTCAATCGCGGAGTCTGCTCCTTTGCCGACAAATCTCTCGCCGCCGCCCAGGCGGGTGCCGTCGCGCTGATCATCATCAACACGGAGGACGCGGAGTTCGTTGGCACCCTGGGACCGCAGGGACCGGAGCGTGTTCCCACCGTCGGAGTCAGCAAGTCGCAGGGGGAGGGCATCCTCGCGACCGCCGACGTATCCATTGAACTGTTGCTGGACGAAGTGACACAGGTTTCGACCTCGTTCAACGTGCTCGCCGAAACCCCCACCGGGCGCGAAGACAACACCGTTGTTGTGGGCGCCCACCTCGACAGCGTTCCCGAGGGTGCCGGTATCAACGACAACGGATCCGGTTCGGCCGCAATCCTCGAAACCGCACTGCGCCTGGCGGAGCAGGGTCCGCTCAACAACCAGGTGCGGTTCGCCTGGTGGGGTGCTGAAGAGGTGGGACTCGTCGGGTCAACTCACTACGTACAAGACCTCGTCGCCAACGACCCCACGGAGCTCGACCAGATCATTACCTACCTCAACTTCGACATGGTCGGGTCACCCAACTACGTGATGTCGGTCTACGACGCCAACCAGTCGACGTTCCCCGCCCCGGTCGAGGTGCCGGCAGGGTCCGTGGCGACGGAGAAGTTGTTCACCGACTACTTCGACTCGACCGGCCAGCCCTGGGTCGACACCGCGTTCAGTGGTCGCTCCGACTACTCCGCGTTTATTGCCGCAGGGGTTCCCGCCTCCGGATTGTTCACGGGTGCAGAGGGGCTCAAGACCGAGGCGGAGGCAGCGGCATTTGGTGGGCAGGCGGGTGCAGCGTATGACCCGAACTATCACGGTGCCGGCGACCGGGTGGCGAACATCAACACCGATGCGCTGGGCATCGCGTCCCATGCCATCGCGTTTGTGGTGGCCAGTCTCTCGCTCGACAGTTCGCTGATCAATGGGCAGCTGCCACCCGCCCCGTGCGGGTGCGGAGCACTGAACGTGGCGCAGACGACGAGTAGCCGATGACACACTAGGAGGATCTTCTCTCTCACCAGCGCCCTCGACATTCCCGCCCTCTTGGGGCGCACCGAACCGACCCCCGTCTCCGTCACTGTGGTGATTGTGGTGCTCGTCGCTGCCGCGGCCCTCAGCATTCCGCGGGTTACCTGGCAGTACTTCGGTGTTTTCACCACCCTCGTTCATGAGCTGGGCCACGCGTTTGCTGCGGCGCTGACGGGTCGTCGCGTCACAAGCATCCGGATCCATCGCAACCACGCCGGGTCGGCGGAGAGCCTCGGCCGCGGTGGGGTCAGCGCCGTGGTGTCGGGATTCTTCGGCTATCCGACCCCGGCGATTGTGGGCGCAGCACTGCTGTGGTGTGTGTTCAACGGGTACACCGCGACCGCGCTCGTGGTGGGCACAGTGATCATCGTGGGCACACTGCTGTTTATCCGCAACGCATTCGGTCTTCTCACGGTGGTGCTGTCGGCCGCGGTGAGTGGACTGCTCTGGTATTTCGCCCCAGCCGACGTGCAGGCGTATGCCCTGCTGGTGATCGGATGCGCGCTGCTCGTCGGCTCCGTGCGCGCGTTCCTGGGAGTGGTCGCCGTGCACACTCGCCGTCGCACCGAACTGGCGACGTCCGATGCCTACCTGCTGTACCGACGCACCCACGTGCCGTCGCCGGTCTGGCTCCTGCTTTTCGCGGTGGTGATCGCCGGGTCGCTCGCAATTGCCGCCGAGGCCTATGTCGCGACCCTGAGCTAACGCGACCCTGAGCTAATTAGACCGTGTGCCCGTTTCCGTGTGCCGATCGGCGCGGCAGGTGTAGCGCAATGTTTGTTTAGGCGCGGGCGTGGGTGGATGCTTCGGCCACCTGTTCCGGCGTTGGGCGCACCCCGGTGTACCTCTCGAATTGCTCCGCTGCCTGCAACGCGATCACCTGTGCACCCGTGATGACGGTTGCTCCGGAGAGCCGTGCGCGCTGCACCAGGGGAGTTTCGGCGGGCAGCGCCACAACATCGAATACATGCGTGGCGGCGTCGATGAGTTCGGGGGAGTAAGCCAGCTGGGTCTCCTCGTTTCCTCCGGCCATCCCAATCGGCGTCACGTTGATCAACAGCGGCGCGGATTCGTCGGTGATTTCGGCAACCCAGCCGTAACCCAGGTCGTGGGCGAGGGCCTGGCCGCGCTCTGGGTTGCGCGCCACAATTGTGCCGTGCTCAAACCCGGAGTCCCGCAGTGCTGCGGCGACGGCCTTGGCCATTCCGCCGCTGCCTCGAAGCACAAACGGCGTGGTGGGATCGATCGCCGACTCTGCCAGCAGCTGTGCCACGGCGAGGTAATCGGTGTTGTACGCGCGGAGATATCCGTCGTCGTTGACGATGGTGTTGATGGACTGGATGGCGGTCGCGGACGCATCGAGCTCGTCGACGAGAGCGATGACCTCTTCTTTGAATGGCATCGACACCGAGCATCCACGAATCCCGAGTGCACGAACGCCGGCGATCGCACCCGCGATGTCCGTGGTGGTGAATGCCTTGTAAACGAAGTCGATGTCGAGGAGGTCGTAGAGGTAGTTGTGGAATCGGGTTCCGAAGTTGCTGGGCCGCGCGGCCAGGGAGATGCAGAGTGTCGTGTTTTTGTTGAGCGAAACGGTCATACGGTCAGCCTAGTTACCAAGTTTTTTCGCGTCGCCCGCAGGATCTCAAGCAGAGACCCTTCGGTCTCGCCGTCCAGCCACGAGGCCAGTGCGAGGTCAAATACCAGCACAGAAAACGGTGCAAGCACCCGTGCGTCCTGTGGCTCGACGCCGTATTCGACCACCGCCTGACGGATGGCCGCGGACAGCATCGACGACTTGAGGAGTTCGCGCTCGCGCAGATGCTCATCAGACTGGATCACGGCCCGTCGAATAATCATGTCGCCCCGCCACGCATCGAACTGGGTGCTCACAATCGTCTCGAAGCCGTACATGATGAGGTCGAGCGGGCCGAGTGCCGGGGGAGCACTCTTCAGCAGCGTCGACACCACTGTCGGAAACTCCCGTTCGCGGAGAAAAAGCACCTCCCGTTTGTCGACGAAGTGGCGGAAGAACGTGCGCGGGGTGAGCCCTGCGCGTGCCGTGATCTGGGGCACCGTGGTCGCCGTGTACCCCTGCTCGGAGAAGAGCTCAAGCGCAGCGCGCTCCAGCCTCAATGCGCTATCGGGTGCCCAACGACTCATTCCCCCATCCTAAGTGATGACACGACGTGACATAACGGGTATCGTCATGACATGTTGTGCCGTCACCTGGCGGCGATCACTGGAACAGGACCCCGGATGCCCCTCAACACCGCTGCATGGCTCGACGCTCCGTACGCCGACTTCACCGTTCGACCCGCGGGGTATACGGCGCCCGATGCCCACGAGATTGTGATCCGCAATCGCGCGGTGGCCGTCAATCCGCTCGATGCGATCAAGCAGTCAACGGGGAACCTGATGTACAAGTGGCTGCCGTATCCGTCGGTGCTGGGTGAGGACGTCGCTGGAGAGGTCGTCGAGGTGGGAAGCGCCGTCACGCGCTTCGCCGTGGGGGACCGGGTTGCTGCGTACGCCGTTGGAATGGAGAAGGGGCGCGCCCATCAGCCGGAGGGCGGATTCCAGCACTACACGGTCGCCCGCGACGACCTCGCGGCTCCGATCCCCGACGCGATGCGATACGAAGACGCCGCAGTGTTTCCCCTCGCGGTATCAACGGCGGCATCGGCGCTGTTCCAGCGGGACCAGCTCGGGTTGCGCCATCCCGGAGCGGGATCTTCCTCAACGGGTGACACGGTTGTGGTCTGGGGTGGGTCCACAAGCGTCGGCAGTAATGCCATTCAGCTCGCCGTCGCAGCGGGATACCGCGTCGTCACCACGGCGTCCCCGCACAATCACCGTTGGATGCGTGAACTCGGCGCAAGCGACGTTTTCGACTACGCCGCCCGGGATACAGCGCGCGACATCACCACACTTCTGAAGGCCGACAGGGTGGTTGGCGTGTTTGCAGTTGGTACGGGATCCGCCGAGCCCAGTGTGCAGATCGCCGTCGCGTTGGGGGTAAAACGCGTGGTGCTGGCCAGCCCGTCGGTGTCGTTCGCGAGCCTGCCGCGCGAACGCGGAATAAACCGGAGGTTTGTGAGGGTTATGGCGCACCTGGTCAGTGGGAATGTGGTGCTCCAGGCGCGCTGCGTTGTCCACGGGATCCGAGCACGATTTGTGTGGGGGAGCTCGTTGATGAATAACGAAGTGGGGCCGATGCTGTGGGGAGAGTTCCTCCCCGCGGCCCTTGCGGACGGTCGGTATGTCGCGGCACCGTCTCCGGAGGTGGTGGGATCGGGGCTGGAGAACGTGCAAGTGGCCATCGATGCGCTCCGTCGTGGCGTCTCAGCGCGCAAGCTCGTTGTGCTGCTCTGATCCAGCGCCGAGTGCTGCTCGGATCGGCCGCAGAGCGGGATCGTCCACAGAAAAAACCGCTGGTGAAAAAAATCGCAATAGTCAGGACCTTCGTCCCTGATCAGCACCTGTGTATTCAGGTTGACTGTGAATATCAAACAACCCCTTGACGAAAGGCAACACCGTGACTACCGCAACGGTTACTAACACCACCACCGCACTGACCCTCACCCCCACGAAGGCAATCGTTGTGCGTTGGGTCGGCTACATCAGCCTCCTCGCCGCCATCGTGATGATCATCGCCGGCGGAGCCGTGTGGGGCGTTGTGACTTCTCAGCTCAAGGCTGAAGAAATCACCGTCAGCGAAGACGCCGACTTTATGCCCGGTGCCGCAGTGCAGGGCCCGTTCAGCGCCTACGCGCAGGCCACGATCATCAACCACCACGCACTTGAGATGACCGACGGCAAGACCTACGCACAGCTCCCGCAGGATGACCCGACCCGCGCCACGGTGATGAACGCCTCGTTCCTCCGTGCGTCGCTCTTCACCTCGGTCGTCTCGTACGGCGTCTCCGCACTGGTCATCGGTGTTGGCTTCCTCTTCGGAATCATTGGCTACGCAATCACCGCACTCGTTCCTTCCACCAAGAAGAACAAGGCGTAATCACCACAGCACAGAAATCCTCGACAACCTCGAGCAACTGACCACGGGTCGGGCAGCTACCAGCTGACCGGCCCGTGGTTGCGTCGTTGGCGAGTGGCCAGACACTTATTGCCACAGAAAGAAATCATGACCCGCACCGACACCCGCCCTCTGTCCACCTCGGCCGATGTGTCCGGCACTCGCCCCATCGGAATGGCGCTGCTGTTGGTTGTGGGTGGCGCACTGGGTTTCTGGGCAGCGTTTGTGCTGACCATCGAGAAGTTCATCATTCTCGAAGACCCCACAGCGCAACTCAGCTGCAACTACAGCATCTTGGTGGGGTGCAGCAAAAACCTCGCGTCGTGGCAGGGTGAAATCTTTGGATTCCCCAACTCCATGCTCGGAATCGCGGGATGGGCAGTGGTTATCGCCATCGGCGCTGGAATCCTCGCCGGCGCAACCTACAAGCGATGGTTCTGGATCGCCCTCAATATCGGGATGGCCGCGGCCATGGCCCTCATTGTCTTTTTTATGTACACAAGCTTCTACGTGCTCGACGTGTTGTGCCCGCGCTGTATGGTCACCTGGTTCGTCACGGTTCCTGTTTTTCTTGGCGTCACCTTTCACAACCTCAAGGTGGGTAACTGGACGAGTTCCGTCCGCGCGCGTCGCGTCGGCGCCGTTGCCCTCAACTGGGTGGCACTGGTGACCCTCGGGGTCTACATCGTTGCCGCGGTGCTGGCGCAAATCGAGATGGACTTCCTGCACCGTCTGTGACTTTGCCGTTCGGTACAGAACGACGTATTCCCGGCGCATCGCCAACATAGACTTGCCTCATCGGCCTTGTGCCACTGGCCTTGGGGGATACGTTGGGGAGAATGACCGTTCAGACACGCCGTGTTGTGCTGCTCTCCGTAGCCCTGGTTGTGGTGCTGGCCGTCGGCCTCGTCGGTGGGTTACCGTCGCGGGGTGCCGATGCATCCACCCTCGACGCGGGGTTCTT
>Ga0247740_1000379_pt1 | contig 22504 bp, 17 predicted proteins | sample UWRJL148409B2_FD_180942 | JGI IMG/M metagenome (GOLD analysis project Ga0247740, IMG submission 180942) | Plant litter microbial communities from Arlington Agricultural Research Station in Wisconsin, United States - UWRJ-L148-409B-2 | ecosystem: Environmental > Terrestrial > Plant litter >...
GGTAGTGCTGTACGGAGAGGAAGATCAGCCCGCGGCGCGTGGAGCGGAGATCTTCGAATCGCTCGGGTACTCACGAATCAGCGTGCTGGAGGGCGGACTCGAGGCTTGGCGCCGCGCGGGGCTCGAGCTGTTCCAAGACGTCAACTCATACAGCAAGGCGTTCGGTGAGCTGGTCGAATCACGCCGCCACACGCCATCACTTTCCGCGGAAGAGGTTGCGGCGCTGATCGAGCGCAAAGCGGACATCGCCATCGTCGACGCGCGTCGCTTCGACGAGTACCAAACCATGAGCATTCCCACCGGGACTAGCGTCCCCGGTGCCGAGCTCGTTTTGCGCGTGCCCAGCTTGGCGCCGGATCCGAATACGACGGTGATCGTCAACTGCGCCGGCCGCACACGCAGCATCATCGGTACTCAGTCTCTGCTCAACGCGGGTCTGCCGAACCGAGTCGTCGCGTTGAGGAACGGCACCATCGGCTGGAAATTAGCGGGCCAAGCCCTCGACGCCGGCCAACAGCGACGCTTCCCCGAGGTTTCGACAAAGCTGGTTCTCGAGGCCAAGCGGCGTGCGCGCGAGGTCGCCTACCGCGCCGGTGTTCGCCATATCGATGCTGACCAGCTGAACGCCTTGGGCGATGACCCGGCACGGACACTGTACCGCTTCGACGTGCGAACACCCGAAGAGTACAGCGCAGGACACCTGCCCGGCTTTCGAAGCGCCCCCGGCGGTCAGCTCGTTCAAGAGATCGACTTCTTTGCGCCCGTGCGTGGCGCTCGCATCGTACTGTCCGACGCGCTCGGAGCGCGTGCCGACATGACCGCCTCTTGGCTCGCGCAGATGGCGTGGGATGTGTACGTCGTCGAGGGCGTCCCGGACGGGCTGGTGGTGACCAACGACGTACCGCCCCTGCCCGCTCGCTCGGCCCAGGGTCGATACAAGCGCCCGTACGAGGGCACGGACTCACCACCTTCCGCCACCCAAGCCTACCTCGACTGGGAATACGGCTTGGTCGAGCAACTCGCGCGCGACGACAGCCACGGCTTTTTCGTCATTTGATTGGGCACCTGGAGACTCGACATGAGCGTCAAATTCATCGGCTACATCGGCTTCAACAACAATTCCGAGATCCATCCCGATCACGGCCGGCAGATTGATCGGCAATACATCGAGGCCGCCGCCCGCGCGCAGGAAGCGGGCGGGTTCGACCGGGTGTTGATCCCGTTCGGGTCGTCCTCACCGGAGAGCCAAATCGTCGCCGCGCACGCGGCGGCTCTGACCAGCAAGCTCGGCTTCTTGATCGCACACCGCCCGGGTTTTACACAACCCACACTCGCCGCTCGCCAGTTGGCGACCCTCGATCAGTTGAGCCAGGGACGCGTCGCGGTGCACATCATCACCGGCGGTGCCGATGACGAGATGGCGCGCGATGGCGATACTTCGACCAAGTCGGTGCGCTACGCCCGCACCGACGAGTACTTGACGGTACTGCGAAAGGAGTGGACGGCGGAGCAGCCCTTCGACCACAGCGGCCGCTTCTACAACGTGCGCCAAGGCTACAGCGCGGTCAAACCCAGCAATTTACCGATATTCTTCGGCGGCGCCTCGGAAGAAGCGCTGGATGTCGCCGGGCGCCACGCCGATGTCTACGCCTACTGGGGTGAAACTCAGGGGCAAACTCGGGAGCTCGTCGCGACCGTGCGTGCTTCCGCCGCGCGTTACGGGCGCAACCCAGGCTTCAGCATGTCGTTGCGGCCGATCATCGCCGACACCGAGGAAGCCGCGTGGAAACGCGCCGCCGAAATCGTGGAACGAGTGCGGTCGCTTCGCGAATCGAAGGGCATCGCCACCAGCGGGCACACGCCGGTGAACGTCGGCTCGCAGCGTCTTCTGCAGACGGCCGCGCATGGCTATCGCACGGACAAGCGTCTGTGGACCGGCCTTGCCGCCGTTGGCGGAGCGCAGGGAAACTCGACGGGGCTCGTGGGCACCCCCGAGCAAGTCGCCGATGCGCTGCTCGACTACTACGATCTCGGCATCGATCACTTCCTGATTCGCGGCTTCGAACCGTTGGAAGATGCCATCGTGTACGGGCGAGACTTGCTGCCTCTGGTGCACGAGTTGGTTGCCAAACGCGACGCCACGAAGCGCGTTGCCAGCTGAGCGCTTCTCACGACCACCCACCCCAGCAAACCGAGGAGCTAGCGATGAGTCAAAAAGAATCCCTGCATCAAATCTTTCGTGACCTGCATGCCGAACGGGTCCGCACGATGGATCCCGCGAAGCTGCAGATCAATATCGATCAGCGAAAGACACTGGTCGACAACGCCGATCCGTCCAAGTGGATCAAAGCGGGCGACAAGTTGAAGCCGTTCGATTTGCCGGAGGTCGACGGCGGGCGTGTTCGCTCGAGTGAGCTACTCGAGCGCGGGCCGCTCGTGCTGGTCTTCTTCCGTTTCGAGGGCTGCCCCGCGTGCAATCTTGCCCTCCCCTACTACCAACGCAATCTCTTACCCGGTCTGCGTGAGTTGGGCGCGACGCTCGTCGCCGTCAGTCCGCAAGTTCCCGAACGCCTCAAAGCGATCAAAGAGCGCCATTCACTGCAGTTCGCCGTCGCTTCCGATCTGAACAACGATCTCTCTCGTCAGTTCGGTATCTTGTACACCTTCGACGAAGCTTCCCAGCAATCTTCGCTGGCGAGCGGCAAGCCGATCGGTGAGGTCACCGGCACAGGCACCTGGGAGCTGCCTCAGCCCACCGTAGTGGTGGTCGGCCAGAACGGAGTCGTTCGCTTTGCGGATGTTCACCCGGATTGGCTGTTTCGCACCGAGGCCGAACCTATCTTGACCGCCGTGGCGTCGCTGTCGGCCGGCAAGCAGAAGTCGAGCGCCGTTTCGCTCGGCGCTTGAGGGTCGCGCGCGCCTGGGCCTCCTTTGGGGCCCGCTCGGACCAGCAACAGACCGGAAGAGTCCATTCGTATCGCAGCACAGAAAGGGCACCGCCAATGAGCACAGCATTGCAACTCAAGCGTTTCGTAAACCCCGACCAGGAACTCAGGATCCGCCCGCTAGAACCGACGATCGGCGCGGAAATCAGCGGCATCGACCTGAGCCGGCCAATTTCGGACGCCGTACGTGATGAAATCAAACGGACGTTGCTCGAGTACAAGGTCGTATTTTTTCGCGACCAAGAGCTGAACACCGATCAGCATGCGGCATTCGCCGCGCGCTTCGGCAAGCTGTACGTGCACCCGAACACGAAGCGCGACGAAAAAATCGCGAACATCCACAAGATCGCCGCGGAAGACTTCGCGAAGTACGAGCGAGTGAAAGACCCGACCACGGTCGAGGCGGGCTATCACACCGACACCAGCTGGCGCCTGGTGCCCACCTGGGGCGCGGTCCTCCGCGCCGTAAACCTGCCAGAGGTCGGCGGCGACACCATCTGGGTGGATGCCGGCGCCGCATACGAGGGGCTCTCGGAGAGCGTGAAGCAGCGCCTCGCCGATTTGCACGTGACGCACGACTTCCGTTCCGCTTTGCAGCGGGTCGGACACGACTACCCAATCGTCGCGCATCCGGTGGTCAAGACGCATCGCGAGACCGGAAACAAGGTGCTTTGGGTCAACTTCACCCAGCGCCCGCACATCATCGGTGTCGACTTGGCGGAGGGCCGCGAGATCTTGAACATCGTGTTGGCGCAGTACCAGAAGCCCGAGTTCCAAGTGCGCTTCTCGTGGCGACCCGGATCAATCGCGTTTTGGGACAACCGCGCGGCCGTGCACATCGCCGTGCGCAACTACGGAGATTTCCCGCGCGTACTCGACCGCATCTTGATCGCCGACGAGCCCCAGTACGCCGACTTGTGATTGCAGACGCGTTCATTCCGGTCCAGGTGGTGGTGCCCTGGGCCGGAGTGCGAACGTCACGCACGGCGCCGCCCCGCCGCGCCCGAGTCATGGCCACTCACCGCGTCGATCGACACGGGTCCGTCCCTTTCAGGAGATATCAATGAGCACCTTATTCACACCGTTGCGAGTGGGCGCGTTGAAGCTGCCCAATCGCGTCGTGATGGCCCCGCTCGGTCGGGCCCGAGCCGATGCCGAGAATCGAACACCGACGCCGTCGGTCGTTGCCTACTACGTGCAACGCGCCAGCGCCGGATTGATCATTTCCGAAGCCACGCATGTCTCGCCCCATAGCGTCAGTCGCCCGGGCACCGCAGCCATCCACAGTGACTCACAAGTCACGGCGTGGAAGCAAGTTACGGACGCCGTGCACGCGGCCGGCGGCCGCATCTTCCAACAACTCTTTCACTTGGGGCGCAAGGCCGACCCCGCCAGACTGCCCGACGGGGGCCTCCCGCCAGCGCCGTCCGCGATTGCGGCGAAGGGCGTGTTCAGCACGGACGCAGGCCCGCAGCCGTTCCCCGTACCGCGTGCCCTCACCATCGATGAAATTCCAAACCTGGTCACCGAATTTGGCAAAGCGGCCCGCAACTCGAAGGCGGCTGGCTTCGATGGCATCGAAATCCACGCCGCCAATGGTTTCTTGATCGATCAGTTCCTGAGAGACAGCGCGAATCAGCGCCGTGACCGCTATGGCGGCTCAATCGAAAATCGCGCTCGATTCCTATTGGAGGTCGTGGACGCGACGGCAGCTGAATTCGGCGCGGACCGCGTCGGCGTGCGGCTTTCACCGCATGCGCTGGGTGACGGCACTTTCGATACCACCCCGGAGGCAACGTTCCGCTACGTCGCCGAGCATCTCGGGCGAAGGGACCTCGCCTACCTTCATCTCATCGAGCCGGTCACGACTCCGGACGAAGCGCGGTTGGCGACAGCCCTTCGTGAAGCGTTTTTGGGTCCGCTCATTCTGTGCGGCGGCTTTCAGCGAGCCACCGCCCAGCGCGCACTCAGTGAATCACATGCCGATGGCATCGCATTCGGCGTCGGCTTCATTGCAAATCCCGATTTGGTGGAGCGGCTCCAGGGTGATGCACCCTGGAACACGCCCGATCCGTCGACCTTTTACGCGGGTGGGGACCGCGGCTACCTCGACTACCCTTACCTATCGCCGCCAACGATTCAGTCGACGACTTCGCCCTGAGCTAGCGCTTCACCGCGCGGTCGCGAACGCCGCGCGGTGAGCATCCTCATCAGGCGTCTATTCTGCAGCCTTTGGCAGCGAATAGCGATTGGCAGGGACGCGCAATCCGAGATTCTCCCGCAAGGTTGCCCCTGCGGCGTAGTCCTTCTTGAAGATGCCGCGCGCTTGCAAGATCGGCACGACCTCGCTGACGAACAGCTCGAGCTGCCCCGGCAGGGATTCGAAAGTGACGAACCCGTCCGCTGCATGCTCGTCCAGCCAACGCTGGAACGTATCGGCAAGCTGCGTGGGAGTGCCGACGAACTGGCTGCGCGGGGTCGCAAAGCGCAGCGCAACCTCGCGCAACGTGAGGTTCTCCTCACGGGCTGCACGCAGGATCTTGAGCGAAGCGCTCTGGTTGCTGTTCGCGCCGTGTTCGCTCACGTCCGGAAACGCCGCATCCAAGTCGTGCTTACTGAAATCGTAGTCGTTGAATGGGCGACCGAGCATGGCCAGCGCGTTCTCGATCGAGACCAAGTGCTTCAGCTCTTGGTACTTTGCCTCGGCTTCGGCTGGAGTCGCGCCAACGACCGGACGTATCCCGGGCAAAATGAGCAACTCTTCCGGACGACGACCGAAGCCGACCGCGCGTGCCTTCACGTCCTGGTAGTACGCCTTCGCCTCGTCCAGGTTGTCATGGCCCACGAAAATCGCATCCGCGCGCCGAGCTGCGAAGTTTTTTCCGTCTTCCGATGCGCCGGCCTGGAAGATGACCGGCTGCCCCTGCCGTGAGCGCGCGATGTTCAACGGTCCTTTGACCTGAAAGAACTCTCCCTTGTGATCCAGCGCGTGCAACTTGAACGGGTCGAGGAACTGCCCGCTCTGCTTGTCGTGAACGAGCGCGTCGTCTTCCCAGGAATCCCACAAGCCCTGAACGACATCCAGATGTTCGGCCGCCAAGCGGTAGCGAACGTCATGGGCGTAGTGGCTCGGCTTACCGAAGTTACTGGCGGTTCCCTCGAGCCAAGAGGTCACCACGTTCCAGCCGGCGCGTCCGCCGCTCAAGTGATCGAGTGAAGCGAACTGCCGCGCCACATTGAATGGCTCACTATAGCTGGACGTGAGCGTGGCCACCAAGCCAATGTGCTCGGTGACGGCCGCTAAACTCGATAGGATCGTCAGCGGCTCGAAGCGGTTGAGATAGTGTGGGCTCGACTTGGGCGTGACGAACAAGCTGTCGGCCACGAATAGGAAGTCGAACTTGCCGGCTTCGGCAACCTGCGCTTGGCGCTTGTAAAACGCGAAACTGGTGCTCGCGGCGGGGTCGGCATCGGGGTGCCGCCAATCGCCCCAACCAGGGCCAACGCCGTGCAATATAAAACCGAGTTTCAGCTCTCGCTTGTCTGACATTCTTGCACTCCATCCGGGTGTCTATCTAGCTAGACAGATACACCCGAACGGAGGACAGTGGCAACGCGGTTCTCGAAAATCAGAGCTGGTACTTGAGCGTAATCATCACGGTGCGGGGATCCGGGAAGTTCAAGAAACGAACGCCCGTCCCCGGCGTGTAGGTCGAGCTCACTCGCTTCTGACTATCGAGCAGGTTTCGGCCACCGAGCACGATTGCGTAGCGGTCGTTCGGAGACGTCCAGCTCAATGTACCATTCACGAAGGCTTGGTCCGGTACGCGGTCCTGAACGCGGGCCAAGGCGGACGTGTAGTAAGTGCTCGCCCATTGCACATCACCGGCCAGCCGTATCAAGCCCGGGATCGGCAGCGGTAAGTCGTAGCTGGCGCCGCCCGAGACGTTCCACTTCGGTGAATTGAGCAAAGGGTTGCCGTCTGCATTCACCCCGGCACCGCCGGCGTTCTTGTAGCTGTCGTAGATCGCCCGGAGGTAACCGCCGCCGAAGTGCAGACCCACGCCGTACGGCAAACGAGCACTGGTCTCGAGTTCGACACCCAGCGTATGCGCCTTGCCGGCGTTGCCGCGGACACTGTTGCCGGGATACGCCGGGTCCGTGTACGACACCTGCAGATCGCGGTAATCATTGTAAAACGCCGCCAAATTGGCGCGCAGATGACGGTTGAAGAATTCGTTCTTCAGCCCGGTTTCGAAGCTATTCACGAATTCGGGGTTGAACGGGCGCTTGGCCAGATCGACGTTCGTGGCTCGATTGTCGAAGCCGCCCGATTTGAAGCCGCGGGAATACGTGAAGTAGTGCAGCGTGCTCGGCGCGTACTGCAGTGCGACCGAGACCTTGGGCGTCAGGGCCCCCCAGTGGTCGCTGGCGTTCCCTGCGATGGATTGCCCCGTGACGTTGCCGTTCAAGTCTAAAGTCTTGTTGTCGAAGGTGAACGACTTGGCTTCGATGGTCTGACGCAAACCGCCGGTGAGCGTCGCCCAGTCCGTCACCTTCAGGTTCGCCTCGCCGAAGAGGGCAACGCTGTCCGTGGTGGTGGTGTTGTGCGCGCGCAGGGTTGCGTAGTTTTCCGGGTTCAGCGCTGGATCAGTGGGCTGAGAATTGCGTCGGCTGTAGCCGTCACGTTGCACGTAGAAGCGCTCGTGGAGGTAGAAAGCACCCGTGGAGAAATTCACAGCCTTGTAGCGGCCGTTCACCTGGAGTTCTTGGGTGAAATAGCCATCCTGGTAGTGAATCAGGTTTTTCTGAATCAGCGCCGCTTCACCGTCATTGTCGTACCAGACGGGGTTCAGATCGAAGCCACCGAGCGCGCTGATGGACTTCAGGTCGATGTGGTCATCGACGTGATAAATGGCGCGTACGGAGGCGCTGCCCTGATTCATGCGCTGGTAGGGCGGAACCTCCGAGAAAGAGGTGGTCTTCGAGAAACCCCCACCGGGTTGCCGCGTCGGGATGTAGCTACGGGTGTCGCTGCGGTCGATGGTACCGTTCAGCGTGGTTTGGATGTCCCATTTCTCGGTCGGCGTCCAACGCAGCTTGATGCGGCCGGAGTCGACATCGATCCGATTCACGTCGATCCTTTGGGTCGGATTGTCGGTGATACCGTCACGGCGATTGCGAGAGAAGGCCACGCTCGCAGACAAGCGATCTTTGATCAGCGGGCCGCTCACCAAGGCTTGAGCCTTGATCGCGTTGTAGCTGCCGTAGCTGAGCGAGCTCGACGCGTGAAAGTCGTTGTTGGGATCGGCGCTGATGATGCGGATCGCGCCGGCGCTCGAGTTGCGCCCATATAAGGTGCCTTGCGGGCCGCGCAGCACTTCGAGCCGCAAAATGTCGTTGAAGTCGAAGTTCGACGACAGTTGGCGAGGTTGATACACATCGTCGATGTACACTGCGACCACGGGCTCTTGGATCGGATCAGACTCGCCGATACCGCGCAGCGAGTAGGTTTGCGTGGTGTAGCTGAGCGTGGTGCGCGAGACGAACAAGTTGGGGATCTGCCCCGCGAGATCGCGGGGCGAGCCTGCGCCGCGTTGCTGCAGCAGACCCGGGTCGAAAGCCGTGATGGCGATCGGCGTGTTTTGCAGGTTCGTCTCGCGACGCTGAGCCGTCACGACCACGCTGCCCAGTTGATCGCTCGTCTCTGCGGGCGCTTCGGCCGCAGGGAGCACGGCGGGCCCTTCGGCCGCGGGAGGGGCATTTTCAGCGGCGGGCTGCTCGGGCGCGGGAGCGGGCTCTGCAGGCGCGGGCGCCTGGGCGGGCGGTTGCGCTTCTGCAGCCGGTTGCGCTGGAGTCGGCGGGACGGCAGGAGCCGGTGGTTCAGCGGGGGCAGGCGGCTGGGCTGGGGGCGTCGGAGCGTCCGCGGGTTGGGCCTCTGCTACCGCCGCCAACGAGCTCCCCGTCAAGATCGCCCCGAACAAGAGCCGACTCGTGTATCGCCTACTGCGCAAACTCATGTGAATGGTTCCTAGGTTCTTTGAGTAAGGTCGTGCTGCCTACGCGGGCGCGCCGCGAAGCGTGGCTGCACCCGAGCCCCCACCCCACCGCCGAGGGGCGCTGCTCGTTCGCCGTCGGAGGCTTTCCAACGCGCTCCCGAGACACCAGTGTGGACGGCTAAGAATTGCGAAAGGTGTCGAAATCCACCATGCAGCTTATAAGTGGACGCTCCCGCCTCGGTCAAGACATTTGTCTCTTTTCCTAGACCCTCAGAACCGGCATGGTCCCCGGTTGCCGAGGGAAGCGTGAAGCGCATTCTTGCAAAGGAGACACGGAGCCATTATCAGGGAGCCGCGCCGAATCTCTCGGCGACCGGAGGTAGGATCGGATGGATTTGGAGCTCAAAGGCAAGCGTGCGCTGGTCACGGGCGGCAGCCGCGGCATCGGAAAAGTGATCGCTCGAGTACTCTTGGCCGAGGGTGTCGACGTGGCGATTCTGGCTCGTGGTCGCGAGGTGCTGGAGGCAACCGCGCAATCGCTGAGTGCGGAATCCGGGAGAGCGGTGGTGCCCCTGGTAGCGGACACGTCGAACCGGGCCGATGTCGATGCGGCGGTGCAAAAGGCAATCGACACGCTCGGCGGTATCGACATCTTGGTCAACTCGGCGGCCGTCCCCGGTGGCAGCTCCAACGCCGCGAGCTTCGGTGAGATCGAGGACGAACACTTACTCTATGATTTCAACGTCAAAGTCGCCGGCTATCTCAGGACTTCCCGGGCGCTCGCTCCACACCTGATCAAGAAGGGCTGGGGACGCATCATCAACATCGGGGGCTTGGCCGCGTACAACACCGGCCGCCCGATCGCGACCCTCCGCAACGTCGGCGTGTCCGCCCTGACCAAAAACTTGGCGGACGAGCTCGGGCCCAAGGGCGTGAACGTGGTTGCGTTGCATCCCGGGGCTACCCGCACGGAGCGCACGGACGCGGCGAGCGAACAGCGCGCGGCCAAAAGCAACTCCATTGGCCGCATCGTCGACGCCGAAGAGGTCGCCTACGTGGTCGCATTCTTGGCTTCGCCACGCAGCGTCGCCATCAATGGTGATACCATAGCAACCGGCGGCGGCAGCCTCGGGACCATTCGCTACTAGTCGATGCGATAACACGGCGGCAGTTCGCCTCGCAACGGCCTCACGTCTTGCATAAGAGACACGAGGCTCCTATGCTGGGTTCATGTGTGACTGTGCATTGGGTTCGATAGAGGCGGGCCCGTCCGCCATTCTCCCGACGAGCGACGGCCGTGTGCGCTATTGGCGGCGTCAGGCGTTGCGACTGGCGCGCTGGTATTTACGGGCGGCTACGCCGCACGTACGTCAGAACGGAGCCCGCCGCGGTCGATTGACCCGCAAAGCTTGAAACCGAACCCGAAACTTGATGCCGCACCCGCTCCGTCGCCTGTTCGAACACGCCCACCCCTATCGCCGTGAGGTGGCGGTAGCTTCGCTGTTCTCGGTTCTCAACAAGATCTTCGACGTACTGCCGGAGGTGTTGATCGGCGTCGCGGTGGACGTCGTGGTCAGTCGCAAAGCCTCCTTCGTCGCGCGTTTGGGCGTCAGCGAGCCGCATCAGCAGCTGCTGTTGATCGCGGCATTGACCGTCTTCATCTGGGTGTGCGAGTCGCTGTTCGAATATCTGTACGCTCTCCGTTGGCGCAACCTCGCGCAGAACCTACAGCACGATTTGCGCATCGAGGCCTACCGCCACGTGCAGCGCTTGGAGCTGGCTTGGTTCGAGCAGCGCCGGACGGGCAGTTTGATGTCGATCTTGAACGACGACATCAACCAAATGGAGCGCTTCCTCAACGGCGGCGCCAATGATCTGATTCAGGTGTTCACGGGATCCGTCCTGGTCGGCGCCGTGTTCTTCAGTTTGACGCAGAAGATCGCCGTGCTCGCCTTGGTGCCAATCCCGCTGATTGTGTACGGCGCTTTCTGGTTCCAGGCGCGACTGGCCGCGCGCTACGCACAGGTTCGAAACGCGGCCGGCTCGCTGAACGCGCGCCTAAACAACAACCTACTCGGCATCGCCACGATCAAAGCCTACACCGCCGAGGATTTCGAAGCGCGACAGGTGCAGGCCGCCTCGGACGAATACCGTTCCGCAAACGCCGGTGCGATTCGTTTTTCGGCTGCCATCACGCCCATCATTCGCATGGCAGTTTTGGCAGGTTTCACGGTTACGTTGCTGTATGGCGGTTTCCTCGCGCTGCGAGGAGAGCTGGGTGTCGGCAGCTACTCGGTGCTGGTGTACCTGACCCAGCGGCTCTTGTGGCCGATGACCCGTTTGGCGGACATGACCGATCTGTATCAGCGCTCCATGGCATCGGTCGAGCGGGTCATGGACTTGCTCGATGTCGCCGTGGGCATCGGTTACGAAGGCAAGCCGCTTCCCAAAGCGGAAGTGCGCGGCGAATTGCACTTCGACCAAGTGAGCTTTGCGTATGCCGAAAAGCCAACGCTCAGTGACGTGTCACTTCGCATCGAAGCCGGGCAGACCGTAGCCTTCGTGGGCAGTACGGGCAGCGGCAAGAGCACCCTGGTGAAACTGCTGCTCCGTTTTTATGAACCGCAAAGCGGCGTGATCTGGCTGGATGGCGCGTCGATTGCCGAGTTTTCACTGCAGGATCTGCGACGCACGATTGGCTACGTGGCTCAAGACAGCTTTCTCGCCGATGCCAGCGTTGCGGAGAACATCGCCTACGGCCTGAGCTCGGCCCGCCGCGAAGACGTGGTCGCGGCGGCGGTCGCCGCGGAAGCGCACGAATTCATCATGGCCATGCCGAACGGCTACGATACCGGCGTCGGCGAACGCGGGCAGAAGCTGTCGGGAGGGCAACGTCAGAGGATCGCGCTCGCGCGCGCCATCCTCAAAGACCCTCCCATTTTGGTACTCGACGAAGCCACCAGCGCGGTCGACAACGAAACCGAAGCGGCGATTCAGCGCTCGCTCGATAAGTTGGTCGTAGGGCGTACGAGCTTGATCATCGCGCATCGTCTGTCCACGGTTCGTCGTGCCCATTGGATTCACGTACTCGAGGAGGGGCAGATCGTGGAGTCCGGCACGCATGAATCGCTCTTGTCGCGTGACGGTCAGTACGCCAGCTTGTGGCGCCTGCAGACCGGCGAAGCGAAGCCGCTCACGCGCAGCCCGCTCGCCAACGCGCCGACGGCCGCACAATAGCCACGTCTATTTTGCTGGACACAGGAACGCGTCAGCCCCACACCTCACGGCATGAGCGGTAAACGACAGCTGAAGCTGGGCGCCTTCATGCGGCCAGCCAGTATTCACACGGGCGCTTGGCGATATCCGGGTGCCTATGCGGATGCAAACTTCAACCTCGCGCACCTCAAGCGCTTCGCCCAACGGCTAGAGAGCGCGCGCTTCGACATGTTCTTCATGGCCGACCATCTGGCCGTGCTGAACATGCCCGTGCAGGCGCTCAAACGCAGTCACACCGTGACCTCGTTCGAGCCATTCACGCTCCTGTCGGCGCTGTCATCCATTACCGAGCATATCGGGCTGGTGGCCACCGCCTCGACCACCTTCGACCAGCCCTTCCACGTCGCTCGGCGCTTCGCCTCGTTAGACCACTTGAGCGGGGGGCGCGCGGGTTGGAACATCGTCACCACGTCCAACCCAGACGCCGCGCTCAACTTCGGTCTCGAAGAGCAAATGGATCACGACGAGCGCTATCGCCGCGCGCGTGAGTTCTACGATGTAGTGACCGGGCTCTGGGATAGCTTCGCCGACGACGCCTTCGTACGCGACGTGCCCTCGGGGACCTACTTCGATCCCGAGCGGCTGCGCGTCCTGAATCACCGCGGAAAGTATTACTCGGTCCGCGGGCCACTCAACATCGCGCGGCCCGTCCAAGGGTGGCCCGTGATCGTCCAGGCCGGAGCATCCGAAGCAGGTCGGACCCTCGCCGCAGAGACGTCGGAAGTGATTTTCGCGGCGCAAAGCACGCTCGAGGCCGGGCAGCGCTTTTACGCCGACATGCAGGCGCGCCTCGCCAAAATCGGGCGAAGGCCAGACTCGCTCAAGATTTTGCCGGGCGCCTTCGTCGTGGTCGGCGAGACGGTGAGCGAGGCGCGGGAGAAGCGGGCTCGCCTCGACAGCTTGGTCCATTTCGAAAGTAGCATCGCCTCGCTCTCGATAGCGCTCGGCCACGATGTATCCGGCTTCGATCCCGACGCCCCGCTTCCGCCGATTCCCCAGAGCAATGCGAGCCACAGCGGACGCGAGCGCGCCATCGACCTGGCCGAGCGTGAGAACCTCACCGTGCGGCAGCTGGCGCAACGACTGGGCGGGTACAGTGGGCTTTCGTTCGTGGGCACACCGCAAACCATCGCCGACGAAATGGAGCATTGGCTCGAGAGCAGGGGCTCGGACGGCTTCAACATCCTGTTTCCTTACCTACCAGCCGGGCTCGACGACTTCGTCGACCGGGTGGTGCCCGAGCTACAGCGGCGAGAGATTTTCCGCCGTGACTACGAGGGCCGCACCCTAAGAGAAAACCTGGGCCTGCATCGCCCGGCCGATGCCTTCTCGCGTTAACGGGGCTGCCTCAGCGCATTTCCGCAAACGGCGGCCTGACGGGGATGGACACGCCGTGTCTATTATAATAAACAAATCTCTCATCCACCGCGGGCCCGACGTGGCCCCCTCCTTTTTGGGGAATATCATGACACTGAAGCTATTCTTTACGCCCGGAGCCTGCTCGCTATCACCCCACATCGCCCTGCGCGAGGCGGGTCTCACCTTCGAACGCGTGCAGGTCGATCTGACCGCGAAGAAGACCGAGCATGGCGACAATTACCTCGCCATCAATCCGAAGGGCTACGTTCCGGCCCTGCTGCTGGACAGCGGCGAGCTGATCACCGAGGGTGCGATCATCGTGCAGTACATCGCCGATCAGGCTCCTCAATCGGGTTTGGCACCCGCCGCCGGCACGCCCGAGCGCCGCCGCCTGCAAGAGTGGCTGCACTTCATCGCGACCGAACTGCAGAAGGGTTTCGGCCCCATCAACAACCCGAAGGCGAACGACGAGTTGCGCCAAGCGCTCAAAGAGCGGCTGTTCTCGCGCTTCGATTTCTTGTCGAAGAGTCTCGAAGGCAAAGACTACTTGCTCGGAAACACGTTCACGGTGGCGGATGGTTATGCGTTTTACGTGCTTCGCAGCCTGCGACGGCTAGAGGGACAGGCCGCCTTCGAACAACGTCCGGTACTCAAAGCGTACTTCGACCGGCTCACTGCACGTCCGTCCGTTCAAGCGGTCATCGCGGCCGAGAAGCTGAGCTGAATTCAGCTAAATGAGCCGCTCGCCCTTCACCGTGCTCGTCAATGCGGATGTCCCCGCGTCCGTGTTGACGAGAATCCGCGATATTTCGCCGACCATTAGCGTGATCGCGCAGCCGGAGTTCAGCGCGCGCCCCGAGTTGCTCTCGGAGGCGGATGTATTGTTCACGCAACAGATCGATGCCGCCAAAGTCGCGGCCGCGAGCCGGCTGCGCTGGGTTCAAACATTCGGCGCCGGAGTGGAGTGGCTGCTCTCGCCAGAGGTAGTACGCCGCGACGACCTACGCATCACCAACGCCAGCGGCATTCACGCTCAGCCGATTGCGGAGCACGTGTTCGGCTTCGTGCTCATGTTCGCCCGCCAGCTTCACCGCGCGGCCCGGCTACAGAGGGATCGCAACTGGGACGGCAGCTCGGTTCGTGACCGCGTGAGCACCCTCGACGGGGCGACTTTGGGTATCGTCGGGCTCGGCGCAATCGGCGGCCGAGTCGCGCAAATTGCCAGCGCGTTCGGCATGCGCGTCATCGCGCTCCGGCGCTCACCTGGTGCTTCGCCTGGCGTCGAGCGCATTTTCGGGCCGAGCCAGCTGGTCTCGTTCTTGAAGGAGGCGGAGTACGTGGTGAACGCGTTGCCGTTGACCGCGCAGACGCGGGGCTTTTTCGGGCCGCGTGAGTTCGCAGCCATGCGCTCGGACGCGGTACTGATCAACATCGGCCGGGGCGGAACCGTAAAGACCGACGCATTGGTGCAGGCGTTGCGCAGCGGCAGCATCGCGGGAGCCGCGCTCGATGTCGCCGATCCCGAACCCTTGCCCAGCGATCATCCACTCTGGGCGTTGGACAACGTGATCTTGACTCCTCACTACTCGGGCGCCCACCCGGGCTATGTGCAGCGGGTCTCGGCCATCTTCCTCGAGAACTTGGTGCGTTTCGTGGCGGGCGCGGAGCTAATCAACTTGGTCGACCCGCATGCCGGATATTGAGGGTCGGCTATACCGGGCTCGCCAGGTATCGGAGCCACTCAGAAAATAGAGTGTTGCGATGGCTCCGCCAGACGTTGCGTGGCCTCTCAGGATCGAAATTCGAGGGTGGCTCGACGTCACTGCGGCCCAACGCGCTGTCCCTCTGCCACTCGAGCAGCAAGCGTTTGGCCTCGTACTCTGGGTGCCCCAAGTGCATGAGGAACCGCCCGTCGGCAGAGTCGAAGATGCTGTAGCCAGTCTCGGGGGCGTGTGACAGCAAGCGGACGACCCCGCGATCGCTGGCATCCTCGAGGGTGCGGTCGGCGATCCCCGAATGCCGGCTGTGAGCACATGAGAAGAGATCGTCGAACTCCCCGGTGATTGGGTGCACCGCACTCAGGTTGCGATTCTGAAACACGCCGAAGAGCTTCTTTGGGAACAGCACCTTGTCGAGACCGACGAGGTGGGCGAGCGCAAGCCCTCCCCAGCACAAACCCAGCGTGCCGCGGAAATTACGCTTGGCAAAGGCGAGAACTCGCGTCAATTCCCGCCAATAGTGGACCGCCTCGAAGGAGAGTTCCTCGACGGGCGCGCCGGTCAAGATCAAACCATCCAGCTTTTGCTCGCCAATCGCTTGAGCAAAGGTTCGGTAGTGCTTCTGAATGTGGGCCGCGTCGCTGCTGGCGTAGCCGTGTGACTCCAGCCGGAGCCACACCGGCGCGACCAAACGCTCGGCCTGCGCCAAAGGGCGGAGAAGGTACGGTTCGTAACTCTCGGCCTTGGGCATGACGTTGAGTACGCCGACACGCAGGACGCGCTCGAAAAGCTCGTCCGCCTCGCTTTCACGCAAGACACGTTCGGGGCGTATCGATGACTCCGGATCGAGCACGTAGCTCTGTGGCAAGACCAACAAGTGACCCTCAGCTCAACTTCGTGCTCGACCGGAGTCGGCCTGCCGTCACACTCGAGCGAGCGCTTGGTTCAAGTCGGCCAAGATGTCGTCGATGTGCTCGAGGCCAACCGACAAGCGCACGTAGTCAGGCGTCACGCCCGTGCGTTGCTGCTCTTCGGGGCTCAGCTGCTGATGGGTGGTCGTCGCGGGGTGAATGGCCAACGTCTTTGCGTCACCGACATTCGCGACGTGGGAAATCAGCTTCAATGAATCGATGAAGCGCGCGCCCTCTGCGGCCCCGCCGACTCCGAAACCGACTATCGCGCCCGCGCCACGGGGGAGATACTTCCGCGCCTTGGCTTGCTGCGGGCTCGACTCGAGCCCAGGGTAGCGCGTCCAGCCGACCTTGGGGTGACGCTCCAGGAACTTCGCAACCGCAAGCGCATTCTCCGAATGTCGAACGAGTCGCAGATGCAGCGTTTCCAAACCCTGCAGGAACTGGAACGCATTGAAAGGCGACAACGCCGGGCCCAGGTCGCGGAGCAATGTGACCCGCGCCTTGATGATGTAGGCGAGGTTGCCGAGCGGCTTCAGTGCCTCGATGAAGTTCAGCCCATGGTAACTCGGATCGGGCTCGGAGATGAGCGGGAACTTCCCGCTCGACCAGTCGAACTTGCCGCTGTCCACGATCACGCCGCCGATCGACGTACCGTGCCCGCCGATGAATTTGGTCGCCGAATAGACGGCGATGTCGGCGCCGTGATCGAAAGGGCGAAGTAGAAACGGGGAGACGGTGTTGTCGAGCACGAACGGCACGCCATGGGAGTGGGCTACTTGGGCGATCCCTTCCAAGTCCGCGACATCTAACTTGGGGTTGCCAATCGACTCGGCGTAGACGGCTTTCACTTTCGGTGTAATCGCGCGGCTCAGCGCCGAAAGGTCCTCCGACGGCACGAAGTGAACTTTGATCCCGAGCCGTGGCAGAGTGTATTGAAAGAGATTGTAGGTGCCGCCGTACAGGTTGTCCGCGGCGACGATCTCATCCCCTGCCCGCGCGATGTTGAGCAACGCCAACGTGGTTGCCGCTTGCCCGCTCGAGGTGGCGAGCGCGCCGACTCCACCGTCGAGTTCGGCGATGCGGCGTTCGAACACGTCCGTCGTCGGATTTTGCAAGCGCGTGTAGATGTTGCCGAATTCCTTCAACGCAAACAGATTCGCCGCGTGCTCACTACTCTTGAACTGGTAGGATGTGGTCTGGTAGATCGGCACCGCACGCGAGCCGGTGGTCGGGTCGGGAACTTGCCCGCCGTGCAGTGCGACAGTTTCCGGGCGATATTGCGCTTGGCTCATGGGGCTTTCTCCTGTCTATCACCAGGACGCTACCGCTAGTTTGCTAGACACGCAAGCCGAGATCCGCCATTCATGAACCACCCCGCGCTGCCGAATCGTCTTTGGCCGTTCTCCTTTCACTTTTACCGCCAGTTCACTTGGGGGTGCCTCGGGTTACTCGTCTTCCCCGTACTGAGCCGCGGCGCGTTTGCGTCCATCGCGTACGCCACGAAACGCCTGACCGATACGCTGTTGAGCATGCGCGAACCAGCCGCTGAGTCAGGCAAGCTGGTGGCCCCGTTCGCGCTGTTCGTTGGGCTCGTCGTGTCACGCTTTGCGGTCGATGCGGCAGCCTGGTTCAGCTCGTACAGCACGCGCTCTCCCATGCTGCTCCGCATCAAGGAGGAAACATTCGCCTACACGCAGCGCCTATCGAGCTCGTACTTCGAGAATACGCTGTCGGGGAAGATCGCTCATCGCGCGGTGATGCTGCCGGACCAGGTGCTCCTGCTGTTCGACATGATGGTGTTCGATTTCATCCCCAGCGCGTTTTTTTTCGCGTTCGTGGCGGTGTACTTTTACACGGCAAACGCCGCGTTCTGCGCGGCCGCCGTGCTGGCGATCACCGTGTATTTCGGCGCAAGTTTGCTGGTCGGACGTGAATGCACGCGGCGCGCCATCGCGAGCAACGAGGCGAAGGCGGCGGTCACGGGGCGTATGGTCGACGTCCTCACCAATATCCGCAACGTCTTCTTCTTCGCCAACCAGCCGCTCGAGGATGAACAGCTGAAGCGCTACACGGGCGAAGAGTTCGAGCGGCGCCGCGCCTCCTACCGCGCGGTCGTACGCCTGCGTTGCGTTCAGTACTTGCTGGACATTGCGATGTGGATATCGTTCGTCGGCGGCGCGTTATGGGCTTGGGTCCACGGCCTCGTTGGCACGGGCGACTTCGTGATGATCACCGCGCTCACCAGCTCGTTGTTGCAAACTGCGTATAATCTCGGGCAGCGCATTCCCGAGTTTTACGATCAAGCAGGCTCCGCTCGCGAAAGCATCGACACGCTGATCGTGCCCGCGACCGTCACGGATCTTCCCGACGCCCCGCCGCTGACCGTGGCCCACGGCAACATTCATTTCGCTCGCGTGGCCTTCGCCTATCAATTGGCCGAAGGGGAAGCGCGGGCGCGCTCACGCCACGTAGTCCGGGAGTTCGAGCTGACCATTCCGGCAGGGCAGCGAATTGGGCTCGTGGGCCCGAGCGGCGCCGGCAAGACCACGCTGATGGGCCTCTTGATCCGCATGCATGATCCAACAGAAGGCGCGATCCGCATCGACGGGCAGGACATTCGCGCGGTCACGCAAGCCAGCCTCCGGAGGTCGATCGCGCTCATCCCGCAAGACACCAGCTTGTTTCATCGCAATTTGCTGGAAAATATTCGCTACGGCCGCCCCGACGCCAGTGATGAAGAAGTCGAGCTAGCAGCGCGCCGAGCCCACGCGCATGAATTCATCATCGACCAAGAACAAGGTTACAGAACGATGGTCGGGGAGCGCGGCGTCAAGCTCTCGGGAGGTCAACGGCAACGCATCGCCATCGCGCGGGCGATCCTGAAGAATGCGCCCATTTTGCTGCTGGATGAGGCGACCAGCGCACTCGACAGCCACAGCGAGCAAATCATTCAAAGCGCAATGCGCGAGGCGATGGCGGGCAAGACCGTGATCGCCATCGCCCACCGTCTGAGCACCGTGATGGACATGGATCGACTGATCGTGCTGGACCGGGGCGCCATCGTCGCCGATGGCACGCACGCGGAGCTATTGCGCCAAGGCGGCATTTACGCCGACCTTTGGCGCAAACAATCGGGCGGCTTCAACGCAACGGCGCGCAGTGAGAGCACTCCAGGTCCGGTCGAGCTGACGGCCCTCGACGGGCCTGCGTCGACCGACATCGAACGTGCGGCTGACATTGCGGGCGCGCCCGGCAATCCAGATGGGTGAGCCATCGCCCGGCGTCGGTCCGCAGGCATCGAAAGGTTGCCGCGGAGCAAACTAGACATTATGTCTCGCACAATGAACCAGGACGCTCCCGACTCTGCGCAACAGCGCCCGCTGCTCCTGGCCTTGGGCGCTGCCACCTTCATGGTCAGCTTGGACGCACGGGTCGTGGCTCCATTGCTTCCGACCATCGCGCATGACTTCCAGATTTCGATCGCGCGCGCTGGTTACGTCCTGTCGAGCTATTTACTGCCTTACGGGCTATTCCAACTCGTGTACGGCCCGCTCGCTGATCGCTTCGGCAAGGTCCGGGTTTCTCTGGTGGCAATGACTGTATTTAGTGTGGGCACGGCGCTGTGTGGCGCCTTTCCTTCGTTCTCCGCCGTGATCATACTCCGCGCGCTCACGGGTGCAGCGGCGGCCGCGCTCATCCCCCTGACCATCGCCTACATCGGTGACACCGTCCCGTATGCCAACCGTCAAGCGGCGCTGGCCATGCTGATGGCAAGCTCTGGAGCGGCGCAAGCGTTGAGCATGAGCATCGGCGGCACGATCGCCTCGCTGCTCTCGTGGCGGGCCATCTTCCCAATCTTGGGCGTACTGTCGGGCCTAGTCACTTTGCACCTCGGGACCAATGCAAAGCTCGAGGCTCGGGGCGTGCCCGGCGGGAGCACCCGCCGCCCAGGGTACGCGGATGCGTTACGCAGTCCATTGCTGCCGATCCTCGCGCTCGTCGCCTGCGAGGGCTTTCTGTTCATGGGTGGTTTTCCGTTCTTGAGCGGCTTGCTCGAACAGCGCTTCAAACTCGGTTCGCTGGCGATTGGGGCGATCCTCGGTGTCACCGGGGTAGCCCAGCTACTCGCGGCGCGCCTTCTGCCACGATTGCTGCGACGCTCCTCGGAGCAGGAGTTGCTGATTGGCGGCGGCGGAGCCATGGGCGCCGCCTACTTGTTGTGCGCGTGGGCCGGGAGCTTCGTTTGGGTCGCTCTGTCTTGCGCGTTGATCGGAGCCGGCTTCAGTTTTTGCCACTCGACCATTCAGACGCGCGCGACCGAAGCCTTCCCCCGCGGGCGGGGCACCTCCCTCGCCTTGTTTGCGTTCTCGCTATTTTTGGGGAGCGCACTCGGGAGCATGACGTTCGGCCAGTGCATCGAGCGCTTCGGCTACGCTGAAACATTCGGCGCGGCCGGGGTCCTGCTGTTCGGCTTCACCGCCCTGTCGGTGCAGGCCCTCGGGCGCCCAGCGAATCTTGCGAAACTCGCGGAGAAGTTGGAATGACATCATCTCCCGCGCCGAGTTCGTTGATGAATTTTCGCGATTTGGGCGGCGCGCCCACGCGAGATGGCGTCGTCGCGCAAGGTCGGCTGTTTCGCACGGCGCATCTCTCCGACCTAGATCACGATTCGGCGGCGCACTTGCACTCCGTACTAGGCATCCGCGTCTATCTCGACTTCCGCGCAGAAGCCGAAACCACGCGAGACGGTGCACCCAGGCGATTGCTCGATCACGGGGTGCGTTGGCAGCGGCACCCGTTCGACATTTCCGACGCCGAGTTCCAAGCCTTGCGTGCGCCTCAGCCAGGAGATTGGCAAGCGCTCTATGTGCGGGCGCTGGAGCGGCTGCGCCCAGAGCTCGCCGGAGCGATTCGAATGATTGCCGAGCACGAAGTTCCCATCGTGTTTGGATGCTGGGCCGGTAAAGACCGCACGGGCATGGTCAGCGGCCTGTTACTTTCGCTACTCGGCGTAGACGACGAATGGATCGCAGAGGAGTATGGGAAGACGACGGACTCTCTGTTGCCTCATAAACAACGGTTCTCATTCTTGTGGCAAGGCGAGCCCGCGCGCGAACCCGAGCTGATTCGCGCCCATCTGCATACCGATCCTCGGACGATGCTCGGCTTGCTCCGAGCCACCCGAGAGCGCTTTGGCACCGTCAACGGCGCGCTCGATCTTCCTGATGGGGTGCTCGCTCGGCTACGCGCGCGATACCTCGTCAGTTGAACTCAACGGCCGCGCCGGGTGCGCAAGGCGTTCCGGAGTTTCACGGCGCTTGGTTGGAGGCAAGAGCGCGGACGTAGCCCACGCGGACACCACGTCTTTCGCACGAGACACATGTCCAAATATGTACTAAGGGTCTCTCCCATGCGAATCACACTTCCCGTTGCGGCCTTTACGATCGCCGCTTTCCTACCCACCACCAGCCACGCGCAAGTAGGTGACGCCGGCGAAGCGGGGGCAACCAGCGCCGCGGATGCCGGCGCCCCTGGAGAGGCCCAAGGAGGGGCACCCGGCGGTAGCGCGGGCAAAGGCGGCACTGGGGGGAGCGCGGGAGCGCCACGCGTTCCCGCGCCCAATCTTCCAGATCCGGGCACCGACACGACGAATTCGTGCTCGTTCACTGGCCGTCCCGGCTCGCTGGGCATATTCGGCGCGACATTGACCTTGGGCGCTGCGATTCTCGTCGCCCGCCGCAAACGCCGCCCGTGATGTGATGCGCGAGCGGGGGCCGCGCCAGGTCGACCGCGCGCGGCCCTCGCACCGGTCAGCGAACGCTCAGGACGCGCAGTCCTGCGGCGAGTTCAGCGCTGGGACTGGCAATGACGCGGGCAGACTCGCTCAACCCTTCGCTAAGCTCCACATCCGCCCCCGTGTCGCGCTCTACGCGCAAGATCAAGGGCGAGCGTGCTCCCGGCGGCAGAGGCTGGCAACGCTTGTTGCGATACGGCAATGTCTGCGCCGTCGCGGCTTCGACCTTCGCTCCCGGATCGAAAAGATCCTGAGCGCCGAGACGCCAGTCAGGGTTTGACTCTCGGCGTGTTCGATGTCGCTGACCGTGGTGCTGAGCTGGCGCTCGAACCAGTCACGACTCGCGTCTCCATCTCCTCGGGCGGCGTCGATTTCAACGGCCGCCTGAAGACAAGAACAGGGCGCGCAGTCTGAGCGTCAAGGCGCGCCGCCCTCGCCGCCTTCGCCTGCAGTCTCGTCGCTTGCAGCACCCGCCGCGTTTGCACCGCCGACGCCCGCG
>Ga0247740_1000381_pt1 | contig 22461 bp, 23 predicted proteins | sample UWRJL148409B2_FD_180942 | JGI IMG/M metagenome (GOLD analysis project Ga0247740, IMG submission 180942) | Plant litter microbial communities from Arlington Agricultural Research Station in Wisconsin, United States - UWRJ-L148-409B-2 | ecosystem: Environmental > Terrestrial > Plant litter >...
CGAGCAAGTGGCGGAGCGCGAAGCGTTCGTGGCCGAAGCTTTGCGGCTCGTGCCGCAGGTCGACCCGGCGCCGCCCGTGCCACCGTCCCCCAAGTCGTCGGCCTTCGTTTCGGCTCCGCCTTCTGTGCAGAAGCTCGTCCCCCCGATTGCGCCGCTGCCCCCGAGCTTGGTCGCACCAGTGGCTCCCGCGTCCGTGCAGCGTTCGGCATTGCCAGCGCCGCCGCGTCCGCAAACGCCGACCGAACACGAAACACCACCAGCGGCGGCCATCGCTACGGATGCCTCCGTCAAAACCAAGAAGTCCGTGATGTATCGCGGTCGGAAGATCGAAGTCGACGAATGAAGGATCGCCTATGGACGCGCTATTGAAAGAGCTGAAAGTCCAAGGGGTGGCTCTCAGTTCGGACTCCGGCGAAGCGCTCGAGTCTGCCGGTAACTTCGACGTCGACACCCTGTGCGCCGTGGCGAGCGTCGCGGCTGGCCAACTGCGAGACATCGGCGATGTGCTCAGCGCCGGGCGGCTGGAGCGTTGGTACTTGGTGACCGAACAGCAGGCGTATTACGTGAGTGAGCGAGCGGGTTCTCGCCTCGTCGCTGCCGGAGAAGCGGTGAAGAACGCGGAAACGACCTCGAAAGCGCTGCACCGCGCGAGCCGCTGAGGCCGACGTCGCTAGCCGTGCCGACTCAGCAATGCTCGGACCGCGGTTGCGAGGACGACCGAACCCGCGATGAGCATCGCCCAGCGGGCGGCGGCGCGGTCACTCGGGCGTAGCTGTCGAATTGCCGGCAGTGCGAGCACGAGCACTGCGGCAATGGGCACCAGGGCGGGAACCGCGATGCCGGCCCACGCTGCGGCCGCGCCGGCCAATGCCGTACCGACCGCACACGCCACCAAGCAGCGCACGATCGGCAAACCGTGCGCCCTCGCTGCGCCGAAGACCAGCCCCATGAACAGCAAATCTCCCACCCCCAGCGCGGGTGCCAGGGCCAGAGTGCCGGGCACGGGGAACCACACCGCGAGCACGGACAGTGCTCGCTCGCTCTCCGCGATGGCGTGGCTCGGCCCTTCGGGTGAGAGCAAAGATACGATGTCCGCGCTCGCCGCGACCACACACGCTGGCAACAAGTGAGCCTCGTGCTGAACTCGTCGTCCGAGCGAGCTACCGAGCGCCCACGAAAGGCAGACCAGTGCACTGTCGACCAAGATCACCGCGACGAGCGGAGATGGCTGACGGAAGATCAGCGTGATCAGCACGGCCGCAGCAACCCCTGCGGCGCTGAGCGCCACGACGAGGGACACTTCGACCATCGCCGCCAGACAGATGCCCAAGATTGGGAAGAGCGTCGCCCCCGCGAAGGCAATCACGTTGGCCGCGTTTTCACTCACCACCAGGCGAGGCAGACCCTCCCCCGCGAGCGCCACGGCAGCGGGAGTCACCAGCAGCCCGAGCCCGAGCCGCCAGCGAGGAGCAAGCGAGCGCATCGCGCCACGAAGGGAGGGGCTGGCTTTACTCACTGGCGCCTTTTGGCGTTCAGATGGTCAGCGGCGCAAATGCGCTTCGATCAAGCTCGCGAGGAAGGCCGGGTGCTCCTCTTCCAAATCGTGGCTCGCGTCGGGCACGACTTCGAGCTTCGCGCGCGGCAACTGCTGGCGTAAGAACTCACCGATTGCCGGCGGCGCGATGGGATCGTCTTCGCCGACCACGAGTAGGGTCGGCGCGCCGATCTCACTCAGGCGTTCGCTGTAGTCGCTCGTGTCGCTGGTGAACCAACGCGGTGCGAATGGCCGCGCGGAGACGAACGCTTCGCGCCAATCGAGCGCGCCGAACCGGCTGGCGTCGATCCCCCCACACGGAACGACCAGTACCAGCCGTCGAATGCGCTCGGGATACTCGAGCGCGAGCCGCAACGCGATGGTGCTGCCCATGGATAGCGATACGAGGTCACAGCGCTCTGGCAGCTGCGACGCCACCCAGCCGGTCAAGTCGCTCAGCGAGCGAATGTCGTCGTGGTCGGGGGCATCGCCCAGGCCCGGATAGGCGAACAGAAAAGCTTCGCGTCGATGCGCCAACACGTGGGCGATAGGTTCCCAAGCCGTCGATCGACCGCCCGCGCCCGGGAGGTAGGCCACCGGCAAATACTCGGTCGTGCTGAGCGTGCTCATCCAGTCCCATCCAGCGAAAATCGGCCTGCGATCCGATCCTCGATACTAGGAGTTTTCTGACCCGAGCGCACTGCCCCGCGATGGCTGCACGCGTGCTCAGGAGCAGCGCGGCCGTTGCTAGAGTCGGAGCGCGCGTTCATGCGGCCGTCGGAGCTGCCGACCCATCCCCAAGGGTGACGCGCCCCCGCGAAAGCCCAGGGATCCCGGGGTAGCAGTTGGAAATAGCCGGCAATTGCTGCAGGTTCGGACGATTTTTAGGTCAGATGGCGCGTTTTTGCGACAAATACCTAGGGTATGCATGGCCGTTGGTTGTGCGTTACGACGATCCGCGCTACAAGGCGTGCCGCACAGCGTGTTCGGTAACCGCCTGGCTGCTCTCTCGTCCCTGGTACGAGCGTCGCGGGTAGTCGTTTCCCAGCAACGACCGTGTGACGCGGTGGATTTACACCGACACCGGAGTCGATGACATTGACCCCGGTAGCAACGCCCCCGCAGGGGGGCACGACAGTAGAGAGTAGTAAGTAATGAACAACCGATTGTACGTGGGCAACCTTTCCTTTCACACCACCGAAGACGTGCTCTTGCGCACGTTCGGCCAGGCTGGTGAAGTCACCGAAGCCAAGCTGGTGATTGACCGCGAGACGGGCCGTTCGCGCGGCTTCGCATTCGTCTCGATGGGCAGTGATGCAGACGCTCAGAAAGCCATTTCCGAGCTCGACGGTACGGACCTCGAAGGTCGTCCGTTGCGCGTCAGCATTGCCGAGGAACGCAAGCCCCGCGCCGGTGGTGGTGGTGGTGGCGGCGGCGGCGGCGGTGGTTATGGTGGTGGCGGCGGCGGCGGCGGCGGCGGTGGTCGCGGCGGCCGTGGCGGTGGCGGCGGTGGTGATCGCCGCGACCGTTGGTGAGCTGATCTCCTGACTCACGCAGCCTGCGCGACGCGCACTCTCGCGCGTCGCGCTTGGCCCCCTCCTCGTGGCTGACTCGGGGGCCCGAATTTCCCACTAGCCACTGAAAGCATCGCTTGCATGCCAGGACCCCAGAGCGCCAAGAAACGTCAACGCGAAGCAGCTCGGCAGGGCTACGCACGCGACAAGGCCGCCAAGAAGGAAGAGCGCAAGGCGACCAAGATCCCGCGCGCGCCCGGTGAAGAGGGTGAAGACCCCGATTTGGCCGGCATCGTCGCAGGCCCGCAGCCCAAGCCAGAGGGCGAAGAAGACTGGGTTGTACCGCCCGCAGTAGCTCCCCGCTGAGAAGTGCGAGCGTTCTGCGCTCGCCACGCTTCTCAGCCGCTCGACGCAATGCGCGTCGAGCTCTCAAAAACGAGTCGTACGAGCCCTAGAGCGAGTCCGTCGCGCGCCACAGATACCAACTGGCGACGGTGCGGTAGGGCCTCCAGCGTTTGGCACGTGCCTCGAGCTCTGCCTTCGAGGGCAGCTCTGCCGTGCCGAACGCGATTGAGTAGCCCTTTCTCACGCCGAAGTCGTCTACGGGAAGTACGTCCGGGCGCCCGAGTCGGAACATGAGCAACATCTCGACCGTCCAGCGGCCGATGCCGCGCACCTCCGTCAGCCGCTCGATGATCGCTTCATCGTCCAGCTTTTGGATTTGAGAGAGCGTCGGGATGGTGCCGTGTCGGCTGCGCTCGGCCAAGTCCCGCAGCGCGAGATACTTCGCGTTGGAGAGCCCCGCGCCGCGCAACTCCGCTTCGCTCGCGCCGAGCACCTGCGCGGGCGTCAGCGCTCCGCGGGCACGTGGGAAGAGCGCGCACACGCGGGCGAAGATCGTAGCCGCTGCCTTACCGTGCAACTGCTGATACACGATTGACTCTGCGAGCGCGGCGAAGATGCTGGGCGTCGTCTTGAGCTGCAAGCGACAAGGGCCCACGCGATCGATCAATCGCTTGAGCTTCGCGTCGGCGCTGCGCAACGTTTCGACGGCCAGTGTGAGGTCGAAGCCGAGCTGGCCGTCCCCGTCGAATAGGGTGCGCTGTGCTTGCTCGATGCGAAGCATCTGGAGCTTGGTCTCGATGCCGCCGTTGGCCGAGAAGCCGCCGGGCTTGCCACCCGCCGCCAGTACGCGATGACATGGTACGACGATAGCGAACGGGTTTTTGCCCAGCGCTTGACCGACCGCGCGCGCCGCGCCCGGCGATCCGATGCGCGCCGCGACTTCGCCATACGAGAGCGTACCGCCCGCCGGGATCTTGCGCGCGAGCTCGTACACGCGGCGATGAAACGGCGGCACCCGCGTCATGTCTAGCGCGATCTGCTCCAAGTCGCTGGCTTCGCCGCGTAGCAAGGTGACGATGCGATCGATGGCACGTTGTACCGCTGGCGGGGCCGCGTTTTCTCCTTCTCCGGGGTAGCGCACCCGCATACGACGGCGCGTTGCGCTGGGCGTGGCTTCCGGCAAGTGGACGCCACGGATGCCATTCGCTCCCCAAGCAATGCCGCAGCGGCCAATCGCGGTGTCGAACAAGGCAAATCCAGATGAGGTCATGGTGTATGTCGGCGGCAGCAGTCGCAGAAACTTGTGACTTGGAGAAACTTGCGCAAGTGCACGCGCAAATGAGTGTATCAAACGGCGGAACGGCCGTTCGTTTGCCGAGTTGAGCGCTTCCTTTGCGCTAGCCGCTTGACCCCGAGGCGCTGCTGGATTCTACGGGCTTCGTGAGTCACATACATTTCGTTGGTGGTGAGAAGGGTGGCGTCGGCAAGAGCGTGGTGGCACGCCTGCTCGCGCAATGGTTCATCGACCGTTCGGTGCCGTTCGCGGCCGTCGATGGAGATCTGTCGCACGGCGCGCTGGTCCGCATGTACGCGGACTACTCGCAACCCGTGGACTTGAGCAATCCGGAGAGCGCCGACCAAATCGTCGACCGCGCCCTCGGCGCGGAGCGTCGAGTGCTGATCGATCTGCCGGCTCAGAGCGTGCGCACCCTTTGGACTTGGCTGTCGGAAGCGAACGTATTCGCGTTCGCCAAAGAGGCCGGCATTCGCATGAGCTTTTGGCATGTCAGTGACGGCGGCTTTGCCTCGGTCGGGGAGATCGAGCGTTCACTCGATTTGTTCGGCGATCGCTTCGAGCACAAGGTGGTGCGTAACTTGGGCCGCTCCAAGAACTTCACCCAGTTCGACGAATCCAATGCCAAGCGCCGCCTCGACCAACTCGGCGGCAAGACCATCGACCTGCCGGAGCTCGATGCGCAGGCGATGTACAAGGTCGACCGTCTCGGTTCGAGCTTCTGGGGCGCCATTCACAGCAGCGGCGAGCAAGCGCTCAAGCCGCTCGAGCGTCAGCGCGTGCGCTTGTGGCTCGAGCGCAGCTACGCCCAGCTCGAAACCCTGCAAGAAGCGCTCTGAGCGTTATTCCACGCCAGCCAGCCAGCGCCGCAATCCGCCTTTCACGAACTCCGCTTGAACGGCGGAAATTCCAACTAAAAACGTGAGTTTGCGGCCGTCGGCCAAGGTTGCAATCAACGCACGTTGCGACAATCGGAGCACACCAGCGCGTCCGATCTCGAAGCCCGCGATCTGCGAGCGGGGCACGGAGATCGTACGCGCGAAAAAAACCGTCGCCTCGATTTCCAACGCGCGCTCACCGAGCAGAATCGAACGCTGGCTTGGGCCGCGCAGCCAAGCGAAGAGCGGCAAACCCAGGAACCAAAACACGACGAACACGCGGTGACGCCAAGCCTCGACGAGTGCGAACAGCAGGCCGGCCACGAGTACGAGCTTCGGCAGTGCAGAGAGCGCGCGGCTGCGGGGTGACAATTGCAGCTCGAGCCGCACGCCGCCCGACGTCGGCCGCTCGAGTCGAAGACCTGCAGGTAACTCGACGCCGAACTCCGGATCGCTCGGGTCTTTGGTGGGGTCGAGGCTATCGGTCACGGCTGCAACTTGTACCAGGGAGTGACGCTACCCTTGCCGCTTTTCGGCACGGTCTGGACAAGCGCGCGGAGCGCCTTACATCAGCACCCTGCCCAAGTTCCTGCGCGTCGCCGTAATTGCAGAAGATCCGCTCGTGCGCAGCGGTCTGGCATCGCTGCTCGTGCTCGATCCGGAGTTCTCCGTCGTCGCACAGGCGGACGCGCCCGAGGCCGCGCTGGGCGAGCGAGCCAATCCGGAGTTGCTGCTGTGGGACGCCGCGCCGCGCGCGGCGGCGGCAGCGCGCCACACTACGTTGGAAGGCACTCCCACCCTGGCGTTGGTTCGCGACGAGGACTCGGCGCTGGCGCTGCTACGGGCGGGGGTGCTCGGTGTGCTGTCGCGCGGCGCCGAGAGCGAGCGCTTGCTGCCGGCGCTGCGTGCCGTTGCGAGTGGTCTTGCCGTGTTCGAGCCGGGCTTGTTGCGCGCGCTATTGTCTGCGCGTACGGCGCCGACCGATGGCCTGGCGTTCACTCCGCGAGAGACGGAGGTGCTGAGTCTGATGGCCGAAGGACTGTCCAACAAGCTGATCGGCGATCGGCTGAAGATCAGCGAGCACACGGCGAAGTTCCACGTGAATGCCATCCTGAACAAGCTCGGCGCCGACACCCGCACGGAAGCGGTGGTCAGCGCGGCGCGCCGGGGCCTATTGATGTTGTGACCCGAGGCCCCGCCCAATCGGGCAGGGCGGCCTGACTGATCGGGCGATACCCGAAGCGCATTGCCGGACCTAACTTGGACGTCATGACTAGCAACGCAGCACAAGAATTGTCCAACGCCCTGGCGGACGCGGTCGAGCGCGTGAGTCCCAGTGTCGTGCGCATCGAAACCGGCCGCCGGCGACCTGCTTCGGGCCTGGTTTGGTCGGCAGGCGGCTTGATCGTCACCACTGCCCACGGCTTGGACCGCGAAGACGGCTTGGAAGTGGCACTCGAATCGGGCGAAGTTTACGCGGCGACCGTGGTCGGCGCCGATGCCTCGAGCGACATCGCTCTGTTGCGCGTCGAGGCCGCCGAGTTGCCGGTGGCCGAGCGCGCACCCGCTGACAGTCTTCGGCGCGGCCAACTGGTGTTGGCGTTGAGTCGCCCCGGGCGCACGGTGCGCTCGAATCTAGGCATCATCAGCGCGCTGGCGGATGATTGGCGCGCGCCCGGCGGCGGCAAAATCGAGCGCTACATTCAGAGCGACGTCAGCGTGGAGCCCGGTTTTTCCGGCGGCCCGCTCGTCGATGCGTCCGGGCGCGTGCTCGGCCTGAATAGCGCGGGGCTGCTGCGCTCGACCGCGCTCGCGTTGTCGACCGTGACGATCGAGCGCGTGGTCAACGCGCTCTTGGCGCACGGCCAAATCCAGCGCGGCTATCTAGGCGTGAGCTCGACGCCCGCGCGCCTTCCTCGAGCATTGGCGGACAGTGTTGGGCAACGGGGTGGCTTGGTCGTGACGGGACTACAGCCCGGCGGCCCCGCGGAAGGGGCAGGCCTGCTCCTTGGTGATGTGCTGCTCAGCGTCGATGGTCAGGCATTGGAGAGCATTGCCGATTTGCAGGCCGTGTTGGAAGAGCGCGCGAATCGCGCCGTGCCGCTGCGCTTGGTGCGTGCTGGGGCAGCGCACGAGCTATCGGTCACCCCGAGCGCGAGGTCTTGAAGAGTCGCGCTCGAGTGAAAATAGCTCAGCTCTGCGGCGCCGGGCTCGTCGCTCGTCCGGCGTCTTTCCAACCGCGGATCCCCGCGCGCAGTACGCTCACGTCGGCGTAGCCGGCGGAGGCCGCACGTGCCGCTGCCTTATCGGACGCGCGGCACTGCGTGCCACCGCAATAGAACACGAGCTTGTCCGACTTCGACGCGGGCAGCGCGCTGATCGGATAGTCCTTGCCCTCGAGCAACACGGCACCCGGGACCACTCCGTATTCCTTGCGCGTGTCGGCATCATTGGCATCCAAGATGGTCGCGCTCTTGTCCTTGACGAAGCGCTCGACGTCGCTGACGGTCACCTCGGCGATCGTCTTTTCGTCCGTCGCTAGACGCGGCGCGGCTTGTGTCGTCGACGACGGCGTGGGCGAGTTGGTGTTGCAGGCAACCAGCAGCGTCGTGCCCAGGGCGAAAGCGCACGAGAGTTTGGCAATTCGGGACGGCATGGCAGGTAGTTTTACGCCCTCTTGGCGCCGCGCAAGCGACCCGCGTGTGTCGATGAGTTTCGCAAAACAGGGGGAATTCGGCGCAATCACGCCCCACTTTGGCCAAAAGGGGGTGGCTGGGTTAGACCCGGGGCCCGCGCGTGCTCCTAGCCCTCTTCGTTGCCGTCTCTTCCGTGCTGCTCGGCGCGGCCCTGTCCTTCGTGCCCAGCACGTCGCGAACGCTGCTCGGCTACATGCGGACCTTTGCCACCTTGGCCGCCGTGGCCGTGGTCGTCACCCATCTATTGCCGGAAGCGTTGCGCGAGCTTGGCCCTTTTTCGATCTTGTTGTTCTTGGCGGGCTGGTTCGCGCCTGCCTTGGCCCATTACATCGGTCAGCGTTCGACCAGTGGTCGCGCGCAGCACGCGGTGCTCGAAGCGGGGTACTGGGGTTTGCTGGTGCACCACGTCGCGGACGGCATTGGCCTTGGCGCGTACACGCGTTTGCCGGCCGAGCAGGGATCGCACCTCGACGTGATCGTGGCGCTAGCCGCGCACACCGTGCCGCTGATCGCCGTCGTTTCTCTGGCCTATCGCACGACCTTCGGCGCGCGCGCGGCGATCTTGCGCTCGCTCGGCTTGGCCTTCGCCAGCGTCGTCGGCATCGGCTTGTCCAGCGTGGTCGCGGCGAGCACGATCGAACACTTTGCGCCGATCATCGCGGCTGTTGCGGCTGGTCTCCTGCTGCACGTCGTCACTCACGACTTGACGGAGGACGCCGCGCACGGGCCGCTCGCGCGTTCGATCGACTTGGGCGTCGCGGGGATGGGCGTTGCCGTCAGCTTGCTCGGCGTGTGGGACAGCTCCGAGCCAGGCACGCTCGAGTTTACCCATGGCCTCGTGCAACTCACCGAGCGCACCTCGCTCGTGATCTTGGTGGCGCTGTTGGCGGCCGCATTCTCTCTGCGTACGCCCGATCGCCGCTCGAAGTGGGCGCGCGCCGCGTTGCCCGCGGCCACGCTCGGCGCGGAGAGCGTGCTACTCAGCATCGGCCTGTTCGGCTTCCTGGCAGCTGGACTGCGCCTGCTCATCACGGGCCTAGCCGTCCAGTTCTTGGTCGAGCCGCTCCGCGAGCCCGATGCGATCGAGCCTGCACCGCGCCTGCATTGGCGTGCGCGCGTTTCCGAGGCCCTCGAGTCGTCTGGTCCGTGGATCGTGCTCGGCCTCTTGATTGGAGCGCTGCTGACGAGTGTGCCCGTATCGGCACTCAGCGGGCGCTCGTCGCATGGGGCTCTCGAACTGCTCGTCGTGGCCTTGGTCGCGAACCTGACCCCCGTCGCCGCCCCGGCGGCAGTGCTGATCGCCGCCGGCCTGGCGGGTTTGGGCCTGTCTCCGGGCGCCATTTTGCTATTTGCGACGCTCGCGCCGATCGTGGATGCCGCGCGTTCGCGGCTCACAGCGCGATTGATCGCGACGGTGGTGTGCCTTGCCGTGGCTGCGGCCGGCGACCGCCTGGGTTTGTCCGCCGCACCCCTCGACGGCGCGCTCTCTCAGGGTGATCTCGGCCTGCGCGCGGCGACCGTCCTGGGCGTGCTCTTGCTGTTCGGGATCTGGCAGCGCAGCGCGCGGCTTTGGCTGGCGACCATCGTGCGCCCCCCACCGCACGAACACGAGCACGCGCACGATGTGCACGGGCCGCACGAAGCCGAGGGTCCGCACCGGCACTGAGCCCGGCGCGCGGCCGAGCTCAGCCCACGCGCACCGCTTCGTCGATTTGGCGAGTCGCTTCGAGCAGCAGAGAATTGACCGAGCGGGGCGGCGAGATCTGCGATTCGCTCGGGTTTTGACGGAACCAGAAGCGGCCGTTCTTCCAGCCCAAGACCTCGCGCAGTGACTCTACGGGGTCGACGTCGTTCTCGCTGGCGCGGCTGCCCACGACGGAGCCGTCTTCCAGCTCGAAAGCCAAGAGCGCGCCGTCTTCGCCCTGCACTTTCAGCCGCCCGCTGCGGCGCTCGATCTCGAGCATGGCCAGCACGGTGGACAGTGACATATCGCCGATGCTGCCGCGGATCGAAGAGCCCGAAATCGACGTTTCGTCGTCTTCCGAAGCGTCGCGGCCGACCGAAAAGTCACCCGTGTCATCTAGACGTGGTGGGTGCACGCTGCGCGGCGGCTCGGTGTTGCGCGCCTTGGGTACGCGCGAATCACGGCGTTCCGGCTCATCGCGCACGCTCGGGCGCTCGCTGCGGTCCAAGCGGCGCTCGATCCGCTCTAGCGTGGAGCCCAGATTTTCGAGCGCGACGGCGTGCGCTTCGACGCTCTCGGCAATGCTCTCCACGAGCTCCGCCGTGCGACGATCGGTGCGCCGCTCACGGCGCGAGCGATGAGACAAGCGACGAGCGATCACGTCGATCGCGTCCTCCAGACCCTGGAGGCGCTCGGACAGCGCGTCGAAGCGTGCACGCACGTCCGCGCGTCGCTCGTTGCGTCGGTCCTCGCCGATGGCGGCTGCACGCGGGGGTGCGGCCTGGGCGGCTCGGAGGACATCCACGCTGGTCTCGGGATGGTCGAGCGGGGGGCGGGCGTCGTTCGCAGGGGTCGGGGCGGGCACGGCGGCGACGGGCGTCGGCGTGGCCGCGGCCGGTACTGGGCCTTGCGTGTGGCTTGGCTCGGGAACGGCCTCAGCGGCGGCTTCCGTCAGGTGGCTTGCGAGCCAACGTCGCCAGAGCGCCGCGCGCCACTCCGTGTCCAAGAACGAAAGCGGCCCTCGGCGCCCGGCTGACATGAGTCTAGTTCAATCGAAAACGGAGGCGTTTGCGAGCCCCGAAATGGGAAAATGCGCTTGCCGCGGCGCAAAGTGTCAGTCTGGTTTCGACCGAGAGCTCAGCTTGCTGCGTCGGCCGTGTGTTCGGCGTGGCTCGCTGGTCAATGGATCAAGAGCCCGTAGGGCAGCGCGACCGCGACGTGCTCGCGTCCCGTCAACGGCGAAAATCCGCCTACGAAACCGCGTAGCTCTTCCGGGACTTCGGCGAGCAAGCGCGTCGCGGGCGACGCGCTCAGACGAGCGAGCGCGGCCGCGGCGTCGGCGTCGCTCGCGTCGTCGCCGAGCAGCAAGCTGTCGAGCAGGCCGTCACGCCCGCCTTCGACGCTCACCGGCACGTCATCTGCCAGGTGTGCCGCTTTGCGCGCGGCGGCTAGGGCCTCGGACAGCCCGCCAATTTCATCGACCAAACCGCGCTCTTTGCCTTGGTCGCCGCTCCAGATCCGGCCCTCGGCGGACTCGCGCACCTTCTCGACCGCCATCTGCCGACCGTGCGCCACGCGTGCGATGAACAGATCGTAGATGCCTTGCATCTGTGAGCGGACTCGCTCGCGGGTAGAGTCGTCCCAAGCACTCAGCGGCGAGTTGAAGGCGGCGCGCTGGGCCGCGCCGGGTTCGGGGCTCGCGGCGAACGTCTCGGCATGCACCCCGAACTGATCGAGCGCGGGCGCGACGTTGATCTTACCCCCGAATACGCCGATCGAACCGACGATGCTGGTACGCTCGGCGAAAATGCGCTGGCTCGCGCAAGCGATGTAATAGCCGCCGCTGGCCGCCATGTTGCCGACCGAAACGATGATCGGCTTTCGCTTTTTGAGCTCCATCATCTCGTGCCAAATCAGATCGCTGGCCAGGGGCGAGCCTCCGGGCGAATCGATGCGCAGCACGACCGCCTTGACCGAGTCGTCATTTTTCATGCGGCGCAGGGTTTTGCCCAGCGCGCGCGCGGTGATCCCTCCGCGTTGCAAGGGCCCGCCTGCTTCCATCGTGATCGCGCCCTCGGCGGGCACGACGGCCACGTGCGGCTTGCCGTCGCTCGAGCTGCCCGCACCCGAGAGCGCGCGCAACAGCGAACCGATGTCGAGTCCACTGCCGCTCTTGGCGCGCGGCCCGAAGCTGACTTCGACGGCCGTGACCTTGGCGGCCTTCTTGGCTGACTCGATCGCCTCGCCATCGAAACCGATCTCGTCGATCAAACCGCGCTCCCGCGCTTCACCCGCGCTCCACGGGCCGTGCTCCAAGGCGCTGCGCAGCGTATCGCTCTTCTTGACTTCGTTGCTCTCTTCGAGCCAAGCCGTGCGAATTGCCGCCAACGTTTCGACCAGCGAGGTACGTGCTTCCTCGCTCGGGCCCTCGCGGGTCAAGGGTTCGGCTCCGCTCTTGAACTTGCCCATGTGCAGGAAGTCCACCTCGACCTTCAATTTATCGAAAATACCGCGCAGATACACCATTTGTGCGGCGATGCCGATCGTCGAAACGTCACCGGCCGGACTCAGCCACAGCTTGCTACAGCCGCGCGCCGTCAGCAGTGCGCTCGAATTGTTCAACGTGTGCGCGTGACACACGACCGGCTTGCCCTTGGCATGCACCTTCGCGAGCTGTCGCGAAAGCTCTTCACTCTCGGCCAAGTCGAAGGACGCTTCACCCAGGCGCACGAACAGGCCGCGCACTTTGTCGTCGGTCGCGGCGCGGCCGATGATGCGTACGAGCCCCGTATATGTTTGCGCGGCCGCGGTGCGAAATAGCGCGCTGCCGTCGGTACTCTCCGGCGCGCCCGCGCTCAGGTCGAGCTCGACGAGTCGCGGCTCGTCGGCTTTTGGCGCTTCCGCCGCCGACTTACTCGCGTCGCTGTGCCGCGGTCGTGAGCTGCAGGCCACGAGCAAGAGCAGTGGGAGCAGCCAGCGGGCGCGAAGTTTCATTTTTCCTCGGGTAGAACGGGCGGGTCGCTGCTCGGGGCAGGCGCTGATGGCGCTTCGGGTTTGATCGTCGCTCCGGTTTCGACGGGTGCGGCGACTCCGCCTGCGGGCGGAGCGTCCGCGCTGGCGATGCGGGCTGCGGCGCGCGAGCCGTACGTGGAGTCCGCGCCTGCCTGCTCCAGCAAGCGCCGGTACAAGACGAGCGCGCCGGCCTTGTCGCCCGCGTCCCACCTCTGATCGGCGCTGGCCAAAATTGCCGGCAAATAGTTGGGATTGTCCGCGAGCACGCGATCGTACATGCGGGCGGCGAGCGCGGGTTCGTGGCGAGCCTTGGCCACGTCACCGAGGCCCGAGAGCGCTTCGGTGTTCCCCGGCTGATCTCTCAGCACCGAGTTGTACAGCTGGTCCGCGCGTGCCGTGTCCCCCTCGCGCAGAGCGGCCGCTGCCTGCGAAAGCCGCGCGCGGAAATCACTGGCGGGCAAGCGCGCTTCTTCGGGGGCTTGCGAGGTGTCGAGCTTGGGTAACTTGCTGGTGTCGACGGCGGCGATCTTCGGCGGGGCGTCGCCTGCGGCTTCGACCGAGCGTTTCGCGCGCAGCAAGAATGCGCGCAACTCTTCCAACAGCGGGTGTGGTTTGGGCCGGCCGTCGATCTTGGAGAACTCGGCTTCCGCTTCACTCATGCGACTGGCGCGTACCAACGAGTAGATTAGGGCGGCGCGCGCGCGGCCCGGGTCGCGCTCGGCGGCGGCTGCCGTGCGTAGGCGATCGATCACCGAAGGCCAAACCGGCGCGGGATCGGCCAAATCCAGCGCCGCCAAGACGTAGGCATTCTCCGGCACACTGGCGTTCGCGCTCAGCGGCGCGAGCCATTCACGCGCTTTGTCGGGCTCCCCGCTCAGCCGTAGGGCATCGACTCGCGCGCGCAAAACGGCAGGATCTTCCGGCGAGATGGCGAACGCGCGATCGACGGCGATGTGCGCCTTTCCCACGCGCCGCCCGAGCTCGCGGTAGGTGGCCTGCACCAAATCAGTGGAGCTCGGATCGATGATGCGCAGCTTGAGCCAGGAGACGTCCGCGCGCAGCGTTTCGAGTCGGGCCAACGCGCTCAGCACGGCAGGATCTTTTTCCGCCAGAGCCGTGGCCTTGTCGAGCTCTTCCTTCGCGCCCTCGAAGTCGCCTTCGTCGGCGTGCCGCGAGCCTTCGCTCAAAAAGCGCGCAACGCGCGCGTCACTCGAGCCTCTGATTTCCACCGCACCCGTGAGTTGTGCCAAAAAGCGTCGCCCGACCGTCGCTCCGAGCAAACCCAGCACGCCCACCACGACGACGCCCGCGATCCAGCGCGAGCGCGCGACCCGAGCGTGGTGATCCTCGGACGAGCTGTCCATGTGCAGCTCGTCGTAGGACTTGAAGCTGTCGCGGATGCTAGCCACCTCGATGGGAGGCAAATTGCGCGGCGAACTGACGGGCGAATGCGCCGTCGGCACTTCCAACGTGGTGTCGAAGGCGGCCACGCGCGGCGACATCGGCGTGCCCAAGAGCGATCCTCGCGTGGAGTCGGGCGTACTGTCGCTCAGCCCGCGCGGTTTGGCCGGTGTATTGGCGAGCGGCGGCTGCGCGCTTTTGATGGCCTCGACGGCCGAGCCGTTCGGCAACGTGGCGCGTGGTCGAGCCGTGAAATCATCCGGAAGGGTGGACGAGAACACGCCGGACTGTTCGCCCGTTGCGGTCGGCATCAGCTCGGTATCGGGCACCGCTTCGGAAGGCGCGTCCGCGCCGTCGCGGAAATCGGGCGTGCCCGGCACGCGGCGCGTCGGGGGGGCTTCCGCCTCTATCGGCTCCGTGGGCTTCGTGGGCGGTGGTGCCGGAGTGGGCGTCACCGGTCGCGGCGCGGGCGTCGGTTCTGCTAGAGGCGCCGCTCGCGGTGGCGGCTCGCTGGGCGACGCGCTCGGCCGCATACTCGCGAGCGGGTTCTGGGGAGGCGCGACGCCGTGCAGCGTGCGCTGAACGCGCTCGCCAGCGCCTGGCTTCCGAACCGGACTCGCCTGCAGGACCTGAAAAAATGGTTCGAGTTCCGCGATCGAACCCAGCGGCCGCGGCGTCTGCTTGCCGCGCGACAAGAGGTCCGTTGCTCCGACCTTCTTATCGGCGATGCCGCGCTGCAGTTCTCTCAGCGACGTGTACACGAGTTCACGCCCGGAAGCCGTGCGCACGACCCAGCGTTCGGGTGCTAGGCCCGCGCCCTTACTTGGATAAATCTTGAACTGAAATCCGCAGTTCGTACACTTGACGGTCGTACCCCGCTCCGAAATCAGGGCATCGTCGAACTCGTATTCGGTGTCGCAGCGGTTACAACGAACGTCCATATCGACTTGGAGTCAGGGGCGAAAAACGTAGCATGCTCGCGCTTTTTCCAACGAGATTCTTTGCCCCGTGAAGCGACACGCTGGAACGGGCTTGTCTCGGGCACGTTGCTTGCTACCCTCTCGCGCATGAAGCCAGCTCCCATGAAGCACGCGCCCATGAAGCGAGCGGCCGTCACGGTATTATTCTTTGGGGCGCTCACCCTGCTCGGCGGCTGTCCCATTTACGGCCACGAAGACGAAGGCTGTTATCACGACAGCGACTGCGCTCCCGGCTACCTGTGCGACGACTATTCGGGCGAATGCCTGCTGTCGTCCACCGATCCCGGAGCTGATGATACGTGCCGCGCTCCGCGCGAGTGCCCGCCCAGCTACACCTGCGGCAAGAATGGCTACTGCCAGCCAGGTGATTGTTACTTCAGTGGCTGCGTGGCTGGCTTTCAGTGCCAGTCGAGCGCGGGGGTCTGGGAGTGCGCGTCGAACGCGAGCGGCGCCGGTGGCGAAGCCGGGGCCGGCGGCGCGAGCAACTGAACCGACTGGCGGCGACTATTTGACGACGCGCAGGTAAGGCGGAAGTTCACGCTTCGGCTTACCTTCGCTCGCGGCTTCTGGCTTCGGAGGCGCCGACTTTTGCGCGGGCTGGGCCTCACGGGCGAGTGCGGGTTCAGGCTTGGCGGCAACCGCGGGCTTGCTTTCTTGCGCGCCCTCTGCCGGGCCCTTTACGCCTTTGTTGGGCGATTTGGCGCCCGATTTCGGCGCGGCTTTGACCGCCTTCGGTGCTGCACTCTTTGGCTCTGCCTTCGGTTTGGCGGCTTTGCCCGCTTCCGCTTTGGCGCTGGTGGCTCTCCCGGCTTTGCCGGCTTTGGCCCCGGGCTTCTTGTCAGTTGCCTTCACAGGCTCTGCCGCAGGCGCGCTCTCGCCCTCACCGACCGAGCGCAGGTGGGGGCGCGGTTTCTCGGGCGCCTTTTGGGCTTGGGCCTGAGCTGCAACTTCCGCCGGTACGTCTTCCGCCCAGACCATGGCTTGGCCATTTTCACCCACCAGGGCGAACACCGCGGGCCAGGGAATCATGCAGAAAAAAGGTGAGCGATTGAAACTCAACGTACACGACAAGCCGTTGTCGTCGACGTGCAGATCGGGAATGGCGACTGCCATGTTCAAGCCAACCTGCAGCACGAGCTGCGGCTGATTTTTGAACGACGGCGGCACCTGTACCGAGCCCGCACGCGGGTCGAGGTGGATGTACATTGACGCTTGTTCGAGCAACGCCAATGCGACGTCCTTCTTCGGTGGAAGGCGAGCCGTCGGAGCCATATTCAGCCCGTTACTTAGCGCCCTCCGTACCAAATTGCCAGCGATCGGGAACCGCCCGGCCAATCCGGCCAATCCGGCCAATCTCGCCAATCCGCCCGCCGATCCGGTGAGCTCACTCTTCCCGCTCTGTCGGGCGCTCGAACCTCGCCATTTTGCCGCGCACCTGAGGCGCAAACTCCGCGAAACTCGCGATCGGCAAGGTGCACACGACGAGACCCGCCGTCGGCAACGACACTGGGTCGCCGGTCAAAATCAACGCCAGGGCCTCGAGACCCGGATTGTGGCCGACCAGCAACACGCGCTGGGCGTCCGGCGCTCGCCGACGCACGGCCGTTATATAAGCCTCGGGTTCGGCCAAGTACAGCTCTTCGAGCTCGTCGAGCGCGCCGACGAATTGCGTGGCCGCGGCCACTCGGCGTGCCGTGTCGCGGGCTCGTTGCGCGTTCGAGGTGAGGATGCGGTCGGGCGCGAGATCTTCGCGGCGTAGCAGCTCGCCCATTCGTTCGGCTTCGCGCTTGCCTCTTTGCGTCAGCGGTCGCGCGCGATCTCCAGCGTCTTCTTCTTGGGCGGCCTTGCCGTGGCGCAGGATGAGCAGAGTTCTCATGTGCTCATAAGATCGTCCGAACGCCGCGGGCATGCAAGAATACGGACAGATGGCCCCCCGGATTCTTGTCGTCGAGGATGAGCCGGCGATCGCTGAATCGGTGGCCTACGCGCTCGGGCGCGACGGCTTTTCGGTCACACTCGCCGCGACCGCGACGGACGCGGCGATGCTGGTCGAGGGGGCGGACTTGGTCGTCTTGGACTTGATGCTGCCGGATGGCAGCGGCTTCGAGCTGATCGGCCGCTGGCGCAAAAATAAGCACATCCCCGTGATCGTGCTGTCGAGCCGCGATGGCGAGGCGGACCGCGTCGTGGCGCTCGAGGCCGGCGCGGACGACTACGTGACCAAGCCTTTCTCGCCGCGTGAGGTCGTGGCCCGGGTACGTGCCGTGCTGCGTCGCTCGCAGAACGAACAAGCGGTGGAGGTCGCCGCACCGGCCATTTCCGTGGATGCGGCGACGCGCCGCGCGCGCGCCAATGGTTCGAGCCTGGAGCTCACCCGCGTCGAGTTCGACGTCCTCGCGTGCCTGCTCGAGCAGCCAGGCCGCGTTTACAGCCGCGCCGAGCTGATCGCGCGGGTTTGGGGTGACGGCTTTGCGATCACCGATCGCACCATTGACTCGCATGTCAAAGCTTTGCGCAAAAAGGTCGCAGAAGCGGGCGCCGAACCTGGCCTGATCGAGACGGTCCGCGGCGTTGGCTATCGCGTGACGGACGCCCCGAGCGCATTGAAAGAACCGTGATCCGCCTGATCGTCGTCGCGGCCGCCAGCGTGGGGCTGATGCTGTTCGTGGCCTTCGTGGTTTCACGCCTGCTGCGCACGCGTACGCGCGGCATGTCGATCCGCATGCAGATTTTCTTGGCCTTGGCCGTGATCGTCGGCGCGTTCGCCTTCGGTTTGGGTTTGATGGTGATCGACCGCATCGAGGCCCGCGCCGTACGCATTGCTTCGCAAGCCGCCGAAGACGAAGCGGTCGCCTTGGCCGGCATGATGGCGGGCGAGCTCGACCGCACGGGGGTCAGCGTGGCCGATCTCGCGGCTCGGCTCGAACACGAGCGCGGTCGCGGCGCGGATTTGCGCTTGATGTTGCTCGACGAGAGTGGCGCGCGCTTGTTCCCCGCGCGCGCGCCAGCGGAGGAGCACGGGGTGGTCTCGGTCGATGCGCCGATCCGCGTGCGAGGGCTGAACGTGGGCGCGGTGCGCGTGGTCAAACCGACCATCGGCATGCGCAACTTGTTGGCTGATTTTGCGCCCACCGTGCTGGTCATCAGCTTGGTCTTGGGGACCGCGGCGGCGCTCGCGGCAGCTTGGATCGGGCGCGCCATCGCCGCTCCGATCGAGGCGCTGAGCGTGTTTGGAGAGCGCGTCAGTTTGGGTGAGCGCCGCGGCGCGCCGCCGATTGCCTTCGGTCGCGAGGTCACGCGTTTGACCCGCGCCATCGATTCGATGCGCCGCGACCTCGAGGGCCGACCCTTCGTCGAGACCTTCGCATCCGATCTCTCGCACGAGCTCAAGAACCCAGTAGCGGCCATCCGCGCGAGCGCTGAAGTATTGGAGGAGAGCGCTCTGGAAGAGCCGGTCGAAGCTCGTCGCTTCGTGGCTCGTATCCGCGAGGCGACGGCGCGCATCGAGCGTTTGCTCGGCGAACTCTTGAGCTTGGCTCGCATCGAGGCGCGCGGCGTCGAAACCTTCACGCCGGTCGATCTCGGTGAGCTCAGCCGTCGCACGATCGACTCCCTGCCCGACGCCCACGGACGCATCACCCTGGCCATCGCCGGCGACACGCGCGTCCGTGGTGACGAGCTGTGGCTCGCGCGCGCGTTGAGCAACCTGATCGAAAATGGGCTGAGTCACGGCGAGCGAGGCTCGCAAATGCGGGTCGAGGTCTCGCGCAACGAGCAGTGGGTCAACCTAAACGTGATCAGCCAAGGATCGATCTCTCGCCACGTGCGCGAGCGCCTGTTCGGCCGCTTCGTCACCACCCGGGCCGACAAGGGGGGCACCGGTCTGGGCCTCGCCATCGTGCGCGCGGTTACCGAGGCCCACGGCGGCGAAGTCGAGCTCGCGGACGCCGGCCCGCCGCAGGTGATTTTCCACGTCAGTTTGCCGCCCGCTCGCCGCCGCGCCGCGCTTCAGATCTTGGATGCGGTCCAAGATGCGCGCCAAGAGCTGGCCGCGCCCAGCAAAATAGATCAATGAAATCATTGGCTTGTGCGGGTAGCGGGCGATCTCCACGAAAGCTCCACAATTGTTGGGGCCGGGCTGTGGGAAAACGTAATCACGCGGTGGTTCTTGGCCAGTTGGCCGGCTGCCGATGCTTGAAGTCAATATCGTGCTCGGCCTGGTACCCAGGCAGCGGAAAGAGAGTCTGAGTGGTCAGCGGCAAGAACGGGTCGAACGGCGCTTCGCTTCCTCGTCACGTAGCGATCATCATGGACGGCAACGGGCGCTGGGCGAAAGCCCGCGGGCTCGATCGCGCAGAGGGGCACGCCGAGGGCGCGCGCGCCGTGCGTGACGCCGTTGAGACCGCCACCCGCATCGGCGTGAAGTACCTCACGCTGTATGCCTTCAGTGTTGCGAATTGGGCGCGCCCCCGGCCCGAGGTCGAAGCGTTGATGCGCCTGCTGGTCGAATTCGCCAAAAACGAACGCGCCGACCTGCGCCAAAACGGCATCCGCGTGAACGTAATCGGTGCGCTCGAAGATTTGCCGACCGCTACTCGCCACGCCGTCGAAGACTTGATGGCCTACACGCGCGACGGTGATCGCATGACCTTGACCTTGGCGCTGTCGTACGGCGGTCGCCAAGACATCGTCGAAGCCGCTCGCTCGCTCGCCGTGCGCGCCCGTGCCGGTCTCGTCCTCCCGGAAGAAATCGACGAGACCTTCTTTCACCGTCAAATGACCACGCACATGTTGCCCGACGTCGATCTGTTGATCCGCACCGGGGGTGAAACGCGCGTCAGCGATTTCCTACTGTTCGAGTCCGCCTACGCCGAACTCGTGTTCCTGCCCATCATGTGGCCTGATTTCCGCCCCGAAACGCTCACCGCCGCCGTCGCCGACTACGGCCACAAAGAGCGTCGCTTCGGCAAAACTTCCGAACAAGTACAGATGGCCCAAGCCGCATTCGATCCTCTAGATCGCGTCGGCTGAGTCACTCGAGAAGGGGGCGATCGCGATCCTGCATCGCACCCCGCGGCCCGCCGAGTTCCCGCCCCGCCCTGCGGGCGAACGTCGTCAGGGACCCCTCGCGGAGCGAGCGCCTTGGCGCTAGTATCAGCGGGATGGGGATTCGGGGGACGTCGCTAATGTGGGAGTCGTTGGGGATGGCGCTGGTCCTTGCCTGTGGCAGCGCGAACGACGGGACGAAACCGGGCGGCGCAGCCGGTTCGAGCACCGCAGGTGGGGCAGCCGGTTCGAGCACCGCGGGCGGCGCAGCCGGTTCGAGCACCGCGGGCGGCGCAGCCGGTTCGAGCACCGCGGGCGGCGCAGCCGGTTCGAGCACCGCAGGCGGCGGAAATTGGAGCGTTGGCGGGAACGGCGCTCTGGGCGGGCAGAGTGGCGCGGCGGGCAACGCGTTGTCGGGAAGCGGTGGCCTAGCCGGAGCGGGCGGCACCGCGAGTGGAGGCAGCGCAGGGTCGACCGCGGCCGCGTTCGATCCGACCGTGAGCATCCCGAGCCACGACTGCCGCGCGGATACGAGTCCCAACTGTATTTCGGTGGCCGGGACCTACAACGGAGCAGCGGTGGATACGTACTGCAACATGAACAACGACCTCGGCGTGATCATCCAGGGTGGGAAATGGGCGATCGGTTGCGAACACTTGATGCCTGGATTTGCACGGTTGTTCATCCCGGTAGCGCGGCCAGGAAATTTCTCAGAGCAATTGAGCGTCGGCCCGCACCCCAAGATTGAATTCTATTTCAAGAGCGACGCGTCACCATTTGGCTCCGTCGTTCTCGGCGTCGACAATTTTCAGCATGCCGAAGCAGCCTGGAGCATCACCGCCGCGCCGTCGAACTATCGCCTCGTGAGTGGCACTTTTCACGGAAAATGGGCCATCCCTGACAGCGCGTGCGGCTCGTCGTCGGGAGTCACTTGTGCCGAGGCCGACGTCAACGTCAGCTTCCGGCTGGAATCGGAGTACGGATACTGTTTCGCGGACACAGACTGCGCCGCGCCGCGCGTGTGCAACCCAATCGCCTTTGCTTGCTACGATTGAGACGCCGCCGCGCGCCGACTCACATCGAATATTCGACGGTATTGAGCGACGGAACTTTTGCGGGCCAGGTGAGCTCGCGGATGCGACCTTTGAGGCACTCGGCGAGCTTCGGATTCTTGGGCGTCGTGGTCAGGTCGACAGCGACGGCTTTGCCGCGCCACACGGCAACGCGGAACGTGAAGTGCGCCGTGCCCGCCTTGCACGGGGCATACACTGCGTCGTCTTGCAGCGGCTTGCTCATGGTTTCTTGATCCACGTTCATGCGCTCGGTAGACTTCGCGGCGTTGATCGCGTCTTCGACGGACATGTCGGGTGTGAAGGTCGGCTCTGCGACTTCTTCCTTCGGCGTCTTCTTGGGCGAGTCTTCTTCGTCCTTCGGAGTATCCTCGGTGGGCGCCGCGACTTCGGTCTTGTCGGGGATGACCGGGCCGCTGCTCGCTTCAGGTGATTCGGCTGGGGGCGTCCCGCCGCCGCAGGCGGCAGAGGAGAGCGCGAGGGCGATCAAACCGAAGAAGCTCAGCGCGGCGGATTGGTAACGAATGCCCCTGTTCATGTGTCGACAATAACACACGACGCGCGCATTTCCTTTCGTGTTGCCGAGTGCGAGTCGATCAACCGTCGACAGTGCAAAGATACTCGCTCATCGAACGTGGCTCGAGTTCGGGTAAACGAGCCGCGCCGCCGAAGGCAGCGACGCGGCTCGCCCGCCCGCGTGACCATCGACAAACAATCAACTCACGCCCAGTGCCACCCGATCGAGCCAGCGCTTCAAGATGTCGCGGCCTTGGTCCAAGAGGGGGAGCTCGGTCCATTCGTTTCGTTGATGGGCTTGCGCGTTGGTGCCAGGACCGAAATTGACGGCGGGGATGCCCAGCGAGGCGAAGCGGGCGACGTCCGTCCAGGCCTGTTTGGGCTCGACCGCGACCACACCGCTGTCGGCCAAGGCCAGGGTCAGCGGGTGACTGCGCATCGGCGGCGCGGAGGGCGAGACGTCGATGAACTCGACCTCGGCGTCGTCACCG
>Ga0247740_1000382_pt1 | contig 22411 bp, 20 predicted proteins | sample UWRJL148409B2_FD_180942 | JGI IMG/M metagenome (GOLD analysis project Ga0247740, IMG submission 180942) | Plant litter microbial communities from Arlington Agricultural Research Station in Wisconsin, United States - UWRJ-L148-409B-2 | ecosystem: Environmental > Terrestrial > Plant litter >...
TAGCTGCCACCGGGTGGTCCATATCCCGGCGGACCGTAACCACCGGGCGGCGGTGCACCCGGACCACCCCAGCCAGCGCCGCCGGGTGGTGCACCGGGTGGCCCCCAACCGCCGCCACCGGGAGGCGCCCCGGGTGGGCCGTAGCCACCGGGACCACCGCCACCGGGAGGTGGGCCGGGTGGGCCGTAACCGCCGGGACCGCCGCCGCCGGGTGGCGCGCCGGGTGGGCCGTAGCCTCCGGGACCGCCGCCACCGGGAGGCGCGCCGGGTGGGCCGTAACCGCCGGGACCGCCGCCACCGGGAGGCGCCCCGGGTGGGCCGTAACCGCCGGGACCACCGCCACCGGGAGGCGCCCCGGGTGGGCCGTAACCTCCGGGACCGCCGCCACCGGGAGGCGCGCCGGGTGGGCCGTAACCGCCGGGACCGCCGCCACCGGGAGGGGCGCCCGGTGGGCCGTAACCGCCGGGACCACCGCCACCGGGAGGCGCCCCGGGTGGGCCGTAACCTCCGGGACCGCCGCCACCGGGAGGCGCGCCGGGTGGGCCGTAACCGCCGGGACCGCCGCCACCGGGAGGCGCGCCGGGTGGGCCGTAACCGCCGGGACCACCGCCACCGGGAGGTGCTCCGCCCGGAGGACCGGGCGGACCATAGCCGCCACCGCCACCGCCGGGGGGACCGTAGCCTCCCGGCGGGTAGCCGCCACCCTGCGTCTGAATCGCCCCGAGGCTGACTGTATTGTTCACTACCCCAAGAGTGCCAGGGCAATGGATAGCCGTCTATAGGGTTCCGGCCGGCTCTGCCGCGCGCGCTGGGGCAAGCATGCCGCCGACTTAAGTGCAGCACGCACTGCGTCGTACTGCCGGCAGCGTCTCTGCATGTCGGCGATCCGTTTCGTGCTCACTCTCTGTGCGTTGGCTTGCTCGTTGTCGGCCGCGGCGCACGCCGTGGCACAACCAAAGAAGCCGGCCGCGCGGGTCGAAGCCAAGCCCGACCTCGGTGAGCCCGAGGCGGTAGCGAAAGCGCGCGCGCAGTTGTTGTTCGAGAAGGGCGTCACGGCCTACCGAGAAGCGCGTTTCTACGACGCCGTGGACATCTTCCTCGAGACCAATCGCCTGTATCCTGATCCGAAGCTCTCGTTCAACGTCGGCAAGGCGTTCGAGGGGCTGGGCAATCAGCCAGGCGCACTCCGCTACTACCGTGAGTACTTGCGCCGCTTGCCTGATGCGCCTGACGCGCGCGAGGTCGAGAGCCATGTGCACCAGCTCGAGCAGGCATTGACCCAAAAAGGCTTGCAGCAGATCACGGTGCTCTCGACTCCGGACGGCGCGACCGTCAAGCTCGATGGCCAGGCAGTGGGCGTTACCCCTTGGACGGGAGAGAGCTTTGCCGGCAAACACCGCATTATTTTGGAGTCCGCGGGACGCCAGCGTCACGAGAGCGTGATCGAAATCGACCCGCACCGTGCGCGCGATTTCAACATCGAGCTCGTCGAAGAAGCACCGAAGCCGGTCGTCGATTCGACCGCTCGGCGCACCCCCGCGCATGTCGAGCCAAAGCTCAGCACGTTCACGCTGGCCACTTTGGCGACGGGAGTCGGCTTGCTCGGCACGGCGCTGATTGCGCAAGTCGCGAGTGGCGGTGACAGCGCTGGCGTATCGCGCAGTGCGGCCTTCTTCGCCGGCGGCGGTGCGGGCGTCAGCGTGCTCGGCGGGTTGATGCTGTATTTCGATCTCAGCCCCAGCGACACGGGTGGCCAGGCCAGCGGTGGCGGCGTCACTTGGAGCAACACCGGGCTCGAGCACGGCATGTCACGCTAGCGACCGCTCAGCGAAACGGATTCTTCAAGTCGCTACGCGCGGGTCTCGCGTTCTGAACGCGGACAGGCTTCGGGCTCGCAACGCGTACCTCTGCCGCGCGCGGCTCGGCGGCACGCACTTCGGTCGTGCGACCTTCGGCGAGGGGTGTGCGGTGCACGACGGGCGGCGCGCTGGGAGCCGGGCTGGACTTCGCGGTCAGCATGGGGCGCGGCATTTCGACGACGCTTTGCACCGTGGTTTCTTCGAGCGGGCGAATGCGACGACGCTCGTCGGCTTGTCGCGCCGGGGCGGCCTCTTCTTCCTCGCGCGGGGCGCCTGGCGCCGACGACAAGGCTTGCATGGCAACGGCCGCCGAGAACGAAAGCAGCGCGCCCGCGACCGTGAACCAGACCCAACGGTGGCGGGAGCCGCCTTTGCCCGGCGCGCCCGCATTTCGTCCCGTCTTCGCCGAGTACGGTACGCCGAACAAGTGGTTGGTCGAGGTCTCCGCGGGGCGCAGCAAGACGCCACTACTCAGCTCGCCGTTCTCGTCGACCGGCAGAAGCAGCGGCTCTTCGTCGCTCGAGCGCACGGTGCGCGGCGAGGCGTCGGCCGATGGCGGATCAGTCGGGAAGAACGAATGGTGCTCGGTGACGGCTTTGCGCTGAGGGCGCTCCAGCCACTTGGAGCGCAAGAGCGAGTTTGAAACGTCCTCCTGGACGCCGCGGTCGAGCAGCCAAATGGCCAGCGCGCGGCCGAGCTCGAACATGTCGGGGCAGCGACGCTGGCGATCTTTCTCGAGCCCGCGCGCGATGATCGACCACAAGAGCGGCTCGCTCATGCCGAGCTCGGCGAAGCTCTTCGGCTGCCCGTCGAGGATGGCATACAAGAGCGCGTTGTAGTTGTCGCCCGTGAAGGGCAGCCCTCCAGTGATGACCTCGTACAAGACCACGCACAACGCCCAGACGTCGGTGCGGCCGTCGACATCGGCTTCGCCGCGGGCTTGCTCGGGCGACATGTACGCCGGGCTGCCCAAGACGGTACCGACGCTGGTCAGGCTCGGAGCCGCGCTTTTCTGATCGAACTTGGCGATGCCGAAGTCGAGCACTTTGGGCTCGAGACGATTGCCGGAGCCGCGCGCGAGAAAGATATTGTCGGGCTTGAGGTCGCGATGAACGATGCCGCGCTCATGGGCGGCGAGCAACGCTTCGGTGATTGGGAGCAAGGTCTGCACCGCGCGCACCGGGTTCAGCTTGCCTCGGCGTTTGACCGTACCGCCCAGACTCTCACCGTGCAGCAGCTCCATCGCGATGAACGGGTCGGACAGCTCGGTCAGCCCGAAGTCGAAAATTTTGATCACCGAGGGGTGGTCGATGCTGGCCGCGGCCCGCGCCTCTTGAAGCAAGCGCTCTTGCAGTCCCGGCACGCTGCGCGCGAGCTCCGCGCGAATCAGCTTGAGCGCCACGTGGACGTCGAGGGCGATGTTCCTCGCCACCCACACCGACCCCATTCCGCCTTCACCCAAGATCCGAATCAGTTCGAACTTTTGGGCGACGATCACGCCCGGCTCGTACGTGCTGTAGGCGCCGCGGCCAGGCACCGGAAGGGGGACCTCGGCCGCAGCCGACGCTTCGTCGATGCGGGTTTGATCCATCCCCGGCCCTGGCTCGTGAGCGCGCGCGGTCGGCTCCGTGGCGGCAGCGGCCATCGGATCGGTCGGGTTGTATGCGTTCGCGCTGGAAGCCAAAATTTTCGGCGGGACCGGAGGTGGGCCTTTGCCGTAGCGTAAAACGGCCCAACCTCGCGAAACTTGAGCCCTGGGGGACCGCGCGTGTGTGCTAACTAATTAGGGCTATGTCGAAGTGCGCGTTGCTGTTGCCATTGCTTTTGCTCGTTGCGTGCGGCGGGTCGCCCCCACCTGCCGAGAGCCCAAAGCCCGCCGAAGAAGCCTCCACTGACAAGGCGGAAGAAAAGCCCGACTCGGAGTCGAGCGACACACCGGATGCCGAAAAGGCCGACGCCAAGAAGGCCGACACCAAGTCGAGCGACGGACCGAAGCCATCGCGTTCGGCTCAGGACATCCTGACCGCCCCCGACGTCGTGTTCATGCTCTCGTTCAACGACTCGGACGTGAAGCAGGCGGCAGAAAACAAGTGCAGCGCCAGCTCCGGCAACGACCCGAAGAAGATGAACGGTTGCATGGCCAAGGCCCGCAAGGCGATCGACATCGACGGCTATCAGTTCAAGGAAGTCGACGGCAAATGGTTTTGGCTAACCCTGCGCACGCAGGGCAAGACCTTGCACACGCTGCACAAGTTCGAGGTCGAATTCGGCCCGGAAACGCCGGGCAGCGTGACCATCAAGCCCAAAGGCAAAGACTTGGGCTCGGCGCCAGGTCGAACGCCCGCCCCCGTGACCGTTCAGGTGCCGAACGATTACCAAATTTCGCTCAACGACGCGAAGCTCGGCAAGCTGGTTTACGAGGCGAAAATCGGGCTCCTGACTCAGGGCAAGTAGTCGTCGGCGCTGACCCGCGCGCGGTTGGCTCGAAACACGTTCACGAAGTAAGACACCGCCAGCATGAACGCGAAGGGCCACCAGCCGAGCGCGAATTTCATGGCGATCGAATTGCGCGGTTGGTGCAGCGCGTCCAAATCGAACGCGGGCGACAAGGTCGAGCGCAAGAACACCGGGAACATGGCGGCGCCGGCGGAGGCCAACACGCCGGTAATCAGCGCGCACGAGCCGAGAAATGCGCGGCCGTCGAGCGTGCCGCGGCGTGAGCTCACGAGCACGCCGCTGCCTCCAAGCGCGAGCCCAATGCCGAGCCACGCCGTAGGCCGAGTCAGCAAGTTGCTGAGTAGATCGGGGCGAACGAAGTAAGTCTCGAGCGTCACCAGGGCAAACAGCAGCGCCACCGCTGGCCACAGCTTGCGCTCGAGCCGCAAGCAACGCTCGCGCACGACGCCCCCCGCGCGCCAAGCCAAGAACGCGGCCCCGTGGGCGGCCAACAGGGCAACCGCCAAGAGCCCCACGCTGAGCGTGTAATAGTCGAGCAGCCCGACCTGCCCCGTGGTGCCAAAGTGCGTGAAAAACGGCATCGTGAACTCGCGAGTTTGATCGACTGGCACGCCGCGCACGACGTTGCCGAACGCGACGCCGAACAAAAGCGCCAAGAGCAAGCTCGCCACCGCGAATATGGCATCCCACACCGCGTGCCACATGGAGTCGGTCACGTGGCTGCGCACTTCGATCGACACGCCGCGCAGGGCGAAACACCACAAGACCAAGTGCAGAGCCAAGTAAAACGCGGGGAACGCGGTGGTCAGCACCTCGGGGAAGGCCACGAACAGCACGCCACCGGTTGCGATCAACCAGACCTCGTTGCCATCCCAAAACGGGCCGATCGCAGCCAGCACCGTGCGGCGCTCTGCGTCCGACTTGGCCACGAACAGGTGCAGCAAGCCCGCGCCGAAATCGAAGCCGTCGAGCACGACGTAGGTGACCAACATCAACCCGAGAAGAGCAAACCAGAGCTCAGCCATGCGCCTCCTGTTCCGGCCCGTGCGCGAGCTCACGACCGACCAAGAAGAGAAAGATCAGACCGAGCACGAAGTACAGACCCGTAAAGCCAATCAACGTGAAGAGCGCGTTGCCCGAGCTGACGCTCGCGCTATGCCCATGAGCGGTGCGAAACAGCCCATGAATCAGCCACGGCTGCCGACCGAGCTCCGCTGTCATCCAACCCGCAGTGGTAGCGATGTACGGAAAAGGGAAGGCCAACATCAAGATCCAGAGCACTGGCCGCGTTTGCTCCAGGCGGCCCCGCAGGCCGAGGAAGGTGCTGATCCCCATCAGCAAGATGAACAACGTACCGAGCCCGGCCATGACGTGGAAGGAGTAGTACAAGAGCTCGATGTTGGTCGGCCACTGGTCGACCGGGAACTCGTTCAGCCCGAGCACGCTGCGCTTGGGAGTACCGTAGGCGAGGATGCTGAGCACCATGGGCGCGCGAATGGCGTTGTCGATGCGCCGCTCGCGGACGTTCGGTTGGCCAATGAACGTGAGCTCCGCGTTCTCACCGCTCTCGAACCGGCCCTCCATGGCGGCGAGCGTGATTGGCTGATGCTCGGCGACCAACTTCGCTTGCCGATCCCCAGTTGGAAACGCGACGAGAAAGCTTGCCACGAGGCCGACGCGTGTTCCCCACTTCAAGTACAAGCGAGCTTGATCCTGATGCTGAGCGCGCAGGTAATAGAACGCCCCGACGGCGCTGACCACGAACGCGGCCGTGACCACGCTCGCCATCATCGTGTGTAGGTATTGGACGATGGCCCAGGGATTGAGCAAAAACTCGAACGGTCGATCGAGCACCAACACGCCTTCCATCAGCGCATGCCCCACCGGGTGTTGCATGAAGGCATTGGTGGCAATGATGAAGTAGCCGGAGAGCCAGCTGCCCGCCCAAACCGCGCACGCCGCGCCGAAGTGCTTGCGCCGGCTCATGCGGCGTTCGCCGAACACCAACGCGGCCACGAACGCGCTCTCCAAGAAGAACGCGAACATGCCTTCCATAGCCAAGGTTTGGCCGATCACACCGGCCGAATAGCGCGAAAAGCGCGCCCAATTGGTGCCGAACTGGAATTCCATCGGCACGCCGGTGACGACGCCGAGCACGAAATTCACGCCGAAAATCTTACTCCAAAAGCGGGCCGCGACGTCATAGCGGTCTTGCCCCGTGCGCAGCGCGCGCCACTTCCAAAGCACGATGATGAGCGCCAGGCCCATCGTGAGCTGCGGAAACAAGTAGTGATAGACGATCGTGAAAGCGAACTGCAGCCGGTGCCAAAAGCTAGGGTCGTCCACGCTGTTCTGCTCCGCACGCAACATAGGCGCGGCGCGCTGGACCGCAACCGCTCAAATCGAGGGTGCGACAGATGAACGCAGGTGGCCGCGCTCAGGGCGCGGCAGGCGACACGGGCGGCGGCGCGGGAGTGGCGCTGGTCACGATCGGCAAGTTGCCGCGCTGGTCGGCGCAGGCCACGTCGAGCTCTGCCTCGCGCACCTCCACTTGGCTCACGCCGAGCTCGGCGCCGTAAAGATTCCGTTTGCTCATGCCCGAGAGCACGACGTAGCCGCGACCCTTGCACAGGTCCTCTGCCTGTTTCACGCAGCGGTCGAGCGCCGAACCGCACTTCAGGTGCCACGAGCCATCAGGCTTCTTGCCTGCGGGAATGGAAGCCGCACAAGCGGTCAGCAGCAGCAGCGAACTCAGAATCCAGCGAGCCATGGCAGCGACTTGCCGGAATGCCGGCCCGGCCGCAACGAAACAACGAAAGCGGCCGCGACTCACGAGCTTGCGCCCCCAATTTCATGCGGCAAGCCGCTTCGGCGCTCGCGAGAGATGACTGAAACTTCATCCTGGACCTCCTCGATCTCACAAATGGTCGAGGCGGGAGGGGCGCTCGCGATCCCGCATCGCACCTCCCGGCAGGCTGGGTTCCGCAGCCCGCCGCCGAAGGCCATGACGGCCGCGACGGTCCCGTGACCATCGAACCAGCTGCCGTGCGAGGAACTACATGTTCACGATGTTTCAGAATCGCAGCTAGGCGACGAATTGGTATTTCAATGTGGGCAGATCGAGCCCCAAAACCGCGCTTAAAGTCGAGCTGCGGTCCGCTAGATTGCCGCCTCGTTTCCGACTGTTTGCTAGAGAATGACCGAAAAAATACCTTGCTCGCCGCGGTGCGAGTGAGATCATCGTTCTGTGATTTCGAGACATTTTCAGCACGTTTTGCGCAACCGACCGGAGCTACATGTCACTTCCTGCTGATCGCGCCACGGTCGATGACGACGGCTTCCGCGTGAGCCTCGAGGGCGCCACGTTGCCCGACTTCGTACAGATGGAATGTCTGGCCCAGTCGAATCGCGTTTTCCGCATCACCTCTGGGCACCGCATCGGTTACTTGTTCTTCAACAAGGGGCAGATGATCCACGCGCTGAGCGGCGACCACGTGGGTGAAGCAGCGGCGCTCGAAATCTTGAAGTGGCGTGACGGCTCGGTCGAGCCCTGCAGCGTCGGTTGGCCGGACGCTCCGACCATCCACTCGACTTGGCAGAATTTGCTGATCCTCTCTGCTCAGGCGCGTGACGAATCGGGGCGTCACAAGCTCGTGTCGTTTCCGAGCAGCCGCAGCGCGTCGGCGACGGCTACCGGTACCCTGCGCAGCGACACGACCAAACTCTTGAAAAGAGAAGAACCTGCGATGAACGCCCCACCGAGTTCACAATCGCTATCGCTCGCGCAGTTTCAGGCCTTCGTACGTCTCGACCCGGCGGGCAACGTGGTCAGCGCCAAGGGTGACGCAGAAGAGCTGGCGCCGGTGGCGGCGTACACCGCCCGGTTGGCCGAGCTGATCGGCAACATGCTGGGCATGGAGGGCTTCAGCTCGCTCGAGTGCAGCTTCCCCAAGGACCGCGTCTTCCTTCATCGCGAGCGCTCCGGGAACTTGGTTGCGCTCAAAGTCCCCGCTGACGCCGAGGTTGGCGCCTTGCGTGAACGCTTCGGTGTCTGATTCGTCACCTGAAAGAAAGCAGTCCAAGGCCCGATGATTACCCAGATTTTATCCGGCATGCGCGACGTCGACGGCGTGCATGGTAGCTTCGTCGTGACTCGCACGGGCGCGCTCGCGGGCAAAGACCTGCCGCCCATGTTCGACGACGCGGTGTTGAATGAAGTCGGGCGGCGCGTGGTGCGCCTGCACGAAGGCCTATGCGCCGAGGGGGACGACTTCGACCACTGCGTGATGCGCTTCGCGGACCACAAGCTGTACCTGCGCAGCGTGCCGAATGGCTTTCTGTGCGTGCTGTCGACGAACGGCGTGAACACCCCCGCACTGAAGATGGCCTTGACGCTCACGTCGCGCCGAGTCGATCCGCTGATTGTCGACGCCGCGGCAGCGGCGGCTGCGCCTGCCTCCACCGCGGTGCCGCCGCGCACGTCCGAAGTACCGCCGCCACCCGCCTCCGGCGCCCCTTCTCGGCGTCAGGCTACGTACCGCGGGCATCGCGTCTAACGCGCTGCCCCGCGCCTCGCTAGCCCGCCAGCGGCTGCCACAGCTCCAAGCGGTTGCCGTCCAGATCTTTGATCCAGGCGAACCGCCCGTAGCTCTCGTTCTGCTGCTTCGGGTCGATCCAAACCCCGGCTGCTCGTAGTTCGACGAGCAGCGTGTCGAGATCGTCGACCCGGTAGTTGATCATGACGGCTTGATCACCGTCGCCAAAGTACGCAGTCTCCTTCGGGAACGTGCTCCACGCGGTGACGCCCGTGCCCGCGGGCACTTCGTCCTTCCAGCTGAGGGTCGCACCGCCGTACTCGTCGAGCGCGATGCCCAAGTGGTCCGCGTACCAGGCGGCGAGCGCCTTCGGATCCTTGGACCGAATGAACACCCCGCCGATTCCCGTCACTCTCGCCATGCTCGTTTTCTCACTCGTGAATCACCGGCCCGAAGCGGCCTAGGGTGGTGCGGCTTCATACAGCTTGAGACCGGCAATGTGAACGGTGCCCTCCACCGTGAGCGTGAGCGTGCTGCCGGTGACGGTCACCGAATACGGCCCGACGAGCGCCCAGCGCGCGTTGCTCGGGGTGCCATTGGCCATGCCAGCGAAGCGATCTGCAATCGTGTCGCCGAAGTGCAGCGTGCCGCTGTCCGATGCAACGGTCGAAGTAAGCCACGCGTACGCCCAATATTTGCCGTCGTTCACGGGCCACACCGCGGAGTCGCCCGTGTTCAACGTGCGCGCAGTAGTGAGCAGCTTGGTCGTGTTGGCGTCGGTCGTGGGGACCGGCTTGGCCGTAGCATTGGCAAAGGTCGAACCCCCGTTGAAAGTAAATGATTCGTCCGCCTCCGCGGCGAGCGACTCGCCGCTGACGGTCAGCGCAGGGCCGTTCATGTTGACCGCCTGCGTGAGCGCACACGCGGGCAACAGTTGCATCGGCGGCGCGACGCCCCACAGCAACCGTTCGTTCTCGTGCACGGTGATCGCCTCGTTAGTGCCGCTCGTGGCCCGGAACGAGTAGTGGCTCAGTTGATCGAACTTCTTCGAAGAGGCGCCGGCGCTCAGCTGCTGCGTGATTTCGAACTTGGTGCCGGTAGGAATCGACAGATGTTCGGTGAAGCCAATCTCCAGGTAGCTATTGGTCGGAAGTTGACTTGCGCTGCCGGGGCCGGGCGGAAAGCGATGTACGGAGGTGACCACCAGCGGGGTGATGTCTGTCACCGAGTCTTTCGGGTCCATCGTCGCCTGCGGACTCGGGTCGAGCAGCGGTTCGGTCTCCCCGTTGCGGTTGAAGTAGTAGCGAATCTTCAGATAATCGAGGTACGTACGCGCGCCGTCGTACCTGAAGTTCAGCCTGAACTTGGGCGTCGTCGCTTGCGCTGAGGCCTCGAACGGGAGGTAAAGGAACGAGCTCAGCTCCGGCACGCAGACGTTGTTCGTGCACACACTGCTCAGGCAATCGGCCTCGCGAGCGCACGATTGCGTGCTCCAGCACGGCGAGCACTCGGGGCCACCGCAATCGACACCGGTCTCGCCGTCGCCGAGGTTGTGATCGAAACAGTGCGGAGGATAGCTCACCGGCGTCGGGTACACGCAGGGCGTTCCACCGCTGCCCGCTTCACCGGCCGAGCCGCCCGCGTTCCCCGAGCCGCCAACCCCAGCCGCGCCCGCATCTACCCCGCCGTCCAAGCCCGCGACGAGGCCGCTCCCACCACTCCCACCGCTCCCAGCGCGACCGCCAGCACCCGCCCCACCCGCGCTTGGCGTACCGGCACCGCCGCTCGAGCCCGCGCCGCCGTTGGTTGTGCCTGCCTGAAAGGCGTAATCCGGGAAACTGCAATTGCTGACGGCGGCGCACAGCAGCACCGTCGCCGCGCAGGCCGCTGCCCTGCCGCGTCGTTTACTCGACGCGCTTCCCGGAATGGCTCCGAGGCGACGAGTGCTTTTTCGTCCCGGCATCGATCCACGGAAGCTTATCACGCAGCCCCCGCCCGCGCATTCGGGCCGGAGGCCGCCCGCACTTTTCGAGGCGGAGGCGCGTGCGAGCTTTTACTGCGCTAGGTCGATCTGGTTATCGAGCAAGATCGCGCCCTTCGAGACGACGATTTCGCCGGGCGAGATGCCCTTGAAGACCACCACGCGCTGTTCGCGCACGGCGCCGGCGATGACGTCGCGCTTCACGAAGCGGCCCGCCGCGTTCTTGACGTAGGCGTACTGGTGCGAACCATCCGACACCAGTGCACCTGCCGCTACCTCGACGCTACCGGCGGGCGTAGAAGCTTGAAACTGCATCTTGGCGTAGGTGTTCGGCTTCAGCCGCCCATCTGCGTTGTCGAGCCGAACGCGGACGGGCACGGTGTGACGCTCGGCGTCGACGACCGCCGACACCATGTCGACCGTGCCATCGATCACCACGCCGGGCAGCGAAGTGATGGTGACGCGCGCGGGAACTCCGGGCAGCACGCCGTCCGAGTCGGATTCGAACAAGTCGGCCACGACCCACACCGTGGAGAGATCGGCGACCAGCATCAACGCCGACTCCGAGCCCGGCGCGAGCTCTTGGCCGGGGAGCACGTTCTTCTCCACGACGCGACCGGCACGCGGCGCGCGCACGACGAACTCGTTCTCCGACTTGGAGGTGATATCGAGTGACGCGAGCTTGGAAGAAGCGACGCCAAAGGAGAGCTCGGCTTGACGCAGCTGTTGCGCGGCGGCCACCGCTTCCTTCTCGGGCAATGCGCGGGCCTCGACGATGGCACGGGTGCGATCGAGCACGTTCTTCGCCGATTCGACGTCGACCTTGGCTTTGCTTTGGTCCACGTGCAGCGCCGCCAAGTCGGCGCTCGCCACCGCGAACAGCGGCGCGCCCTTGGCGACCACCTGCCCGAGCTCTGCGTACACCTGGGTGACGCGCCCCGCGAGAGGCACCCCGATGCGCGCCGCCTTGGTTTCATCGACCTTGACGAAAGCCGGCACGGCATCGGTCCAAGTGCTCGCGATCGGCTTGGCCGTCTCTAGCGACAACACTTGCCATTGGGGTGCGTCCGGGGCGATGGCGACCGTGCCGTTGTCGATGGTCAGGCCGGTCTGCGTTTGCACGGGCGGCAGCGCCTTACGCACGAAGCGCGACGAAGCCCACACCGTAGCGACACTCACGAGCACCGCTAGCACGACCCCGATGCGCGTGGTCGGGCGAAGCCGGAATGTCGGGTCGCTCGGCGGCGGCAGACCCGCGCCCTGAGCTCGTGAAGGTGGGATCGGGTTTTCGGCGTGAGCTTGTAACATCAACTATCCTCTCGCGGCTTTGGGCCGACCAAGTTCTGGTCGATTCCGAGCGCGCGACGCAGCTCGTTTTCGACGATGAACAGCGCAAAGCGCGTGTCCGCTTCTTCCAGCATGAGCGCCGCGTGCTCGCGGCGGGCAATCAGCAGGTCCGTCATGCTGATTTGCCCGCGTTCATAGGCGGTCGTCGTCGAGCCGACGACCTCTTTGGAGCGCGGCAAGGCCGCGTTCTGAATGTTCTCCAGCTTGCTCTGCAGCACGTGTCGGCGAATCAACAGCGAGCGCGCGTCCGACGCGGCGTGGCGCTGGGTGGACTGCACGATCGCCGACAACTCTTCGGCGCGGTGGTCGGACTGGCGCGCTAGATATTGCCCGCGGTCGAACACGGGCAAAGGGATGGAAGCGGACACGCCGAAGCTGTACGGCTGGGCGCCCGCCACCTCGTAGTAGTCCCGCGTAAACGCGACGCCCAAGGTCGGGTCGGGGATCGCACTGCGGCGATGCAACGTGCTCTCGGCGACCGCGGCGCGTTGTTCGAGGCGCAACGCGCGCAGATCGGGCCGCGCCGCGATCGCTCGGTTCAAGTCGTCGGCAGCGAATTGGCCCCCCGCCGATCTCTCGGCGGCGTCGAGCGTCACTCCGTTCGCTTCACAGGGCGCGAACAGCAGCGCTTCGCAATCGGCCAGCGCGTCCTGCAAATCCGAGCGATTGTCGGACACGTCGCGACCGACGCGATCCGAATCGAGCAACAAGCGCGCGTGGTCGACGCCGCTCACGTCACCGCGATCGAGGCGAATTTTCGTCAGATCGGCCATCGACTGCGCGGACTGCAAGGTATCTTCCAAAATGTGCTGGCGCGCGCCGAGGTACGCGACGCGAGTCATCGCCGCACGCGCGTCGCTGATCAACCCGAGCAAGGTGCCGCGGTAATCCTCTGCGGAAGCGTCGCGCAGCAACTGCGCCACCTCGCGTCGCGGCCCGCGCTTGCCGAGTTCGAAGGTTTGTGAAAGACCTACGGAGTACGACAAGGTGTCTGCACGCGAGGTACTCGGCGCGACGCGATTGAAGCGACCGACCGAGACGTTGCTCAGTCCCAAGTCCAACGTCGGGTTCTGCCAAAGGCGGGCCGCGCCCACCTGATCGTTGGCTTGCGCGACCCGGGCACTGGCCGCGCGTACGTCGGGGTTCATGCGCGTCAGCCAGGCGACCAACGCCGGTGGGTCGGCAAGCAACGTAGCAATAGGCGCCGCGGGACCCGGTGCAGTTGGGGACGCCTGCAACGGGGGGGATGTCGGCGACTGCACGACCGGCTGCTCAGCCCAGGCGGAGCGCCCGAGCAAAATGCAGAAAGCAGCGACAAAAACCGGCAGCGACGAGCGAATCAAACGTGGAGCTGGCAAACGAGGCATTGATCCTGAAGCACTACGGACACAAACCGAAGCACAGTACGTGCCAGCGGCGTCGCGCGGCTCGAAGCCCGACGCCTGCGCGCGAGGGCCACCAGTGCCGCCGGGGTGCAGCACGTGTTCGCCCGCGGTGAGCAATTTTCTAAAGCCATTGGAGTTACGGCTTTCTGCTAGTGTCCGGGCGCCATTCATGTCGAAAGCTCGCTGGCTTGCTTTTGCATCCCTGACGGTTGGCATGTGCGCGGCTTCCCTCACCGCCTGCGGTAGTGATGACGGCCGGCCGGGATCGTTGGTTAGTGGTAGCGGCGAATCAGGTCGCGGCGCGGGGCTCGGCGGAGGGAGCTCCGGCGACGGCGGGCGCGCGAACACCGATGCCGGCAGCCGCAGTGACGCGGGTGACGGCGGCGCCGCTGGGGAGGGCATCAACCCCGCCGCGCCGCTCGCGATTTTTCCGAACCAACTCCAAGTAGACGTGGGTTGTGGCGCGAGCAACGAGCCTACCGCACTGGTGATTCGAAACGCCGGTAGCCTACCGCTCACGATCCAGAGCGCGACCGCAACGGCTGGCTACATGGTAGGCACCCCACTACCGTTGCAAATTGCATCGCAGTCGAGCGCGGCCTTGCAAGTGACGCCGCCGGTCGCCAAGGCTTCGGCGAAGATCGGCGACGAGTCGAGCGGCAAGCTCACGTTCGAGACCGATGAGGCCGCGCAAGCCACCCACACCGTGCAGCTGAACACGACGCTGTACGGTGCGCAGCTCGAGTTCACCGACGGCGACGGCAAGGCGCTCGCCGGCCCACTGACGCTCACCTACTTGAGCTCGAGTGCCTGCCCGGACAACGTGAAATACCGAGTGCACAATACGGGCAACCTGGCCTTCACCCTGCTCGGACCCACGTTCCCGGTGCGCCTCGGTGGCACGAGCACGCCAAAGGCCGGCGTCAGCGTGGAGCCGGATGATTTCGCGGAGCTGCAAGTCGCAGGCAACTCGACGTCAGACGGCGCGTGCAGCGGGAGCGGTGATTTGACCTTCACCGTTCAGGGCGCGTTCTGCGGCACCGTGCCAAAGTTGAGCGTGGTTTGGCCCGCGAACACCGAGACGAGCGGCTGTGCGTGCGTCGCCGCCACGCAGTAACGCCAGATCACTGAAGTAGCCCGCGCACCAGGGAAGGACTGCTGCGGCGACCCGGAGCGGACTTGGGCGGCGCCGGAGGCACGACGCGCAGCGCCTCCTCCAGCATGAAGCGCGGCATTGCTTCCAGGCTATCGAACTCGATCGCCAAGGCGCGACTGAACTCCCCCGGGCGGCGCCCGTGCACGACGCGCGTCACCGTGGCTTCTGCATCGACCCAGACCGAGCTGCGCGGAATGCGGAACGAGACCAAGATGCGTTCACCGGTCAGCGCAGGATCAGCCGGCCCGACCAGCGCGCCGGTGGCCGAGAGATCGACCACGCGATCCGCGATCAGGCTGAAATCACGCTCCCGAACCACCTGACAGGCGATTTTGACGGTGTGGCGAGACGAACGGCGCGGGGTCTTGGTCGGGCGACGCATGAGCGATCTCCAGGGTGAACAGAAATGGTAGCGACCCCGGGCGTGTCCTGTCCAAATTGTGGTGAAAACCCAATGTGGGTTGCTCGGCGCTCGCCGGCCCCACCACGCACGTCCAGCGGACGAGCTACATTGGCGAGGAGGCGATGCGAAGACTCTCCCTGTTGCTCTTGGCCTTGGTCGCACTGCTGACGAGCCCCGCCCTCTACGCCGCCGAGTCGGGCGCACCGGGCGATGAGCTGCGCATCTCGCTACTCACGATGGGCCCTGGCGAGCACCCATTCACCAAGTTTGGCCACAGCGCGATCTGGGTTCACGACGCGGCGCAGCTGCGCGACGAAGTCTACAACTACGGCACGTTCGCGTTCGACTCACCGACACTGGTGCTCGATTCAGTCAAAGGCAAGTTGCCCTATTGGCTCTCCGTGCAAAGCATGGGTGGCACGCTGCGCTCGTACGGCGAACAAGGCCGGTCGCTGCTCGCCTCCGAACTCGAACTCACGCCCGCTGAGCGCGTTCGCCTACACAACGCCCTCCGCGAGAACGCACGCCCCGAACAGCGCTACTACCGCTACGACTACTATCGCGACAATTGCTCCACCCGCATCCGCGACATCATCGACCGCGTGCTCGAGGGGCAGATCCGAAAACGCCCTGCGCAGCCCGCCAGCATGAGCTATCGCGAACACACCCAGCGACTCGTAGCCGACGCCCCGCTGCTGTACGTCGGGCTCGACCTCGGCGTAGGCCGCGAGGCAGACACGCACGCCACGGTCTGGGACGAAGCCTGGCTCCCAGAGAAACTGCACGCCCTTCTCGCACGGGCCACGGTCGAGCGCGAAGGCCACGCGCTGCCACTGATCCGCAGTGAGCGAGTGCTGCTCACGTCGCGCTTCACGCCCCCGCGCGCCACGCCGCCCAACTGGACGGCATATTACCTCGCGACCGGCTTGGCCCTGGGTGCTCTTCTCGCGGCGCTGGGTACTTCCGCGCGGCTCGCGCCGCGCTTGGCGCTCGGCACGCTGTACATCCTCTTGGGCAGCGTGTTCGGCTTGCTCGGTTGTGCGCTGTGTTATCTGACGTTCTTCTCCGCGCACTCCGCGGCGGCCGCGAACTACAATGTGCTGCTCGTGCCTCCTTGGTTGCTCGCGCTACCCGTAGCGGGCATCGGCGCCATGCGCGGCCAAGCGCGCGCCTATCGCATCGCTCGCTGGGCCGCATTGGGCGCCCTGGGCTCGAGCGTGCTGGCAATGCTGTTCCACCTGAGCCGCAACCCGCAGAGCAATCTGCCGGAGCTCGCCTGGGCGTTGCCCGTGTGGCTCGGCGTGGTGTTCTCGACGCGGAGAACGGCCCGCGACGCATGATGAGGGTGGGCGATCGCGATCCCGCATCGCACCTCGCAGCAGTCGTTTTTGACCTGACCTGCCGAGCCGACCGGAGCCGCGCGTTCTCGAGAGTCGGCCCACGACGCCGGAGGCTGAGTGAGCTCAGCCTCCGCGCGTGACCATCAATAACCCTAGAGAGTTACTGTTGCGTCGCTACCGGCTTTTGGCCGATCCAGCGATCGCGACGGCTGTAGGCGACTTTTTTGGCTTCTTCGGGGGAGACGGTCGACTTGTCGTTCTTGATGTTCTTGCTCATCGTGACCATGAACACGGTCGAGCTGCCTTGGCCGCCGATGATGACGGACCAGGAGAGGAACATCATCCACATACGGAACCACTTTTGGCCGTATTTCTCGACGATGGCGGCTTCGTTCTTCTTCCAGTTTTCGTACCACTTGTGGATCGTGACGGCGTAATGCACGCCGCAGTTTTCGACGCGGTGGACTTCGAAGCCCGCGCGTTCGGCCTGGGAGGTCACGAAGCCGAGCGGGCAGCTCGCGTCAGCACCGGGGAAGATGTACTTGGCCATGAATAGACCCCAGACCAGATCTTCGAATTGCCACGAGCGGCGGAGGCCGGCGATTTGCAAGTAGAAGATGCCGTCGTCGTTGAGCATGCTGCGCACTTGGAGCAGGAACTTCTGAAAGTTCTTGATGCCCACGTGCTCGGCCATCTCGAGGCAGGTGATCTTGTCGAACTTTTCCGAAGGCAGGTTGCGGTAGTCGTCGACGATGATGCGAACTTTGTCCGACACGCCGGCTTTGGCGGCGCGCTCGGTGGCCCAGGCGGCCTGCTCTTTGGCGAGCGTGATGCCCGTGCTGTGTGAGCCGTAGTGCTGCGCCGCGTACGTGATCATCGGGCCCCAACCGCAGCCGATGTCCAAGTGTTTGTCGCCCGGCTTCATCTGCACGTATTGGCACACGGTCTCGAGCTTGCGCTCTTGCGCGGCTTCGAGCGTCTCTTCCGGATCGCGGAAGATGCCGCTGGTGTACGTCATCGACTCGCCCAGGAACCAATTGTAGAAGTCGTTGCCGCGGTCGTACACGTGGGCAATGTCGCCCTTGTCCGAAGCTTGGCTGTGGGTCACGTTCTGGCCCAAAAATTCGCGGAAGTAGAACTTTACGTCGCCCCAGGTGAAGCAGAAGCGAAACAGCTGGTTGCGGCGCAGCATGACTTCGTACACGTCTTGCTTGAAGTCGATCTTCTCGGCCATGTACGCTTCGTAGAAGATCTCCATTGGGATCTTCTTGCCTGCCCAGCGCTTGCCTTCGGCGGCGTCTTTGAAGCTGAAGAATTCGGTCCAGTTCGCCGGTTGATCGTCGGCTTGGTAGGAGCGGTAAACCAAGTACATCAGCGGCAGCACCACGCCGAAGAGCGGCACCGCGAGCCATGCCAGGCCGAACGTCAGCGCACCCGCCAGGGTGAAGCCAAAGCCGCTGAGCGCCAGCACCAGCGCGGCGAACACCGTGGGCGCCGCGAGCAGCAGCGCGCCATTCTGCTCGAGCAGCCAGAAGATGAACGGCATGCCGTGCGTGCGGCCCGTCTCGTTGTGTTGCGACGCGGGCTTCTGGCGCAGCTGCGCCGCGCGAGAGAGAATCTGCGCGTCGCTCGCGAGCGGCAGCGGGCTGTCGGTGTTCTCGCCAACGGCGAGGGCGGGGCTAGGTTGCTTCATGGTCGAACTGTCGATTCGTGTGGCGCGTCCGTTTCGCGTCGTTGATGGATGAGTGGCGCGAGCAGGTCGAACCCGCTCGAGCGAGCCGCGCAACGGTGCGAGGCAGAAATGCTTTCCGAGATCTGAAACCCTGAAGCTCAGGAGCGCGGCCAAAGTGCCTTGACGCGCACAATGCTTGGAGCTTCGGTCAGCGTCGTACCGTGCAACTGCAGCGGCCACAACCGCTCCAACCGGCCAGATAGCCGCGCAACGCATGACGCGCTGCGCCGACGCGCACTCGAGCGTCGCTCGGGAGCGGCGCTTTCGAGCGAAATCAGGGGAAGCGGCCCGCTGGGGCCAACCCACTCTCTGGCATCTATGCCCGTGATTTACCGGACGCCTGTCGAGCGCGCTGAATGAACAGCGGCAGCGTCAGGACGCAGCTCAGGGCCAATGTGGCCTCCACATCGAAGCGCTGATGATGAAGCAAGGTCAGCGCCACTCGCACCACGCTGCACAGCCACAGAAAAATCGCGATCGGCAGCAGATCCGAATCACCGCGCGGCACGTCGAGCGGGACGTCTGCGCGCGCAATTTCCTGCTTCAGGGTGATGCGAGTGACGGGTGGCATGCGCTTGAACATGCGCTCGCCCGGATCAAGAAAGCGTCAACACTGGGCGGCGCGCGATAAAGATTTGATCAAGATGCGCGGGACCCGAGGTCGTCAAGTGTCGCACTTCAAGCGATACCCCACGCCGGGCTCGGTCAGCAAATAGCGCGGCCGCGCGGCATCCAGCTCCAACTTGTGCCGGAGTTGCACCATGTACACTCGCAAGTATTGCGTGTTGTTGGCGTAACCAGGCCCCCAAACCTCTTTCAACAACTGGCGATGAGTAAGCACTTTGCCCGCGTGCTTCAGCAAGAGCGCCAGCAACTTGTACTCCGTGGGCGTCAGGTGCACTTCCTTGCCGGCAACGTGCACGGTGCGCTTGTCGAGGTCGATGCTGAGCTCACCCACTGTAATGGTCGGCTCGTTGCGCTCGGCCCCTGAGCGCGCCGCGTGCCGCAGCGCTACGCGAATGCGCGCCAATAGTTCGCCCGTGCCGAACGGCTTGGTCAGGTAGTCGTCCGCGCCTGCGTCGAGCGCGTGGATCTTGTCGTCTTCTTGCCCGCGCGCGCTGATCACGATGATGGGCGCGCTCGCCCACTCACGCAGGCGCTTCGTCACCTCCAAGCCGTCGATATCGGGCAAGCCCAAGTCGAGCAGGATCAACTCCGGGTTGTACGAGGCGGCATGCGCGAGCCCTTCGCTCCCGTTTAGCGCCTCGATCACGCGGTAGCCATGGCTGGTGAGCGAAGCGCGCAGGAACTTCCGCATCTGCGAGTCGTCCTCGATCACGAGCAATTGCGGCATGAGATCGGTCAAGGCAACGTCCTATCCGCGACTTCGAGCGCGGGCGGTTCGCCCGTGATCGGAAGAAAAAGCCGAAACTCCGCCCCACCCCCAGCGCGATGACTGACCGAGATAGTTCCACCATGGGCCATGGCGATCGCTTTGCAAATCGCCAAGCCGAGCCCCACACCCACCCCATCGGCTCCGCGCAGCCGCTGAAATTTGTCGAAGATGCGCCGCTCTTCCCCGGCGGGGATGCCGGACCCCCGATCCGCGAGCACGATTTCGACCCCCAACGCGCCATCACTCGTCTTCGCGGCATGTGCGCGGAGCTCGAGCGGGCTGCCCGCGGGCGTGTATTTGAGCGCATTTTCCAGCAGATTGATCAGTAACTGCTGAACCAGCACGGCGTCCAAGGGGACGAGCGGCAAGTCCGGCGCGAGCGCGATCGACAGTGGACGACCAGTGAGCGCTTCTTCCAGGCGATTGAGCGCGGCGCCGACCACTTCTTCCAGCGGTTGCCACTCTTTTTTAACGACGACTGCACCCGCTTCGAGCCGAGTCATATCGAGCAGATTGCGCAATAGGCGCTCGAGCCGCTGCGCTTCTTGCAAAATGGTTTCGGTCAATTCGCGGCGCGTGGTCGCGTCGATACCGCCTTGCAGCAGCGCGCTAGCCGCGCCAGTCACGACCGCCAAAGGCGTGCGCAGATCATGCGACACCGAGCTCAGCAGCGAGCTCCGCATTTGCTCGGTCTCCACCTGCAGCTGCGCCCGCGTGGCCGCCGCGGCCTGCGCGCGCACGCGTTGGTTGAGCCCGCTGATCACCAATGCCACGAATAGCATCACCGCGAACGTCACCACGTGACTGAGGTCCTGCACGGCGAACGTGAGCAGGGGCGGAATGAAGAAGAAGTCGAAACACAGCACGCTGAGCACCGCGGCCAGCAGCGACGGCCCATAACCGAAGCGCAGAGACACGAGCACGATGCTCAGCAGGTAGACCATCACCGCGTCCGCGAGCTGCCGCGGCCCGAACGCCAGCCACGAGATTGCGGTGGCCAGAAGCGCGCTGACCGCCGCCACCACGTAGCCCCTCGCCCGTCCCCCCGTCCGCTGCTGTAACCGAGGCGCAAACGCGCGTTTTGCTGGCGTCATCGGCCTCCAAACCGGCCCGCGGGAGGTGGCACTTGACGGGTCAATGGACCCCACGGTAGGCGTGCGCTGAAACTCTCGGCAAACACACCGACCCGCATGGAAAACCGCCCCCGCGGCGGCCCTGGACTCCTCGAAGACCCTCATGAGAAAAATAATCAACGACTTCGTAAAGTTCCAAGACGCCAGCTTGGCGCGGAAGTGGACTGGGAAAAAAGTTCCGATCTCGCGCGTGTACGAGGCCTACATGGAAGGCCAAATCGACATCCCGGCCGAGCATTGGGAAGCTCTGTTCAACTCGCGTCACGAAACGATGTCGTTCGGCCTGACCGACACGCACTTCAAGTGGGCGTTCACGAACTTCTTGCCCGAGGTGGCGATTCACTCGAAGGGCCAAGACAGCCGTATCGTTGGTGAGCACTACAACCGCGGCAACGACTTCTTCGCCTGGTTCTTGGGCGAGGCCATGGTTTACACCGCGGCGTGGTTCGAGAACCCCGGCGTACCGCTGGAACAAGCGCAGTACCAAAAGATCGACCGCGCCTGTCAGAAGCTGCGCCTCAAAGAGGGCGAGACGCTGCTCGACATCGGCTGCGGCTGGGGCACCTTCGTGGCTCGCGCGGCCAAAGAGTTCGGCGCCAAGACCTACGGCGTGACGCTCGCCCAAGAGCAAGTGAACTTCGGCACTGACCGCATCAACGCTTATGGCGTGGGCGATCGCGCCAAAGTGGAAGTGTGCGACTACCGCAACGTCACTGGCCAATTCGACAAAATCGTCAGCTTGGAGATGTGCGAGCACGTCGGCGTCAAGAACATCGTCAGCTACTACAAGAAGGTCCACGACCTCTTGAAGGACGACGGCTTGTTCGTGCTCCAGTGGACGGGCATCCGCGCGCTGTACAACCCGCAAAACCCGCTCACCGCCATGACGCTGCGCCCGGAAGACCTGATCTGGGCGCTGTTCATGGCGCGCTACATCTTCCCGGGGGCGGACGCGAGCCTCACTTTGTCGGGCATGATCCGCGCGGCGGAAGACGGCGGCTTCGAAGTCATCGACGTCGAGAACATGAGCCCGCACTACGTCATCACCCTGCGCGCCTGGCGCGACAATTGGGTCTCCAACGAGAAGGCGATCATCGCCGCCTACGGCCAGCGTTGGTACCGCTTGTGGCACTTCTTCTTGCATTGGTCGGCGCTGATCGGCGAGCAGGGCTCGGCGTTCACCTATCAACTGATCATGCACAAGAACAACGAGAGCTTCGATCGTCAAGGCCTGCGCTTCAACGGCGGGCACATTCGCTGAGCCTCCCGGCGGCGCCGCCGCCCCCGTGACACAGAGCGATTGAACGAAGGCCCTGGGCGAAACCGCCTGGGGCCTTTCTTCATTTCCGGGCGCAACCGGCCTGGCAACGACTGGGCAACGCCGGCAACGACTGGGCAACGCGCGGCAACTATCCAGGGCGCGAGCTGCCCGGCTGGACCACGAACGCCCCCCAAATGCGCTGTGCGACCAGTGGTTTCGAGACTGCGCGGCGCACGCGGCCACCTCGTCTTCGACGCACGCCCTGCGCCCCTGAAAAGGACTGTGCAAACACAGTGGTTTTCGAAACTGGGCAATGCATGCGGGCGCTACGGCTTCGACCCACGCCCCGCGCTCCCCCAAAAGGACTGTGCAAACACAGTGGTTTTCGAAACTGGGCGATGCATGCGGGCGCTACGGCTCCGACCA
>Ga0247740_1000383_pt1 | contig 22391 bp, 25 predicted proteins | sample UWRJL148409B2_FD_180942 | JGI IMG/M metagenome (GOLD analysis project Ga0247740, IMG submission 180942) | Plant litter microbial communities from Arlington Agricultural Research Station in Wisconsin, United States - UWRJ-L148-409B-2 | ecosystem: Environmental > Terrestrial > Plant litter >...
CCTCGACGCCGTCGCGCACCTCGGGGCGATCCCCGCGCCGGGGATCCTCTCGGACGTCGCTACCTTCCACAACAACATGACGGCGACCTTCAACGTGTTCCAGGCGAGCAGGCGCGCGGGCATCCGTCGCATCGCGTACGCGTCGAGCGAGACCGTGCTCGGCCTGCCGTTCGACACCCCGCCGCCGTACCTGCCCCTCGACGAGGAGTACGACACGCGCCCCGAATCGACCTACTCGCTCGTGAAGCACCTCGAGGAGGAGCTCGCGCGCAAGCTCGTGCGGTGGGACCCCGAGCTGAGCATCACCGCCCTGCGGTTCTCGAACGTCATGGACGTCGAGGACTACGCGGCCTTCCCCGGCTTCGACAAGGATGCCCGTCTTCGCAAGTGGAACCTCTGGGGCTACATCGACGCGCGCGACGGAGCCGAGGCGATCCGGCTGGCTCTCGAGGCGGCGCACCCCGGATTCGAGGTGTTCAACGTCTTCGCCGCGGACACGGTGATGTCACGCCCGAACGCAGAGCTCGTGGCGGAGGTCTTCGGCGAGATCGAGACCCGCGGCGATCTGGGTACCACCACGTCGCTCACGTCCACCGCGAAGATCCGCGAGGCCCTTGGCTGGGAGGCGCGCCACAGTTGGCGCGACCACGTCTAATTCGCCCGGAGTCGCTCCATCGGGGTCGCACCGTAGTTCGCGCGGTACTCCTGGGCAAATCTGCCCACGTGCATGAAGCCCCAGGCGTGCGCGATCCGGGTCACAGTGTCGCCGCGCGACGGGTCGGCGACCAGCAGGTCCTCGTGCGCGCGGGCGAGGCGCACTCGCCTCAGCCGCTGGTTCGGTGTGCTGCCGAGGGTCGACCTGAACGCGTACTGCAGCACGCGCAGCGAAACACCGGCGGCCTCCGCGACGTCCTCCACGGTGATCGGCCGGTGTGCGTTGTCGTCGATGTAGGCGAGCGCGCGCCGCACCGACCGGTTGGCCAGATTCGAGGACGGTTCGCCGCTGTCGTCGAACGACGCGTTCGGGAAGGTCGCGAGGAGGACGGACGCGATGTGGGCGAAGGCGTTGGCCTTCGCTATCGGGGAGCGCGCGAGGGAGCCCGCCGGCGACAGCGCGTGGGTGATGTAGGTCGTGAGCGTCGTCCATTGCTCGCCCAGAACGCGGGTCCTCGGGCTGGTGGAGCTGAACTTCACCTCGGAGAGCTCGCGGCCGCTCATCCGTGACGCGAAGCGCGCCACATCAGCGGAGGGAAGCGAGAGCACCTTCAGCGCCACGTCGTCCCAGTGGGCGATCACCTCGGTGGTCGGGAACAACCACGGCGCGGAGGTGTTGATCGCGTTCCGTCCGTTCGCGAGGGCGAAGGTGCCTCGAGTGACCTGGCCGATCGCGACGGCCCCGTCCATCGTCGCGGCAGAGCACGACCTCTCGCAGACGAGGCGGTAGTCGATGACCGAGAAGACACCGGCGTCGGAGTGCTGGAGGCTGAGGGAGAAGTCATCGCGCGGTTGACTGATCCGGACCTTGGGGAAGTAGGACTCCAGCACCTCGAGTGCGTCATCCACGTAGCGAGTCTCGAAGCTCGTTCTCTGGACCATGGTCCACGATACCCCGCGCCGGTTCGCAAACTGGATACCCGGTAACGCGACGACCCTTGGAACGAGCAGGGCTCAACTTCTTCGGGTGTCCACTTTGCGAACTGCGTACCGGGTGACGAGTGGATTCCCGGCATCGCCTGACTTATCTTTCGAGTGTCGGCTGCCGTGGTTCACGGATCCCCACGGCGGTCGGCACCCACGATGATGGGACCATGCACCTCTTCCCGAGCTACGTCGCCGTCGGCGACAGCTTCACCGAGGGCGTGGGCGACGACCTGCCCGACGGCAGCGTGCGCGGCTGGGCCGACCTCGTCGCGCTGGGCCTGGCACTCGCGTCGCCCGAGCCGGTGACCTACGCGAACCTCGCCATCCGGGGCCGCCTGCTCGCCCCCATCGCCTCCACGCAGATGGATGCCGCGATCGCCCTCGCGCCCGCCCTCATCACGATCAACGGCGGGGGCAACGACATCATGCGGCCCCGGGTGTCGATCGGATCCATCGCCGATCAACTGGTGGACGCCGCCGAGCGCGCCGCCGCACGGGGCATTCATGTCGTCCTCACGAGCGGCGCGAACCCGACGAGGCACCTCCCGCTCGGGGCATCCATCGAACGCCGGGGCAACCAGCTGGCCGACGCCGTTCGGGCGCGCCTGCCGCTGCCGAACGTGACGTTCGTCGACAACTGGGCCGACGACGAGCTCGCCCAGCTCAAGTACTGGTCGATCGACAAGCTGCACCTGGGTCCGCAGGGCCACCTGCGGGTGGCCGGCAACATCCTCGGCGCCCTCGAGGTGCCGGCGCCCGAGGTCGCGGCGATGCACATCCCCGACTCCGCGCGGCCGGCCAACTCCGCGTACTGGCGCGAGTACGTGCTGCCCTGGATCGGGCGGCGGCTCACGGGACGGTCATCCGGGGACAGCCGCGAACCGAAGAGCGCGACCTTGCAGCCCGTGCTGCTCCCCTAGGCTGCTCGCGTGCCCAGTAGAGACCGCGAAGCGACGCAGGCGGGGATCCGCTCCGCGGCCCTGCGGCTGTTCACGGAGCGCGGATACGCGGGCACACCGCTGCGCGACATCGCGAGCGAGGCGGGCGTCGACCCGGCGATGATCATCCGGTACTTCTCCTCGAAGGAGGAGCTGTTCCTCGACACGATGAAGCTCGACGAGGAGCACTACGCGATCCTCGACGGCCCGCTCGACGAGCTCGGCGAGCACTTCGTCGAGTTCGTGCTCGACAGCGCCGATCAGGTGCGCGCCATGTTCCTCGCCCTCGTGCAGGCGAGCGGCAACGAGGGTGTCGGCTCGCGCCTGTCCGAGGCGCACGAGGAGTTCTTCGTCGCACCGCTGCGCCGCCGCCTCTCGGGCGACGACGCCGAACTGCGGGCGCGGCTCGCCGCCTCGCTGGTGGGCGGCCTGCTCTACAGCCTCTGGGTGGTCGGCGACGAGCACCTGCTCGCCACCGACCGCCGCGAACTCGTGCGCCGCTACGGCGCGCTGCTGCAGGAGCTCGTCACACCCCGCTGACTACGGAGCCGCGACTACTGCGCCGACCACGCGCCGTCGGACGGCAGGATCGCACCCGACACGTTGGTGCCGTCGTCGCTCAGGAGGAACGTGATCGAGGCCGCGAGCTGCGCCGACTCCGCCACCGGCGGGATCGTCTCGAGGATCGGCCCGAGGCGCTGCTGGCCGAGCTCCGACGCGAAGGTCGCCTGGATGTTGGTCGCGACCGGGCCGGGTGCGACCGCATTGACACGGATGCCCCTGCCCGCGTACATGAACGCGGAACTCTTGGTCATCCCGACGACGGCGTGCTTGGACGCCGTGTAGGCGAGCCCGGCAGCGGACCCGCGCAGGGCCGCCTCGCTCGCGACGTTGACGATCGAACCGCGTCCCGCCTCGAGCATGACGGGCAGCACGGCCCGGGTGAGCCGGAACATGCCGTCGACGTTCACGGCGAAGACCCGCTCCCAGACGGCGTCGGTGACCTCGTGCAGCGGGGTCATGTCGTCCATGATCCCGGCGACGTTCGCCAGCCCGTCGATGCGGCCGTTGGCAGCCGCGACAATCGCCTCGACATCCGCGGGCTTGGTGATGTCACCCACGACGGTGATGATGCCGGGTACGGCGCTCGCCAGCTCGGAGAGCCGTTCCTGAGCGATGTCCACCGCAACGACGGTGCCGCCCTCGAGAGCGACTCGGGTCGCGGTGGCGCGCCCGATGCCGGAGCCGGCACCCGTCACGATGACAGTCCTACCGTCGAACCGGCCGGGTGTGATGCGCTCGACCCAGGGCTGCGGTCCGTCGGACTCCTCCTCCGGCTCGTCTGCGGGGATCTCACCGCCGTTGGCTCTGCGCACGAGGTCGTCGACCATCTCCTGGGTGAACTGGCCCTGGCTCAGCGCGACCATGCGCTGCAACGAGAACAGCCGCACGGGCTTGAGTGCCGACGCATCCTGGCCGCCCTGGGCCAGCAGTTCCCCGAGCAGCGCGCCGCCGACGGGATGCGCGAGCCAGTCCCCGATCGAGGATTTCGCGGTGAGCGGCCTGTCCTTCTTCGCCATGACGTTCCCTTCTGCGGGCGCCGTCGCCCGACCGATACAAGTCAACTTAGTTGACTTAGCGCCAATACCACCCATCGGGGCCGGGGCAACTCAGCATTCTCGGAGGTTTCGTGACGGGTGAGGCTCCGTGCCGCAGGACCACGGGTATCCGTGCCGGCGAGAATCACCCCGAAATCACCCGCGGAAGCCCTCAGCGACGGGTGACCCCCAAACCGGGGTGGCCGCGACTCCGGACCCCCACTGTGACCGGGAAAGACCCGGGAACGACAGGGCCAGTACGACTGGCCCGCCAACGCGTAGAGGAGTTCAGCTCATGAACAAGAAGACCGCTTTTGGTGCCACCACTGCTGCTGCAGCACTCGTCGTAGTCGGAGCGGCCGCTCCCGCCATGGCCGCCGACACCGACTACAGCTCGATTTCGAAGTACTTCTCCAGCTCCGACACCACGCACACCGACACCACGACGGTGCTCGCGCCGAGCGTGGAAGTGCTGAACGGCGACATCCTGGGCGGCAACTCGGTCGGCTCGGGCAACGCGGTCGAGGCGCCGATCCTCTCCGGCAACAACACAGCCGTGGGCAACGGCAACGAGACCGCGATCGGCAACGTGAGCGGCAACGAGGTCAGCACCGAGGTCACCGACCTCGTGGACAACGTGACGCACACCTCGGTGAGCGACATCGTCGACGTCAACGACATCCTCGGCGACGTCGGCGGTTGGGTCGACATCTCGAGCATCTTCGAGGACTGACCCACCGGATCGAAGGGCCCCTGCCTACCCGGCGGGGGTCCTTCGGCGTTCCCGCGCGGGGAGCAGCAGCGGGAGGGCGAGAACGATCGTGCTCGACAGGCTCACGATCTCCACCGCGAGGTTGAGTCCGTCGAAGCCCTCGATGTGCTGCGCGTGATACGCGAGGTGTGGCACCGAGAACACGATCCACGCAATGCCCACCGCGCGGCCTGCCTGGATGCCCGTCGCGCAGGCCGCGTAGATTCCTGCCGCGGCGAGCGCGAGGTACAGCGCACCGACATCGCGGATCAGGTGCTCGTTGTACGGACCGTCGACACCGACCCACGGACCGAGGCCCAGCCCGGGGAAGCTGTCGTAGAACTGGGTCGGCAGTAGTGCCGCCCAGACGCCCACCACCGCACCGATGGCCGAGGTGACGAGCAGGAAGATGCGCCGGAGTGTCGTGTTCATGCCAGCTATGACGCCGTAGCGGGCACGAATGTGACGACTACGAGGAGGCGTCCTCGGGCTCGGGGATCAGCTGGAGCCCCGACGGGGAGTTGGCCGACTTGCTCAGCGCGTTCACCCAGTTCTTGTTGATCAGCGGAGTCTTGCCGCCGAAGTACTCGAAGGCGAGGGAGACGTTGGGGCTGATCCAGATCGACGTGCGGCCGTAGCCGTTGCGCGACGGCTCGGTCCAGGTGAACGAGAACGGCTCGCCGCGGCGGATCTTGGCCCAGATGACGATCTGCAGGTGTGCGAGCACACGGTCGTCGAACGTTGCCGTCAGCTTCGAGTCGTAAGTCAGCGTTCCCACCCGGGAGTCCCTTCGTCGTGTTGCCTCATGAGCATAGGGCGATCATCGAGCCAGGAACGACACCCGGTCCTTGCCGGCACTCTTCGACAGGTACATCGCGTCGTCGGCGATGCTCAGAAGCTCGTCGTTCGTGGGCTGCGCCATCGACGACGGCGTGAACACGGCGACACCCACACTCGCGGTCACCAGCGACCCCGGAGGCACCCCGTCCAGCGGCGCCGCGACCCTCTCGCGAATGCGATCGGCGATGGATGCCGCGGCCTCGGCGTCGGCGTCCTCGCACACGGCCACGAACTCGTCGCCGCCGTACCTGCCGACCGCGTCCGGCTGCCGCACCGCGGTTCGGATCCGCGCCGCCACCTGCTCTAGCACCGAGTCGCCAGCGCCGTGGCCGTACTGGTCGTTGATGGTCTTGAACCCGTCGAGGTCGAGGAAGATCACGGAGAGCGGCTTCTGCAGGATCACCGCGCGCTCGATCGCGCCCGACACGGTCTCGAGCAGCAGCTTGCGATTCGCCAGACCGGTGAGCTGGTCGTGCAGGGCCATGCGCTCGAGCTCTCGCTGCAGCCGCACGCGCACGATCGCCTGCGCCGCGAGGCGCGACAGAGCGGCCTGCAGGTCGGTGAACGGGAGGTCGAACTCCCGGGACCGCGCGAAGAAGCACGCGAGCACGCCGATCGGGCTGCCCTCGCGCAGCAGCGGGATGACACTGACCGAGTCGAGCCTCCGCTCGCGCAGGGCCTCGGCCACCAGCGCGTACGGTCCCTCGTCGTCGCGCACCGAGACGGTGAGCGTCGTCTCCGACTGCAGGGCCGCTCGGGATGCGCTCGCCTCACCGCGCGGCAGCAGTCCGTCCAAGGGCTGCGTTCCGGCCGTGAGCACGAACTCGCCCTCGTCGTTGAGCAGGAACACCCCGGTGGCCGTCGCCGAGAAGGCCTCACTCGCACTCGCGGCGAGCGCGCTGGCGATCTGCTCCTCGGTGGTGCTGGTAACGAAGGCGCTCGAGGATGCCTGCAGTACCCGCACCCGGATCTCCGACGTCTCCGCGATGCGGCGCGCCCCGAGAAGCTCCTTCTCGTACTCGGCGCGCTCGCTCGCGTCGAACACGGCGACGTGCACGCTCCCGTCGGACGCGACCACCGAGTTGAGCAGCACGGCCACCTGGGCGCCGTCGGCCCGGGTGAGCCCGAGGGAGACCTCCCGCACCTCGCCCTGCAGGCGCAGGAGGGGCACGTGACGGGTCTCGTAGAACAGCCGGTTGCCCGGGTCGAGGTACTCCGCGAACGCGCTGCCGAGCATCCTCTCGCGCGTGTAGCCGAGCCAGCCGGGCAGGGTGTCGTTGACCTCGGTGAGAACGCCGTCCTCGGTCATCACGAAGAGGCCGCACGGCGCCTGCCGGTACAGCTGCTCGAACGGCGCGACCAGCGTCATGAGAGCTGGGCGCGGATCACCGCGGCGAGTTCGTCGGGTCCGGAGAGGCTCGGCAGATGGCCGGTGGATTCGAGCATCACGAGGGTGCTGCCGGGGATCTGCTCGTGCACGTACTCGCCGACGGCGGTGGGGGCGATCACGTCCTGTCTGCTCTGCAGCACGACGGTGGGCACGGTGACCCTCTTGAGGTCCTGACGGTTGTCGGAGAGGAAGGTGACCCGGGCGAAGTGACGGGCGATGGTGGGGTCGGACTTGCAGAAGAGCCCCGTCAGCTCCTCCCCGACCTCGGGGCGGTCGGCGTTGCCCGCGATGATGGGGGCCATCGTTGCCGACCAGCCCAGGTAGTTCGCGTCGAGGGAGTCGAGCAGGCCCGTGATATCGGGCTGGGTGAAGCCGCCCGTGTACGAGTCGGCGTCGACGTAGCGCGGCGACGGACCGACGAGGATCAGCTTGCCGAACCGGGTGGGGTTCTGGATCGACGCGAGCACACCCATCATGGCGCTGACCGAGTGGCCGATGAAGACGGCATCGGCGAGCTCGAGGGCGTCCATGATCTCGAGGATGTCGTCCGCATAGCCGTGCAGGGAGTCGTACTTGTTGACGTCGTACGCCGAGAGGTCGGAGCCGCCAGCGCCGACATGGTCGAACAGGACGACCTTGTAGTCGTCGAGGAATCGCGGTGCGACGTTGTGCCACACCTCCTGGCTGCAGCCGAAACCGTGGGAGAAGACCAGCGGCCGACCGTCGGGATTGCCCAGAACGTGCACGTTGTTCCGCGTCAGCGCAGCTGTCGCGGTTGGCGTGGGCGGCACGAGCGGCTCCTGGGTCTGGGAAGTGGCAAGAATGTGTGGACGTAGTGCGCGGTGCGAACGCCTAGCCGGAGTATAAGTGTCCTGGCCCGAAAATTGTTGCTGTAGATTTCGGGCTTGCCAATGGCGTGAACTTGGACAATGCATTTCGACAGACAGGACGGGTGACCACGGATGGTCGGGGATGCTCGTCTCGCACATGATCTTCACGGAGCGATAGCGCGCGGCGAGATTGTCGCGCACTACCAACCGCAGGTCGACTTGGCGTCAGACCGGATCGTCTCGGCGGAGGCCCTCGCGCGCTGGAACCACCCCGAACTGGGTCTCATCTCGCCCGCGGTCTTCATCCCCATCGCGGAGGAGACGGCACTCATCCACTCATTGGGCCGGTTCATGATCGATGAGGTCCTCTCCACCGTCTCGCTCTGGCACTCCGACGGCATCGACGTCGAAGTGTCAGTCAACGTCTCCGCCACGCAGCTCACCACGCTCGAGTTCTTCGACCGCCTCGATGCCGATCTCACGAAGCTCGAGCTCGCCCCGAACGCCCTGACCATCGAGATCACCGAGAGCCACCCGATCCTCGAGACACCGTCGATCACGGTGCGGCTCGACGACCTCCGACTTCGCGGACTCGGGATCTCGATCGATGATTACGGAACGGGCCACTCGTCGCTCAAACAACTCGAGCGGATGCCCGCCACCGAGTTGAAGATCGACCAGAGTCTCGTCCAGGACGACTCGGTGGAGGCCCTCGCGCTCATGACCGCCGTCATCGAACTCGCCCACTGGCGCGGACTCCGGGTCGTCGCCGAGGGCGTCGAGACGCCCGCGCAGCTCGACCTCGTGCGCGAGTTGCGATGCGACCGCGCGCAGGGCTACCTGCTGGGCATGCCGATGCCCGCGGACGAGCTCAAGAAGCTCGTCTGGGCCTAGCCGCCGGGCCTACAGGCCGTCGAAGTCGACCTGGCTGGCCTGCGCTTCGTCGGCGGGCTCGGTGTCGCGACCCACATCGATCTGCGTCCACACCACGGGCATCCCTGGGGAGAACAGGATGTCGATGCCGGGGCCGGAACGCAGCGGCGGAATGTTGACGTAGCCGCCGCCGGCCTTGATCGCCTCGAGGATCTTGTTCTTCAGTTCGGTCACCGGGTCGGGCAGGAAGTAGTCGCGGCCGTCGACGGTGAGCCTGTTTACAATCGCCAAGAACACATCCTCCTCGAGCGGGCCGGTCATCGCCCCGCGCACGGCAAGGCTACATTCAGTACGTCGAGACAGTGAAACACTTGACACCTCAGAGCGAAAGGCGGCCACCATGGGCCAGTTGATGTACGGATCCCCTCCGGAGATCTTCGAACTCGACGACCGCACTCTCGCCCACGTCGAGGTGGTGACCCTTGCGAAGCTGCGCCGCAACGAGAGCTTCGCCATCTCGCTCGACGCCGCGGGCGGCGGTCGCGCGACGATCTGGATCGGCACGAACGCGAACCTGCAGTTCCGTTTCCAGGTCGGGCGACAGGAGATCAACCGCGCGTGGCTCGACCAGCTCATCGACTCCGCGAACACCCCCGGCGGACTCCGCATCGAGCCGGAACCGACCGCCGGTTAGTCGGGCGTACTACTCCCGGTCGGGCAGCACGTAGTTGTAGACCCCGCCGGGATGCAGCGGCTCGACCTCGATCGCGCCCGCCTGATCATCCGGCTCGCGGCCCTCGACGGGCCCGCTGCGCACACCCCGGTTGGTGAACGATCCGTAGTTCGCGACGGGACCGGCCAGGCGACCATCGACGTCGACGACGAGAGTTCCGGCGACGCGCACGGTGATGCGGCCGACCACGTCGCCCGTCACGGTTGCCATCGCGAGACTGCCGACATCCACGGAGCCGCGGAGCACGCCCTCGACGAGCAGCGATCCGCCACCCTCGAGCACGACGCCGCCATTGTGGGTCCCCGTAATGGTGAGAGCCCCGCCGTCGACGACGGTCACGGGGCCGTTCGTCTCCCCCTCGAGCGTGGTACTTCCGTTCACGGTGGCGGGCGCGGTCGTCTCCATTTCCCGATTCTACGGTCCGTGTACCGGCCACCACAGCCTCTTGCGTCGGACGCCCGAACTAGTCTGCGTGCATGAACCGCAGCTGCGAGATCGACGGATGCACGGCTCCCGCCGACCCCGCCGCTCCGCTCGCGCTATGCCCCAGCCACCTCATCGAGGCGCACGACTGGGTGGTCGGCGACGTCGGAGTGACCGATCTACTGCCGTCCCCCTGCCTCGCGTGCGGCGGGCGGGTCGGGCTACGGTACCCGTCCGGATGGATCTGCGGCCGCTGCGAGTGGCGGGTGGGCGAGATCCCCGAGGATGGGGTCGGGGTGCATGTGGACGTCGTCTACTACATCCGCCAGCGCGACCGCATCAAGATCGGCACGTCGGCCCAGCCCCGAGCCCGGCTCGCAGCCCTGCACTACGACGAGCTCCTTGCGTTCGAACGCGGCGACCGCCGGGTCGAGCAGCGCCGCCATTCCGCGTTCGCGAGTCACCGCATCCCTCGCACCGAGTGGTTCGACGTGCACCCCGAACTCCTGGCCCATATCGCTGACCTCGCGGCCGGCGTCGACGACCCGTGGGGGCGCTACGAACTGTGGGTCAGCGCCGAGCTAGCGCGCAGGGGCTGACCGCGCAACCCCGGGCGCCACTTCGCGGCCCTGCCTACCATGGCAACTATGCAAGCCACAGCTACGCCCGCGCCCCGCGCGCACGACGCGCCCAGTGCGTTCGACATCCGCCTCGATCTCATCTCGATGAACGAATGGCGGGTCTGCGACCGCCGGTTCCCCGAGCGGGACTCCCGCTGCGTCCTCGGTTTCATCGAGCGCCGCGGGTACGACTACGAGGTTCTGACCATGCGCGCCCCCGGACCGGTCACGACCTTCGGGTCTCTCGCCACCGCGACCCTGTCGTTCTCGGCCGAGTAGACCTTGGCAGACATCAAGCAGACCATCGAGAGCTGGCCCGGCACCCCGTACCCGCTGGGCGCGACGTTCGACGGCAGCGGCACCAACTTCGCCCTCTTCAGCGAGATCGCTGAGAAGGTCGAGCTGTGCCTGTTCGACGACGAGGGCACCGAGACCCGCGTTCGCCTCACCGAGGTCGACGCGTTCGTGTGGCACGCCTACCTCCCCGGTGTACAGGCCGGCCAGCGGTACGGCTACCGCGTGCACGGCGAGTACGACCCTGAGAAGGGGCTGCGCGCCAACGCCAACAAGCTCCTGCTCGACCCGTACGCGAAGGCGACCTGCGGCGAGATCGACTGGGACCAGTCGCTGTTCTCCTACAACTTCGGAGACCCCGAGTCGCAGAACGACGACGACTCGGCGAGCCACATGATGTACGGGGTCGTCACGAACCCCTACTTCGACTGGTCGGGAGATCAGACGCCCCGCATTCCGTACGCAGACAGCGTCATCTACGAGGCCCACGTGAAGGGCCTCACCAAGCTGCACCCCGACGTGCCCGAGGAGCAGCAGGGGACGTACGCGGGAGTCGCGCATCCCTCGGTCATCGGCCACCTGAAGACCCTCGGCGTCACCGCGATCGAACTGATGCCCGTGCACCAGTTCCTCAACGACTCGACGCTGCAGGACAAGGGCCTCTCGAACTACTGGGGCTACAACACCATCGGCTTCTTCGCGCCGCACTCGGGCTACTCGGCCACGGGCGACCGCGGCCAGCAGGTGCAGGAGTTCAAGAGCATGGTGCGCTCCCTGCACGAGGCGGGCATCGAGGTGATCCTCGACGTGGTGTACAACCACACCGCCGAGGGCAACCACCTGGGCCCGACGGTCTCGTTCCGGGGCATCGACAACGCCGCGTACTACCGCCTCATGGAGGACGACGAGGCGCACTACATGGACTACACCGGCACGGGCAACTCGCTCAACGTGCGCCACCCGCACTCGCTCCAGCTCATCATGGACTCGCTGCGCTACTGGGTGACCGAGATGCACGTCGACGGATTCCGCTTCGACCTCGCCGCCACCCTCGCGCGCGAGTTCTTCGACGTGGACAAGCTCTCGACCTTCTTCGAGCTCGTGCAGCAGGACCCGATCGTGTCGCAGGTGAAGCTCATCGCCGAGCCTTGGGACATCGGCCCCGGCGGCTACCAGGTGGGCAACTTCCCCGCGCTCTGGACGGAGTGGAACGGCGAGTACCGCGACACCGTCCGGGACTTCTGGCGCGGCGAGGCGGCGACCATGGGCGAGTTCGCGAGCCGCCTGAGCGGTTCGCCCGAGCTGTACGAGGCGTCCGGACGGCGCCCCGTCGCGTCGATCAACTTCGTCACCGCGCACGACGGCTTCACGCTCAACGACCTGGTGTCGTACAACGAGAAGAAGAACGACGCCAACGGCGAGGACAACAACGACGGCGAATCGCACAACCGCTCGTGGAACAGCGGGGTGGAGGGGCCCACCGACGACCCCGAGATCCTCGCGCTGCGCAAGCGCCAGAAGCGCAACTTCCTGACCACCCTGTTCGTCTCGCAGGGCGTGCCGATGATCCTGCACGGGGACGAGCTCGGTCGCACCACCGGCGGCAACAACAACACCTACGCGCAGGACAACGAGCTCAGCTGGATCGACTGGGAGGACGCTGACGCGAGTCTCATCGAGTTCGTCGGCTCACTGGCCCGGCTCCGCGCCGAGCACCCGGTGTTCCGCCGCACGCGGTTCTTCACCGGTCGCCCGGTAGCCCGTGCCGAGGGCGAGCCGCTGCCGGACGTGCAGTGGCTGTCGACTGACGCCATGGCGATGACGGAGGCCGACTGGGACACCGATTTCATCAAGTCGGTCGGCGTGTTCCTCAACGGCGCCGGCATCCGGGCGCGCGACCGCCGCGGACAGCCGATCACCGACGTGAACTTCCTCCTGTACTTCAACGCGTCGGCCGACGCGGTGCAGTTCCAGCTGCCCTCGGACGAGTACGCGGCGGCGTGGGAGCTCGTGGTCGACACGGCCAACGAGCCGCACCCCCCTGAGGGCTACGCCGCCACGGACACGATCGAGGTCGGGGGCCGCTCGGTGATCGTACTGAGGGCGTCATGATCGTACCGATCTCCACCTACCGGCTGCAGATCCGCGCGGACTTCGACCTGTTCGCCGCTGCGGCCACCGTCGAGTACCTCCACAAGCTCGGCGTCGACTGGATCTACCTCTCACCCCTCCTCGAGGCGGAGAAGGGATCCGACCACGGCTACGACGTGATCGACCATTCCCGCATCGACCCGGCCCGTGGTGGCGCGGCGGGGCTCGACGCACTCTCGGCAGCGGCTCGGGCGCGCGGCATGGGGGTCCTCGTCGACATCGTGCCGAACCACGTCGGTGTTGCCACCCCGGCGGACAACGCATGGTGGTGGGACGTCCTGCTGAACGGGCGGGAGTCGAAGTACGCCGAGGCGTTCGACATCGACTGGGAGTTCAGCCCGCGGCTGCGCATCCCCGTGCTCGGCGATGACACGACCCTGACCATCATCGACGGCCAGCTCGACTACTTCGGCCTGCGCTTCCCCATCGCCCCCGGCACCGAGGGCGGCACTCCGGAAGAGGTCCACGACCGCCAGCACTACGAGCTGATGGACTGGCGCCGTGCCGATTCCGAGCTCAACTACCGCCGGTTCTTCGCGGTGAACTCGCTCGCGAGCATCCGTGTCGAACTGCCGTGGGTCTTCGAGGAGTCGCACGCCGAGATCACCCGCTGGTTCCGCGACGGGCTCGTCGACGGCCTCCGCGTCGACCACCCCGACGGCCTGCTCGACCCGGGCGGCTACCTCGACGACCTCGCCGAGGCCATCGACTCGTCGTACGTGCTCGTCGAGAAGATCCTCGAGGGCGACGAGCGGATGCCCGCCCACTGGCAGGCCGCCGGCACGACCGGTTACGACGCCCTCGGCGACATCGACCGGGTGCTCGTCGACCCGCGCGGCCGAGTGCGACTCGACCGGCTGGACGAGAACCTGCACGACGAGCACGCCCCGCAGTGGGCCGACCTCATCCACGACACCCGCCGCGGCATCGCCGACGGCATCCTGAACTCCGAGATCCTGCGCATCGCGCGGCTGGTCGAGCCTGCCGAAACCGAGGGCCTCGAGTCCGACAAGGTCAGCGACGCCATCGCCGAGCTCACCGCCTGCTTCCCGGTCTACCGCAGCTACCTGCCGTACGGCATCGAGAACCTGCAGGCAGCGGCACGGGACGCGGCCCAGCGCCGGCCCGACCTCGTCGACACGCTCGACGCGCTCATTCCGCTGCTCTCCGACCCCGGGCATCCGGCGGCGCAGCGCCTGCAGCAGACCACCGGGATGGTGATGGCCAAGGGTGTCGAGGACACCGCGTTCTACCGCTACTCGCGCCTCGCGTCGCTCACCGAGGTGGGCGGCGACCCGGCCGAGTTCTCCATCACCGTGCCCGAGTTCCACTCGCGCCAGGAGATGCGGCACGCGGTCTTCCCGGCCTCGCTCACCACCCTGAGCACCCACGACACCAAGCGCGGGGAGGACGTTCGCGCCCGCATCGACGTGCTCTCCGAGCTGCCGGACGTCTGGCGGGCGACCCTCAGCCGCTTGCGCGGTCTCGCGCCGCTCGGCGACGGCCCGCTCGAGAACCTGCTCTGGGAGTCGATCGTCGGTGCGTGGCCCGCGTCGCGCGACCGCCTGCACGCCTACGCCGAGAAGGCCGCTCGTGAGGCGGGCAACTCCACGGGCTGGGCGGCTCCCGACGAGGACTTCGAGGCACGGATGCACGCGCTCATCGACAGCGTCTTCGACGACCCCGCCGTGGCGCGCGAACTCGAGGAGATCGTCGACCGCGTCAGCGGACCGGGGTGGTCGAACTCCCTCTCGGCGAAGCTCATCCAGCTCACCGGGCCGGGCGTTCCCGACGTCTACCAGGGCAGCGAGCTCTGGGAAGACTCCCTCGTCGACCCCGACAACCGCCGGCCCGTTGACTTCGACCTGCGCCACCTGCTGCTCGAGGCGACGGCGCAGGGCGCCCATCCGCCGATCGACCGCACCGGCGCCGCCAAGCTGCTCGTCACCACGCGCGCCCTCCGCGTGCGCCGTGACCACCCCGAGCTCTTCACCCGCTACGCCTCCCTCGCTGTGATCGGCGAGGCGGCCGACCACCTCGTCGCGTTCGACCGCGGCGGTGCTGTCACCCTCGCGACCCGCCTGCCCATCGGTCTGGAATCACGCGGAGGATGGGGCTCCACCACCGTGCTGCTGCCGAGGCGGCCGATCGTCGACCTCCTCACCGAGCGCGAGTTCGAGGGCGGCGAGCTGCCGGTCTCCGAGGTGCTCGGGCGCTACCCGGTCGCCCTGCTCGTCCCGCGGAGCGCGCGGTGAGCTTCGAGGTCTGGGCCCCCAAGGCCGCGAGCGTGACGCTGCTGCTCGACGGCGATCGCGTACCGATGACCGAGTCCGACGGGTGGTGGTCGGCCGACGTCCAGTGGCGCTCGGACGCCGACTACGGGTACCTGCTCGACGGGTCCGACACTCCCCTGCCGGACCCGCGCTCGCTGCGGCAGCCGGAGGGTGTGCACGCTCTCTCCCGCACGTACGCCCCCGCGGAGCCCGCCCCGTGGCCCGGCCGCGAGCTCGCGGGCGGCGTCGTCTACGAGCTGCACATCGGCACGTTCACCCCCACCGGCACGCTCGACTCGGCGATCGAGAAGCTCGACCACCTCGTCGAGCTCGGTGTCGACTTCGTCGAGATCCTCCCGGTCAACGGCTTCAACGGCACGCACAACTGGGGCTACGACGGCGTTCTCTGGTACACCGTCCATGAGGGTTACGGCGGCCCGGCCGCGTACCAGCGCTTCGTCGACGCCTGCCACGAGCGCGGGCTCGCCGTGATCCAGGACGTGGTCTACAACCACCTGGGCCCGAGCGGCAACTACCTGCCCACCTACGGCCCGTACTTCGTCGAGGGGCACTCCAACACCTGGGGCGACACGATCGATCTGTCCGTCCCCGCAGTGCGCGAGTACATCCTTGAGAACGCGTTGATGTGGATGGGCTCCTACGGCGTGGACGGGCTCCGGCTCGACGCCGTGCACGCGCTCGTCGACACGAGCGACCTGCACCTGCTGCAGGAGCTCGCCGAGCGCACGGATGCCCTCTCCGACGAGCTCGGGCATCCCCTGACCCTCATCGCCGAGTCCGACCTCAACGACCCCAAGCTCATCACACCGCGCAGCGACGGCGGCTACGGCCTCACGGCCCAGTGGAGCGACGACTACCACCACGCCGCGCACGTCAACCTCAGCGGGGAGACGACCGGCTACTACGAGGACTTCGACTCGCTGGCGGCCCTCGCCAAGGTGATGGAGCGCGGGTTCTTCCACGACGGCACCTACTCGTCGTTCCGCGAGAAGAACCACGGGGTGCCCATCGACACCGCGACCATGCCCACCTGGCGCCTCGTCACCTTCACCCAGGACCACGACCAGATCGGCAACCGCGCCGTGGGCGACCGCCTCACCGCGACCCTCGACGATGGCCACCTCGCGATCGAGGCGGTGCTCACCCTGCTCGGCCCCTTCACGCCGATGATCTTCATGGGCGAGGAGTGGGGCGCCTCCACGCCCTGGCAGTTCTTCACGTCGCACCCCGAGCCCGAACTGGGCAAGGCCACGGCCGAGGGGCGCATTGCGGAGTTCGCGAAGATGGGGTGGGACCCGGCATCCGTGCCCGACCCGCAGGATCCGGCGACGTTCGTGAACTCGAAGCTCGACTGGTCTGAGCTCTCGGAGCCCCACCACCACGCGCTGTTCGACCTGTACCGCCGCCTCATCGACCTGCGCCGAAGGATGCCCGCGCTCACCGACCCGAGCTTCTCGACCGTCACGTGCGAGTTCGACGAGGAGCTGCGCTGGTTCCGCCTGGACCGCGCAGGAGTGAGCATCGCGATCAACTTCGCGGACGAGCCCCGGCAGGTGCCGTCGGCCGGCAGCATCGTGCTGGCGACGGGCGACGCCGCATCCGACGGGACGACCGTGAGCCTCGCAGCGGCGAGCGCCGCGGTGCTGGCTCTCTGAGCCGGACGGCTACGCGACGCGGGAGCTGCTCTTCGGCTTCTTGGGCGTGATGTTCTTCGGCGCCGGCATCGCGAGCTCCTCGCTGAGACTCGAGACCACGCGCACGTGGGCCAGGAGGCCAGCGGCAGCGACATCGAACGCGAGGGACTGCGTCACCTCGACCGCTCGGGCGTACCGCTCGCCATACAGAGCCACGAACACGGGCCCTGCCGACTCGACGAACCCGACAACAGCATTGCCGATACTCACCTGCACGAGCTCATCGCTGAGCCTGACCGAGGTGACGATCTCACCGTTGACGCGTTCCACATTTCTACGGTATGCGTGCGGAACGTTCCACAGAAGGACTTGACTTCACAGGCGGATCGAGGCAGTCAAGGCCCTACGGATGCCCGCGCCGAGTGTTTAGCGTGGAGGGATGCGGATAACCGACACGAGTGACCTCTGGTGGAAGACGGCCGTGATCTACTGCCTCGACGTCGAGACCTTCATGGACTGGAACGACGACGGCATCGGCGACTTCGAGGGCCTCGCCCACCGGATGGACTACCTCCACGAGCTCGGCATCACCTGCCTGTGGCTCATGCCGTACTACCCGACCCCCAACAAGGACGACGGCTACGACATCTCCGACTTCTTCGGGATCGACGAGCGCCTCGGGGATTTCGGCGACTTCGTCGAGATGATCCGCATGGCCAAGGACCGGGGCATCCGTGTCATTGTCGACCTCGTCGTCAACCACACGTCGGACAAGCACCCGTGGTTCGTCGAGTCGCGCAAGGACCGCACCAACCCGTACCGCGACTACTACGTCTGGCGCGACCACCCGCCCCGCAAGAAGGAGGAGCCGGTCTTCCCGGACAAGGAGACGAGCGTGTGGATGCTCGACCCCAAGACCGACCAGTACTACCTGCACCACTTCTACCGGTTCCAGCCCGACCTCAACGTGACGAACCCGAGAGTGCGCGACGAGATCGCCAAGATCATGGGCTTCTGGCTGCAGCTCGGGGTGTCCGGTTTCCGGGTGGACGCGGTGCCGTTCCTCATGGACGAGAGCGGGGTGCAGGCGCCAGAGGCTGAGCTCGCGCATCCCCTCGACTTCCTGAAGTCGCTCAAGGCGTTCCTCGGGCGGCGGTCCGGTGAGGCGATGATCCTCGGCGAGGCGAACCTGCCCCGCAAGGACCAGGTCGACTACTTCGGTGGTGAGGACGGCGACGGGCTGAGCATGCAGTTCGACTTCATCACCATGCAGAACCTGTACCTGTCGCTGGCGCGCCACGACCCGGCGCCGATTGTCTCGGCGCTCGAGTCGCGGCCCAAGATCGCGATCGAGTCGCAGTGGGCGAACTTCGTGCGCAACCACGACGAACTCACCTTGGACAAGCTGACCGAGAGGGAGCGGCAGGAGGTGTTCGCCGCGTTCGGACCGGAGAAGCGCATGCAGGTGTACGACCGCGGGATCATCCGCCGGCTGCCCCCGATGCTGGACGGCGACCCGCGGCGCATCCGGATGGTCTACAGCCTCGTGTTCTCGCTACCGGGCACTCCCGTGCTGTTCTACGGCGAAGAGCTCGGCATGGGCGAGGACCTCGCGGTCGGCTCGCGCCTGGCCGTGCGCACCCCGATGCAGTGGACCGGGGGTGAGAACGGCGGGTTCTCGCGGGCACCGGCCCGTCGCCTCGCCCGCAAGGTCGTGACCGGCGGCTACTCGCCCGAGCACATCAACGCGTCCGACCAGCGCCACGAACCCGACTCGCTGCTCGCGTTCATGCGCACGCTCGTCGCCCGCTACCGGGCGTCGGCGGAGATGGGGTGGGGCGAGTTCACCGTGCTGAAGCAGGATCAGCCGAGCGTGCTCGCGCACTCCCTCGTCGGGGCGGAGGGGCACATGATCGCGCTGCACAACTTCAGCGGCGAGCCCGCGACGGTCACGTTCCCGGTCGAGGGCGCGACGGCGGACTTCCGGGTTGTCGACCTTCTCGTCGACGGCGTGACCCTCCCGGTCGAGGATGGAGCCGTGTCGCTCGCGATGGACGGCTACGGGTACCGGTGGTTCCGGGTCATCGGGCCTGACGACAAGCGGCTCGGTTAGGGTGGGGAGATGAAGTTCCTCGGAGTCGTCGCCGTCCTAGGCCAGCTGGCCCTCGCCGCGATGGCCGCCGCCGTCGCCCTCACCGGGCTCACGCTGCTGGCGAGCCTCGCGTACCCGCCGCTGCTGGGCTTCCTGCACTAGGTCCCGCGCCACCCCGGACGCGCTACGGCGTCGCGACGTCGAACGTGTTGCAGGCGTCCGGTCCGCCGTTGTAGCCGATCGTGAACCACTTCTGACGTGATTCGCTCGATCCGTGCGTCCACGACTCCGGAGTCACCTGTCCCTGGGTGGACTCCTGGATCCGGTCGTCACCCACGGCCGACGCCGCGCTCAGGGCATCGGCGATCTGGGCATCCGTGACGGGCTCGAGGAACGCGACACCGTTCTCGTCCTTGATCGTGGGAGCGGCCCCCACCCACGCGCCCGCGAAGCAGTCCGCCTGAAGCTCGAGTCGCACCGAATCCGACGCCGGGCCGGTGTCCGACTGGTCGAGGCCGTTCATGATCCCGGTGATGTTCTGGATGTGGTGGCCCCACTCGTGCGCGACGACGTACATCTCGGCGAGCGGTCCGTCGGACGCGCCGAACCGGGTCGTCAGCTCGTCGTAGAAGGCGGTGTCGACGTAGATGGTCTCGTCGGCCGGGCAGTAGAACGGCCCGACCGCGCTGGTCGCGCCGCCGCACCCGGTGTCGGTCTGGTCGGTGAAGAGGATGACGTTGGTCGACCGGTAGGTCGCGCCGAGTGTGGGCAGCTCGGACGCCCAGTAGGTGTCGAGGGAGTTGGCGGTGCCGCCCACGAGGCAGTCGATCGTGGCGTTCGCCTGCGAGCCGGTGTCGCACTGGGTGAGCGCCTCGCCGGGCTGCTGCTCCCCGCCGGTGCCGCCCGCGAGACCGGTGAGGTCGACGCCGAGCAGCTGCGAGACGATGAACAGGCCGATCACCAGGAGTCCGCCACCGCCACCCACCGCGATGCCCGTGTTGCGCCCGCGGCGACTGACGCGGCTCGAGTCGATCTTCGCGTTGTCGTTGAACGTCATGCGCACAACGTTACTGGCCGGAAAGTCAAGAGCCTCGCCCTTGACGCGCGCGCGAGTAGCGTCGGACCATGCGGGAGGCACGGGACATCACACGGCAGGTCACGGTGGCGGCGAGTGCCGTAGTCGCGGTGGTCGGAGCGTTCATCGGATCGGGCGCGGCAGGCGGCACGCCCATCCAGGAGGCGTCGGGTGGAGCGCTGAGTGCGACGGCCACTCCGATCGCCCCGGACGTTCCCGCGTTCTCGATCTGGAGCGTCATCTACCTCGGTCTGCTCGCGTACGCGCTCTGGCAGTTCCTGCCCTCGCAGGCCAGCGCCGAGCGGCATCGTCACCTCGGCTACTGGGTAGCAGCATCCCTGATTCTCAATGCCGCGTGGATTCTCAGCGTGCAGTTCGACATGCTCTGGCTGAGCCTGCCGGTGATCGTCGCGCTGCTGGCGGTGCTCGCGCGGGCGTTCGTGCTCTGCCTGCGCCTGCCGCCGTCGGGGCCGGTCGACGCGCTCGTCACCGACGGGACGATCGGGCTATACCTGGGGTGGGTGAGCATTGCGACAGCCGCCAACGCGACGGCACTCCTGGTCGCAGCGGGCTTCACGGGCTTCGGTCTCGACCCCGATGCCTGGGCGGTAGCGGTACTGGTGGTCGCGGGCCTGGTGGGCGTTCTGGTCGCCATCCTCGGCCACGGCAGGATCGCGCCCGCGCTCTCGCTGGCGTGGGGCCTCGCGTGGGTCGCGGTGGGGCGGTTGACGGGTGAGCTGCTGTCGGTTCCGGCGGGGCTCACGGCGATCGTCGTGCTCGCCGTGGTGCTGCTCGTGACGGCCATCGCGCGCGTCCAGGCGACGGCGCGCGCGGCATGAGCGAGGGGCTGCACGACGGCGACCGTGTCTCGTGGAACACCTCGCAGGGCCGCACGCGCGGGCGGATCGTCGAGCGGCGCACCACCGACTTCGAGTTCGACGGGCAGCACTTCACCGCCTCCTCCAAGGAGCCGTCGTTCATCGTCGAGTCGGAGAAATCCGGCAAGCGCGCGGCGCACAGGGGATCCGCTTTGCGGAAGCTAGCGCAGTAACCGCGCTAGTGGCGGCCGTCGCGGCGGAACACCCGCCGTACCCGGTCGCGGAACACTCGGCGCACCCGCTCCGCGGTTGTCGCGGGCGGCGGCTCGTTGTACTCATCGGCGAACTCCTGGCCGCTCATGAGCTGGATCGCCTCCATGATGTCATCGGTCACATTGCGCCGCGCCTTGCCCGACGTCGCGATGCCGTCAACGGCGACAGGGATGCCGAACTCGACGGTCACGCGGGCGAGGTGCACCCGTGACGAGCCGGGTGGCTGGATGTTCTCGGTGCCGGTGAGGGCCACGGGGATGACCGTCGCACCGGATGTGAGGGCGAGCCACGCCACCCCGGTGCGCCCGCGGTAGAGCCGGCCGTCCCGGGAGCGCGTGCCCTCGGGGTAAATGGCGAAGGCGTCGCCGCGCTCGAGCACCGCGAGGCCGCTGTTCAGGGCATCCTGCGCCGCCTGCCCCGCGGAGCGCTCCACCGGGATCGCGCCGATGCCGGTGAAGAAGAGCCGCGAGACGAGCCCTTTGAACCCTGTGCCGGTGAAGTACTCCGACTTGGCGAGGAACGACACCGACCTCGGCGCCACGAGCGTGATCACCACCGAGTCGATGAACGACAGGTGGTTGCTCGCGATGAGCACGGCGCCCGCGCGCGGAACGTTCTGCTTGCCGATGATCTTCGGACGGAAGACCAGCCTCGCCACGGGCGCGAGGAAGGCCCGGGCGAGGAACTTGATCATTTAGTCGAGGCTACTTGATCGCCTTCGCCTGCTTCTCGTTCTTCTCCTGCACCGGCGCGGTTCCGGCGTCGCGGAGGCCGCGGTAGTAGAGCATCGCCTCGTCCTGGCGGGCTTTCTCGGCACCGAGCGCGATGGGGGCGCCGATGTGCTCTGGCGTGAACTCGAACGCGGCCACGAGCGGCAGCGCGTGCTCGCGCAGGCGGGGCAGGAGGCGGTCGTCGATGTAGCTCGTGACGGCCTGCGCGCGCTGGGTGGAGATGCGCCCGTGCACGAGGTACCAGGCGGCGTTCTTCTCGATCAGTCCGAGGCCGAACAGGTCGCGCAGCCAGGTGAGCACCTGCTTGGTGCCCTCGTCCTCGATCGCCTCCACGCCGTCGGTGAAGGCCTCCCACTGCAGCAGCTCGCCGTGGGCGCGCGCGGCCTCGATCA
>Ga0247740_1000384_pt1 | contig 22386 bp, 15 predicted proteins | sample UWRJL148409B2_FD_180942 | JGI IMG/M metagenome (GOLD analysis project Ga0247740, IMG submission 180942) | Plant litter microbial communities from Arlington Agricultural Research Station in Wisconsin, United States - UWRJ-L148-409B-2 | ecosystem: Environmental > Terrestrial > Plant litter >...
TGCATCATAAGTAATTACACCGCTTTTACCAAAAGTCATCTTAATATTTTTTTGAGCCAATGCCGGAATGCAAAAAAATGACGTTAGTAAAACGGACATAAACAAGCTCTTTAGTAGGAAAGGATATTGTTTCATTAAATAAAAATTTAAGTTATTATACTATTCTATACTACAATGATACAAATTAAAATTTAGTTACCAATAGTTGAGTGGAAATTTTTTACCATATAAGTTATATAATTACCTATTAAAGGTATTTCACGAAATTTTATACTTTGAATAAAAAGGTTTTTTCGCCATATAAGTTAACCTTAAGGTTGTGTTGTATATTTTTTATAAATCAACGTTAAATATTGTGGAGAAATATAAAAATTAAATTTCCCAATTATTTTTTAACGCAGAGAACGCAAAGATTTTTCATCAAAGAATTCTTTTAAAAGTACATAAGAGTTCGAAAGCTAAATCGAAAGCTTTGCGAACTTTACCTTTTATAAAAGCTAAGAATAATAAAAAAAACTTAACGTTCTCTGCGATATTTTTCTCTTTCCTAAGGCTTTCATATTCATCATTATTTATTTCAACTTCATCAACAATGATTATTACTTATATGTCCTTCCACGCTTCCAAAAAAACATTGAGCTTACATTTACTTATATAACTTATATGGTTCAATAAACACACACGCAGCAACATTAAACTTACTCATAACTTATAAGATAAACGCGTTTTTTACACTTATTCTGAATAATATTTTTTGAAACGATGTTTATTTGAATTTTATTTAGAATTAATATAAATAAACTTTTATATTTGCCGCTTTCTGTGCAAAAAAGGTCTTTTTATTAAATTGCCTATATTGCTTTCTAAAAAGTGATTCTTTTATAATGAATAATAATTCCAGTTTCGAACTACATCTTTTTGAATCTTTCAAAGAAGGAGACGAAACTGCTTTCACTTATTTTTACGATAAATACTTTCGCAGAATCACCGCTTTTAGTATTCAGTTTATTTATGATAAAGATGAAGCTGAAAATCTGGCGCAGGAAGCTCTTTTGTATTTGTGGCAAAATAAGGAAACTGTTGAATCGCTAAACGGTATACAATCTTTTTTATATACTTATGCCAAATCGAAATGCCTGAATATGATTCGGCATAATAAGGTAAAGGATAAATTCAAGAGTGAAGTTTTAAACCAAAAAGAAAGAGAACTGGATATCGAAATCTTAAGCTCGGTGCAGTTTGATACTTTAGAATTGACCGAATTAGAGCGTTTAATTCAGGAATCGATAAGTGATCTTCCGCCCAAAACCCGCGAAGTTTTTATAAAAAAACGTTTCGAAAATAAAAAAAACGCAGAAATCGCCGAAGAAATGCAAGTAACCTTAAAAGCTGTAGAAGCCCATATGACAAAGGCTTTGAAGATTTTAAAAACAAAATTATCAGATTATTTGTTCTTAATCTTTATCCTTATTTGTAATAATTAAAAATAAAAGGTAGGGTATTTTATTTCTGAAGTGTACTTACTAAAACGAGAAGTTCAAAAACTTAAATATGACATCGGAAATCATTTATAAATACCTTTCGAACGAAGCTTCAGAACAAGAAGTTCAACTGCTGTTTGAATGGATTGATGCTTCGGAAGAAAATAAAAAGCATTTTATTACGCTAAAGAAAACCTGGGCGTTAACCGCACTTTCTGAAGATATTTCGACAGCATCAACTCCGGTAATTGCTATTCAGCCTAAAAAGAAAGCCATTCAGTATTTGAAATATGCTGCTGTCTTTTTGGTTTTATTTGGTTTAGGAAAATTAGCTTTCGATTTTAATCAGAAAGCAAAATCATCAAAAGAAATTGTTTTAGAATTAGCCAATGGCCGTTCTGAATATATTACAAAAGACAACCAAACGAAATTAGTAAATGACAAAGGCGATCTGATTGCTAAGAAATTTTCTAACCAAATTATTTATTTTGGAAAAGTTCAGGATCAGGAAGTGGTTTACAATACGCTAAAAGTACCTTACGGGAAGAAATTTAAACTTACCCTTTCTGACGGAACGGTTGTGAGTTTAAATTCAGGAACAACTTTAAAATATCCGGAACAATTTGGCATTAACGGAAAAAGAAATGTGTACTTAACCGGTGAAGCTTTTTTTGAAGTGGCCAAAGACAAACAACATCCTTTTATTGTAAATGCTAATCAGGTTGATATTGAAGTTTTGGGAACGAAATTCAACGTAAGTGCTTATCCTGAAAACCCAACTGTAAATGGTACTTTGGTTGAGGGAAGCATTGAGATGTATGAAGCCGAAAACAAACTAAATGCTGTTTTGCTTCAACCCAATCAAATGGCAACCTGGAACAATAACTCCAAAAAAATTACAACAAAAGAAGTTGACCCAGGCTTTTATTCGGCATGGACAAAAGGTGAACTTGCTTTTAAAGATACCCCATTCTCTACTATCGCTAAAATAATTCAGCGTACCTACGACGTTGAAATTATCAATGAAAATGCTGTTTTGGCCAAACAGAATTTTACGGGAACGATCAAAATTAGCGAATCCAGTGTCGAAAACATTTTAGAACTTCTAAAACGTGACACGCCATTTAATTATTCCGTTAAAGGAAATACGATAACCATTACCAATCTTCCATAACTAAATAAACATGACTTTTACGATACACGATTTAAGGAAAATTCTATTTTTCCTAGCTCTTCTTTTATCCAGTTTTAAAGGTTTTTCTCAGAATAAAAACATCAGTTTACAGCTTAAAAATAAACCTATTAGCTTGATTATTAAAGCCATTGAAGAACAAACCGATTTTAGGATTATTTATAACGCCCGAAAAATTGATGCTGAGCAACTGGCAGATATTAATGTTCAGAATGTAACTTTAGAAACTGCTTTAAAGCAATTATTTGCCGGTAAAAATATTTCATTTTATATCCAGAAAAAACAGGTTTTATTAACGAATGCTGCTCCTGCACTTCCAAACGCTGTTTTAGCCGAAAGCGAAAGACTGATAAAAGGAACTGTTTTAGATGCTAAGGATAAATCACCTCTTCCGGGCGTTACAGTTTTGGTAAAAGGTACCGGAATGGGCGCTATTACAGATGCAAACGGAAAATTTGTGTACAAACTAAAAGGCAATGACATTAAAAATATTGTTCTTGAAATTCAGTATTTAGGAATGCAGTCTCAAACGACAAGAGTAGAAAATAAAACTGAATTTACTTTTTATCTTGAAGAATTTACAGACGAGTTAAATCCGGTTGTGATTACGTCTTCGTATGGAACTACAAAGCTAAAAGAAGAGATTGTGGGAAGTATTTCTACCTTATATGCAAAAGATATAGCTGTTGAGCAGGCTTCAGAAAGTATCGATAAAATGATTACAGGTCAAATCGCAGGTGTTATGGTTGAAAATACTTCCGGTGTTGGCGGTCCTGTAAAAATTAATATTCGAGGACAGGGAACATTATCTTCTTTAACCGGAGCAAAAACCGGAACTTCTACACAGCCGTTAATTATTATTGATGGTGTTGTAATGAGTGAAGAATATGCGATTGATGCTATCTCTTTTAATGGAAGCGGTGATACTTCTGAAGATTTAGCCAACCCGCTAATGAAAATTGCTCCTGAGAATATTGAGACGATATCCGTTTTAAAAGATGCTGCTGCAGTGGGTATTTATGGTGCTGACGGTGCAAATGGCGTAATTTTAATTACAACCAAGAAAGGAAAAAAAGGAAAAACACAATTTGGTTTCTCTAACCAATTGGGAATTTCTTCTGCTATTAACAGAATTAAATATCTAAGTGGAGAACAATTTACTGAACTTAGAAATGATTACATGAAAAATACCACAACAGGGTATACTCCTGTTGCTTATAATGGTATAAATACAGATTGGTTCGAGGTTTTAAACAGAAGCGGAATATATAACAAATACAATTTTAATGTTTCGGGATCGACTTCAAAATTCTCCTATCGTACGAACGTAAGTTATTTAAAAATTGATGAACCTCAACTAGGCAATGATACCAAACAATTAAACGCAGGAATTAATCTGGGATTCAATTCAGGGAAATGGAGTGCCAACTTAATGCTGAATCCAAGTTACGTACAAAAAGATGCCCCAAATATCTTTTCTAGTTTTGCTTATTTGCCAACTCTCGCAGTTTACAATGCAGACGGTTCTTATGCAGATTTGGGAGTAAGCGGTATTACAAGAGGAAATCCGCTGGCTGCTATTGAACAAAATAAAAATCAGTCGCAGACATTTGGCATTCTCGGAAGTTTAAATTTGTCGTATCAGCTTAGTAAGGCTATAAAATTTTCGACACTTTTCGGAATGGATTATACGGATAAAGAGCAGGATCGCTATTTTTCTGCTGCAAATGAAAGTGGTCAGTTTAATGGATCTTTTACTCTTAACGGAATTTTGTATCCTGCATGGGGACGCCGAATTCTCAATCAACGAAATTCGACAAAATGGAACTGGCAGGGACAAGTTTTATTTAATAAACAATTAAACGAAAATCATGAAATTGATGGTGTCGCAGGTTTTGAATTATCTGAAGATAAAACAGATTTTAATTTTAAATCCGGAGTAGGATTTGTCAATCCGGATCAAATTAATAAAATCAGTGATGCTGTCAGAGATGATAATCCTGCAACTCTTTTGGTTGATGAATCTAAAGCCGGACAGAGTTCCAGAGGTGAAATTAGCTATAATTCGAGAGTTTCATTTCTATCTCAGGTGAATTATAACTATAAAAAACGTTATTATGTTTTAGCTAATTTAAGACGTGACGAAAGCTCTGTTTTTGGAGATGATACAAACGTGGCTCTTAATGGCGGCGCAGGTTTGAGTTGGATTACAAGCAATGAAAATTTCTTACAATCAAGTACATGGATTGATTTCTTAAAATTTAAAGTGAGTTACGGTTCTACCGGAAATTCAAGAATTGGTTCTTACAGAGCGAAAGGTTTATATAATATTAGCCAAAACAATTATAACGGGTATATCGGAGCAACGACCGGTGCTGCTCCAAACGGGAATTTAAGTTGGGAAAAAAATACAAAATTTAATGTTGGTTTTGATTTTAATATTTTTAAACGAATCGAATTGACTTTAGAATATTACTATGACAACAAAACTGATTTAATTACAACAAGAGATATCCCAACAGAAACCGGATATAATTCTGTTCAGTTAAACGCCTCAAGCATGTATAATAAAGGTTTTGAATTGACTACCAGAATTAAATGGATAAAAAGTAATGCTTTTAAATGGACTACAACATTCAATATTTCTACAGTCGAAAGTAAAGTAACCGATCTAAAAGGTTTAGGAAGTGATTACGCTTTAGGAAATCTTGCCTTAGCACAAAAAATAGGCTATAGCACAACTACTTTATGGGGAATAAAATGGGTTGGAGTTGATCCCGCTACAGGTAGAGATCTTGTAGAAAAGGATGGGAAAATATACGATACCAAAACGTATAATGATTCTCATACTGTTGCAGACTGGGTACCAATTGGTGACACACAGGCAGATGCCTACGGAGGTTTTTATAACAGTTTTACATTTTATAATAATCTAACCTTATCTGTAAGAGGTGATTTTCAACTTGGAGGCGATGTCTTTGTTGGTGATGTTTATATCGACAAGTATTCTAATACGTTAAATAGAAATCTTTCTGTAAATGCGTACGATTACTGGAGAAATCCGGGTGATAATGTTTCACAGTCAGCAGTAACATCTTCACCTATTACTCCTAATTTAAGTAAGTACATATATGACGGTACTTATGTCCGAATCAGCAATATTAATTTAAGTTATAATGTACCCCTAAAAAATACTTTTCTGGATGCTCTGTCTGTTTTTGCAGATGCTTCGAATGTGGCATATTGGTATAAGGAAAAAAGTCCGAAAGGAATGAACGGAATACGAGAATACAGTTTTATATATCCTCAGGCAAGAACAATCTCGCTGGGAGTTAATGCTAAATTTTAAAGAAATGAAATATTCAAAATACATCACACTTTTTTTCCTGATATTCTCACTACAAAGCTGCAGTGATTTCTTAGAACAGGAACCCGGAACTCAAACCTCTGTCGATGAGCTTTTGCAAAACAAGCAAGGAGTAGTAACTGCTTTAACCGGACTTTATACTGAGCTTGAAGCTAATGTAAAAAATGAACGTTTTGCTGTTTATGCTGATTTGCAAGGAGGAAATTTAAAATTTACCCCAACGGCTTCCGGAAGCAGCAGAGGGCAAATTTCTCCATCAGGGAATATTGAGCAGGTTTATTCTTTTGATGATCTGGCGCTTACCAGTAATTACAAATCATTTTATGACGGAAGTTATGATATCATCAATCAGGCTAATTTAATTTTAGAATATACTCCCGCCCTAACCGATGCGACTGACGAAGAAAAGAAACAAATTAAAGCAGAAGCATTGACCATAAGAGCTTATGCACATTTTCTTTTATCACAGGTATACAGTCAAAATTATAGTTATACCTCAGATGCTTCTCATGTAGGGATTGTTTACAACACAAAATCAATAAAAGCAGGAATAGAATATCCCGAAAGAGAAACTGTAGCCAATACGTATAATTTAATTATAACCGATCTAAAAACAGCAATTGACAATTACTCTGTTTTGGTACTTTCAGGTCCCGTTTACTCTTACTTCAACCTTAACAGTGCAAAAGCACTGCTGGCAAGAGTATATCTGCAAAAAAATGACTGGACAAATGCTTACGAAACTGCAAATGATGTCATTAGAAATTCCGGGATTAGGTTAACAGAAAAAGAAAATTACCTTGCAGAATGGGCAAAAACAGATCTTCCGGTTTCTGAAATTTTATTAGAATTTTCGATTCCAAGAGATTCAGAAGGTATTGCCGGCAATTCTATGTCAAGTTATTTTGGATATACTTCGGCAACCAGTTACAATAAATATGTTGCTTCTGATGATTTGGTTACTCTTTATGAAAATGCAGATTTAAGAAAACAACTATTTCTTACACAACCACTTCAAACATTAGTAAATGGCGTTCTTACGCCTGTGAATTACAACTTCACTAAAAAATTCCAAAATAATGCCGGTTATGTAGCTTTTAGATTAAGTGAAATGTATTTAATCCGTGCCGAAGCAGCTTTAGAAACCAATAAACCAGATGAAGCAATGGCAGATATTAATACTATTCGTGCCCGTGCAAATGCGACCTTGCTAACCAATACAGCCAATCTTAAAGAAAATATTCTTTTAGAAAGAAGAAAAGAACTTTGTTTTGAAGGTCATTTATTCTTTGATCTCGTACGTAATCATAAAAACATTTCCAGAAATGACGGTTGTATTTCTACTAGTTGCAGTATGACATATCCTTCTTTAAAATTTGTTCTGCCAATACCAACATTCAACACTAATCTTAACCCTAACTTACAACAAAATGACTCGTATTAAGATATTTAGCATATTGTTTATAGCTCTATTAATAACTTCTTGCTCCAAAGACGATTATAAATTAGGTTCTGAGATAGATCCTTTTTTAAGGTTTAATTTTTTGGCAAAAGATAACGTGCCTTTAGAATATCCTGCTGTAAACGGAAGTCTGGCACCTCTATCTACTTATGTAAACAGTTCTGTAAAAACGTTAAAAGTTCCGGTTGCCTTAACAACCCGTAATCTTAAAAGTGCTGTAACGGCCAATTTTAGTGCAGTTTCATCGACTGGCGATAACGAAAGCTTTACAGTAAACCCGGTCAGTCAATTATTATTTGAAGGAAACAAAGTAACGGATACAATTTTTGTTTCTTTTGATAAAAGATGGACGGACAATCAAAGTATCACTTTAAAATTAGAAACGGTATCTGATCCTGCTGTTCATATCGGAAACCTGAATACAGAATATCCAAATGATACTTTCAAAATTGATTTAGGTGAAATTAAAACCAATTATACTTTTCCGGTTAATCAATATGTAATACAAGGCGTAGTTGGCGAGACAATCGATTTTAAAGTAAATTTCCCTAACGGATTTTTTCCTTCTGAAATAGAGAATGCTTCAATTTTTAAATTTCAAAATGGTTTCGAATACGCCCTTACTCATGATGATTATGGAGATAACAGAAGTTCTGTAACTTATCATTTGACATTGCTGGAAGATCTTCAGAATGATGATGCGCGTTATGAGTCAAAAATAACCTTAGTAAATATTCCAAATTACAATGCAACCGGAAGCATTAACTTAACAATTGTAAAACCAACAAAATCACCACGGGATTTACAGGCATATCCCGCGTCAAAGTTTACAGATCCTACGAATGCTTTTTATTTAACCTACGGCGAACACTGGTTTAACAACAACGGAAATTGCACATGGCAGACTTTTAATGCTTTAACCTTTCCTGTTGTGGTAACGAAGGACAATGAGAATGCAATACTTTACAGCGATAAAGGAACAGCAAATCCTAATGACGATGTGTACCACGATGCCTTTAAAATTGGATTTAATGTTGCTACCGGAACAAATACAATAAACTCTTTTGGCTTAAAAAGATGGTTCTCAAACGAAAGTGGATCTGCTGCTATTTCTCCGGGATTTAATATTACTTCTGCTTTAGAATTTTTTCCCGAAAACGGAAACAGCAAAACGCAGGGAACCGTATTGGTGATTCCGCAGGATTTAACTATTGGATCCAGTGCGACGAATACTCACATTATTGCTATTTCAGGTGAAGGTACTTATAAGGAAATCAGTGCCGGTTTGTTTGAAATCTCATTTGAACTAAAACTCACAAACGATAAACTATTTGGAGGAACCGTCTCGACACAATACAGAATGTACAATAATAGAGTTTATCCAAAACCAACAGCTTTAAGTATTTCGTGTCCTAAGGAAGTTACGCTTTAGATTTTAGTCGCAGTCGCAGTCGCAGTCGCAGTCGCAGTCGCAGTCGCAGTCGCAGTCGCAGTCGCACTAACTTTGTCAAAGTTTAAAACTTTGACAAAGTTTTCTGAAAACGCAAACTGTGACTGAGACTGAAAACTGAGACTGAAAACTGAGACTTGAAACTGAGACTTGAAACCTGAAACAAATCAAACAAAAACAAAAAAATTGAAAAAACTAATCGTCCCTATCCTATTTCTTCTGAGTTTAACGGCTTATAAAAGCGTTGAACAGCCTGATTATATAGACATTCAGGAATTGCGAAAACTATATTCCAGCGGAGATGCTACGAAATGGCCCGCAGCGGAACTACATGAAAATGTCGATAAAGCTACATTTCAGGATATCGGAGTGCTGCCTGCGGTTCCGTACCCTGATTATAACCCATACTCAAAAGAAAAAGAAAGTCTGGGTAAAATATTATTTTTCGATCCCAGATTGTCTCTTAGCGGACAAATTGCCTGTGCTTCATGCCATAACCCTGAATTGGGCTGGACAGATAATTTAACGCGTTCTTTTGGTCACGATCGCCAAACGGGGAAACGAAATTCGATGACGATTCTTAACTCGGCGTATGCCACATCCTTATTTTGGGACGGACGAGCAAAGAGTTTGGAAGATCAGGCGCAATTTCCAATTGGAGATCCGCTTGAAATGAATGAAAAACTGACAATTGCCGTTGATAAAATCGCTAAAATAAAAGGTTACAATACTCTTTTTACTGAGGCTTTTGGAGACAAAAAAGTTAATCTGCAAAGAATACAATACGCCATTGCAACTTTCGAAAGATCGATTAATAGCCCGAAAAGTAAATTTGATAATTTCATTAGCGGAAAATCTGAAGCTTATACAGATGCTCAGGTAAAAGGCCTGCATTTATTCAGAACCAAAGCGCAATGTATCAATTGCCATAATACGCCTTATTTCAGCGACAATCAGTTTCATAATGATGGTCAGACTTTATTCGGAACAAAAAATGAAGATTTCGGACGCTATAATGTTACCAAAGACGTAAAAGACATTGGTAAATTCAGAACGCCAACATTGCGTGAAGTGGCCAATACAAAACCCTGGATGCATCACGGACATTTCCCGACTTTACTGGATGTTGTAGAATTGTACAACTTAGGAAACCCGTCTCCTGTTCAGAAAAAATATCTGGGAACAGCGAGAGATTCATTAATTCCAAAAGCAGATCCTATGCTTAAAAAACTGAATTTAAACAAAGAAGAAATCAGCGATCTTTTGGCTTTTATAGAAACGTTGAGTACACCAACACGAAGAATTATGACACCAACAATGCCGAAATAAAATGATTTGCAAATTGCCCCAAAGTTTTCAAATATACAAAGCCTGTTTCTTTTATGAAATAGGCTTTTTTTTTTTAAGTTTCAGCCTTCAGGTTTGGTTTAAGATTTGTTATTTAAAAACAAAAGTTGACTTCTAAACTGCAAAAGAGCATTGTGTTGCGTGTCAATCATATTTTGAAATGTTGCAATATTGCTTTTAGTGTAAACTTGATTATTTTTTAAATCCTCATAAATTTTATCAGATAATCCTTTTTCATATTCTTGTTTAGCTATATTTAGATATTCTTGAAAAGTTATGTTAGGATACAATTCGTTATTAGCCCCATCATTTTTATCAATATACTCCTGTATTAGAGATTGCACTTCTAAGTGTAACTTTTGTGTAACTTTAAAAATAGCTAAAAGATTATTCCTTTCTTCATCTGGTTTAGCGTTAAATGTTTTATGATATGTTAGCCAAGCTATAAACAAACCTGCTATTCCTATTAGAATTTCCATAGATTTCATTTTATAAGTAAATGTAATAAAATAATTAAGTCTTTAAATTTCTGACATATACGAAACAACAATCATCTTATAAATAATCTCAACTCCCATAATAATTCCCTATCCTTTCATTGAAGTATAAAATAGCTTGTGAATCGTAATCCTTCCATCATTTCTTAAATTTGTTTGAAACGAAAGAAGCTTTTTCTTCTTATAAAAAATACCACCATGAAGTTAGCACATATTCAAATTCAATCCAACAATATACAACAAACTGCCACTTTTTATAAAGACATTCTTGATCTTCCTATTATAGAAAAAATCAAAGAATCGGTGAGCATTCAGGCAGGTAATTCAGTTTTGGAATTTGTTGAAAATCCTGCATTCAATTCTATTTATCATTTTGCTTTCAATATTCCGGAAAACAAGTTAGACGAAGCCATTGATTGGTGTAAAAGCAAAGTAGATTTAATTTTTATTGAAGATCAAAAAGTCATTACCAATTTCGAAAACTGGAATGCCAATGCAGTTTATTTCTACGACAATAATGGCAATTTATTAGAATTTATTGCCCGTCATGACCTTGATAATGCGCAAACAGAAGCATTCAGCTCAAAAGCTATTTTAAATATTAGTGAAATTGGAATCGTAAATGAAAATCCATTAAAATTAGGAAATCAATTAATCGAAGAACATGGATTAGATTTTTTTAGCAAGAATGACAATACCGAACTCTTCTCAGCTGTTGGTGATGATGAAGGTTTACTAATTATCGTGAAACCAAATAGAAACTGGTATCCTACGCAAACACCTTCTGAAAGTAATAAAACAGCCGTTAGAATTGAGAATAGAGGGAATAAAATAGAATTAAATTTTTAATACGATTCTTATTTCCATCGCTTACTATTCCTTATTTTTATAAAAATTTAAATTTCAAAAAATGCCATTCGTTAGAATCAGTCTTCCTAAAAAGCTTTCATTAGAAACAAAAAATACTATTTCAGCATCAATTCATGAATCTTTAATAGCCGAATTTAATATCCCAAAAGACGATTATTTTCATATCATTGAAGAATTAGAATCGCACCAGATAAAATATCCTGAAAGTTATCTCGGGATTTCACATTCTGAAGATATTATTTACGTGCAAATTACGGCAGGACAAGGAAGAACCTTAGAACAAAAGAAAAAATTATACCATCAGATTGCGACACGAATTTCGACCTCAACCGAGATTTTAATCAATAATGTCATCATTGTTTTATTAGAAAATAATGGTTTAGAGAATTGGTCTTTTGGTAACGGAGAAATTCAGATTCCAACGCATTTGAAAAAATAATTATACAGACTGCTTTTATAACTTTATAATTCCGGTTTTAGCATATGATTAAAAAAAATATTCCTCGTAGTATTTTAGAAAAATGGCTGACAGCCTGGTCATTATCAAGAAAATTGCCATTACCTGAAAGATACAAATCAGGATTTAAGGTTGAAGTTGGTTATCCTAATCAAAAAAGACGCTTTGTATTTGCTGAACTGAATAATGATTTCCTTGAATTATCAAAAACTATTGATGAAACCGGTATTTTTTTAAAAGTTTGTTCTTCGCCTGATGAATTAAAAAATCAAATACATCCCAAATGGATTATTCAGCCTCAAGGATATATGATGTCTTGTTTTCATCAAATGGATTTTCGGGATTGTACTTTAAGTAATAATTATAAGCTGGAATTTGAACATTACAATGCTACTTATCTTGTTCGAATTGTAACGAAACAGGGAGAACTAGCCTCAACAGGACATGTTGTTCTTGTTGATGATGTAGCAATTTACGATAGAATCTCGACTGAACCTAATCATAAAAGGATTGGTCTTGCCTCTGTCCTGATGAAAGAACTTGAAAAGATTGCATTAGCGAATGATGTACATCATAATTTTTTAGTAGCCACAGAAGCAGGTAAAGCATTCTACGAGTCTTTGGGATGGGAAATGTATAGTTTGTATACGTCGGTTGTTATTCCTGAGTACGAGTAAAAAATCACATTTAAATATAAAAGCCGTCTCAAATTGTATTATGAGACGGCTTCTTTTTATCTGTTTTTAATTTAAAACTTCATTTTCTGAATTCTCACGGCATTTAATATCGCCAGCAACGCTACTCCAACATCGGCAAAAACAGCTTCCCACATTGTGGCAAGTCCTCCCGCACCCAAAATCAGTACAAAAGCTTTTACGACAAAAGCCAACGTGATATTTTGCCAGACGATTTTTTTAGTTTGTTTCCCAATATTTATCGCCATCGCAATCTTGCTTGGTTTATCGTCCTGAATCACAACATCGGCGGTTTCGATCGTGGCATCGCTTCCTAAACCTCCCATTGCGATACCCACGGTACTTAAGGCTATTACAGGCGCATCATTTACTCCATCTCCAACAAAAGCAACGGTTTCGTTTTTGGCTTTAATCTCGTTGAGTTTATTCACTTTATCTTCCGGAAGCAAATCTCCAAAAGCATTTGTGATGCCTAATTTATCCGCAACAAGTTGTACAACATTGGTTTTATCTCCGCTTAGCATGGTTACTTTAACGCCTAAAGCTTTTAGTTTGCTTACTGCTTCCTGAGCATCTTCTTTAATTTCATCGGCAATGGTCAAATATCCTGCGAACTTGTTATCGTATGCAATGGCAATCGTCGTATAAACAACCGAATTTGGATCAATATCATATGAAATATTGAATTTATCCATCAATTTGAAATTCCCAACATGCAATTCTTTTCCGTTGATCTCGGCTTTTAAACCATGTCCCGAAATTTCCTCCACGTTTTTCAGCTCAACTGAAGCATCAATCTGCCCCACGTGATTGTGAATTGCCGTTGCCACAGGATGCGTGCTTTGGCTTTCCAGAACATTAACGAGTTTCAGAATCTCGGCTTTATCAAAACCTTCCTGAATAATAACTTCCTGAACTTTAAAAACACCTTCGGTCATGGTTCCGGTTTTATCCATTACCACATTTTGAATGGTTGAAATACTATCAAGGAAATTACTTCCTTTAAACAGAATTCCGTTTTTACTCGCCGCGCCAATTCCGCCAAAATATCCTAACGGAATACTAATTACCAAGGCACAAGGACATGAAATTACCAGAAAAACCAAAGCTCTGTACAGCCATTGGCTAAAGACATAATTATCTACAAAAAGCATCGGCAACAAACAAATCGCAATTGCCAGATACACTACAATTGGCGTATAAATCTTGGCAAATTTCCTGATAAACAATTCGGCAGGCGCTTTTTTGGTCGTGGCATTTTGTACCATTTCCAGAATCTTAGACAATTTACTGTCTTTATAAGCCGTAGTTACTTTTACCAGTGCAATCGTATTTCCGTTGATCATTCCGGCCAGAACGGTTTCTCCTTTTACTTTGGTATCAGGTTTACTTTCACCAGTTAATGCCGCCGTATTAAACGAAGCAGTATCCGATAATAATTCGCCATCCAGACCTAATTTTTCTCCCGCTTTAAGCTGAATTACAGATCCTATCACAACATCGGCCGCTTTTACTTTTGTGGCAACATTATTTTCTAAAACATTGACTTCGTCCGGACGTTGATCCAGTAAACTTTTAATATTCGATTTCGCACGGCTTACCGCCAATCCCTGAAAATTTTCTCCAATGGTATAAAACAGCATTACGGCAACACCTTCGGGATATTCGCCTATTGCGAAAGCACCAATTGTCGCAATGCACATCAGGAAAAATTCTGAAAAAACGTCGCCTTTCATAATGCTTTCGTACGCTTCTCTCAGAACCGGAAGTCCAACCGGTAAATAAGCTACGATATACCACGCAATTCGAACATAACCCGTAAACCAGGTTTGAGGGAAATAATTGTCAAACCCAATCCCGATAAGCAATAAAACAAAGGAGATTATTGCGGGTAAAAATAATTTCAACAAACTGCCCTCAGCATTATGTTCATGATCGTGACCGTCGCCGTGATTATGTCCGTCATTATCAGAATGAACAGGTTCGTCATGTGAGCAACAGCAGGCAGATTGTTTCGGTTTCTTTTTTGTTATTTTTTCTTCTGTATGTATGTGTTCCATAAAATGAGTTTCAAGTTTTATTTTTTCAAGTTTAAAGTTTTAAACTTGTTTAAATAGGTTCTAAATTTACGGATTTTGAGCCAATTGTTTATAGGTAGGTGTTTTATTTTAATCTCGCAAAGACGCGAAGTCGCAAAGTTTTTTTTAAAGTTTCTTTGATTTTCTATATTAAAACTTAAAAAGATAATACTAGAAAACTTTGCACCTCTGCTTCTTTGCGAGCAAATGCTACACCAGCTAAAAAACTTAGCGTCTTAGCATCTTAGCCACTTAGCGCCTAAAAAAAATTAGTGACTATGTTCTCCCCCGCCTTTCATGGCCGAAAGCAGATAAAAAGCACCTTTGGTCACAATCTTAGCATCCGGATCAATCTTGTCTACAAATTTTACTTCGGTAAAGCCTAAATCTGTTGTTCCGGGAATTACTTCAATGGCTTTAAAATGAATTTCCTTTTCATGTACTGCACCTTTTTCCTCTTTTCCTTCTTCATGTTTATGGTCGTCTTTATGATCATCTTCCTGAACAAAAACAAAATACTTATCTGCGTTTCGCACTACGGCATCTTTTGGCAATGCGGGCACGGTAGCATTTATGATATTAATATTGGCCGAAACATACATTCCCGGAATCAGTCCTTTTGCATCATCCGATTCTATTTTGGCATGAACGGCAACGGTTTTACTTTCGTTAGAAAATGATTTATTGATTCCGAATATCTTTCCTTTTATCGATTTGTTCGACTGATTTGTCAGTACAAAATCAATAACTTGTCCGATCGAAATAGAACCCAAATCTTTCTCGTAAACATTCAGATCCAAATGCATCTGGCTATTATCGACTACTTCAAATAATGTGATTCCGGTTTGCGCATACGCTCCTTTTGCAATTTTGATGTTCCCCACATAACCGCTAATTGGCGCTACAATGGGTACCAGCGAAGTACTCCCTTTTGTACTGACATGCAAGGCATCCAATTTATTTTTTGCTGCCTGTGCTCTCGCTCTTTCTGCTGCCAATTTTGATTTTACTTCCTGAAAAACTTTCCTTGGATTTACATTTTCATCGCTTAAGGTTTTCTGGCGATTGTATTCTAATTGCAGATATTCGATATTGGCTGTAGCCGAATGATAATCTTCCTGCATTTCAATAACTTCCAGATTCTGAATCGTCGCCAGAACTTTTCCTTTGTTGACATAAGTGCCTTCGAGAACAAAAATATCCTTCACGGTTCCTCCTATCAAAGTCGAAACTTCGGCAGAGTTTTGCGGCGGAACCGTGGTATAACCGTTGGCTTTTATGACTTTATTCAGATTTCTGTTTTCTACAAATCCGGTTTCGATTCCTACGGTTTTGTATTGTGATTCGTTTAAAGCGACTTCTGTTTGTGAACTTTCTTCTTCCTGAGATTCTTCTGCTTTCTTTTCATTGCAGCTTATTAAGGTAACCGCAAATATTATCAAATAAAGAAAGCGCATGTTTTTTACCACAAAGTTCACAAAGGGAGAACAACACAGAGTACGCAAAGAGTTTAAACTTTGTGGACTTTGCGAAAACTCCTTCACGTTCTCTGTGGTTAAATTAAGCTCCTTTGCGGTTAAGTTTTTAACTATATTTTTCATTTTAATTGTTTTTAATAGTTGGAAATTGAAGCTCGATTGCACTTTGATTAAAAGTATGGGTTGCCTCTGTATATTGTTTTTTAATATCAATTGCCTGATTTAAAAAACTGATGTATGCCCAATAACTCATATCGCCATTTGCATAACTTTTTTGTGCCGTACTGATGATCTGATCGGCGTACTGCAATCCTTCTTTTTGATAATACTCTAATGCTTTTTGCTGCTTCCTGAAATTATTTTCTAATTCTTGTTTTTGCAGATTGAGCGTTAATTTATTTTTATCTAAAGCCAATTCTGACTGCGCAATACTGATTTCTGATGCTTTGGCTTTCGCCGAATTTACGCCACCAAACAACGGAATTTGCAATCCGGCAGTAAACCCCTGAAACAACGATTCGGTGTTGATGGTTTGCGCAAAATAACCCAATCCCAGTTTAGGCGTTCGCATTGCTTTGTGCGTATTGGCTTCTTTTTGGTATACCGAAATCTGCTGTTGGTAATAATCGGTCATTAAAACTTCTGCTTTCGAATTTCCTTCTTCTTTTAGAATAGTGTATTGCAACGATGTTTTGTCATCGGGAACTATGTTTTCATCGGTCTGAACAAAAAATTGCAATTGCTTTTGATAAATCGCCAAATCATATTCTAATTGTGCTTTTTGCGTTTCTATCTCTTTTACTTTCGCTTTAGCGCTGATTACTTCGATATTACCGCTTTCTCCGGTTTGAAAACGGAGTTCGGCATTTTTTAGGAATTTGGTATAAATATCATTCAGTTCCGAGTTCAATTTCTGAATCGAAACACCGTACAAATATTGGTAATACGACAACGTTACGGCTTTTTCTATTTCGTAAGCAGATAAAGCTTTTCGTTTTTCAGCCAGTTTCACCAACTCTTCCTGCAATTGGCGATTGGCTTTTGTGATGTTTCCCATTGGGAAAAATTGCTGAACCGAAACGTTGTGGTCATAATCCGCACTGTTGAATTGTCCGCCCTGATATTGTACTTGCAGTGGATCGGGCTGAAATGCGGTCTTTTTTAAGACAGTTTGTTTTTCTATTTCCTTATCGGCAATTTTTAAGTCTATGTTGTTTGATTTGGCAAGTTCTATGGCTTTTTCTAAGCTTATTTTTTCTTGTGCCTGCGAAAGCGTGCTAACCAATAAGAATATGCTTAACCACAAAGTTTTATTTGCCAATTGGGCTGGATTTAACCGCAAAGAGCGCAAAGCTTTTATCGCAAAGTTCGCAAAAGGTTTGATGTTTATATTATTTCGTGTTTTCATTTTAATCTTTTTTTTTCTTTGTATCCTCTGTGAAAAACTTAGCGTTCTCTGTGGTTAAATCTTCATTGCGTTCTTTGCGGTTAAACTTCTCCAGCATTAAATACAAAATCGGTAAAACGATCAATGTCAATAAAGTTGCTGAGAATAAACCTCCAATAACTACCGTTGCCAAAGGTTTTTGAACCTCTGCTCCGCCGCTTGTTGACAATGCCATTGGCAAAAATCCTAAAGAGGCTACGGCTGCTGTCATTAAAACGGGACGTAATCTGGTTTTGGTTCCAATTAAAACTCTTTGCAGCGGATCTAATATTCCTTCTGTTTTTAATTGATTGAAGTAGGATATTAATACAATTCCGTTTAAAACCGCGATTCCGAAGAGGGCAATAAAACCAATTCCTGCCGAAATACTAAACGGCATTCCCCGCAGCCAGAGTGCAAAAACACCACCTATTGCAGATAACGGAATGGCGGTAAAAATTAATGCTGCTTGTTTGAAACTTTTAAAAGTGAAATAAAGCAGCACTAATATTAATCCAAGCGCGATTGGCAACGCTATCGAAAGTCGTTTTGTCGCTTCGATTAAATTCTCGAATTGTCCGCCGTAGGTTACGTAATAACCTGCAGGAAGTGTAAAATTCTTATCCAGTTTTAGCTGAATTTCCTCTACTACACTTTTTATATCGCGGCCGCGAACGTTTAATCCCACGGTGATTCTGCGCTTTCCGTCTTCACGAACTACTTGTACCGGACCTTGTTCATAATCCACTGTGGCTACTTGGGAAAGTGGTACCTGTTGTCCGTTTGGTAAAGGGATAAACAAATTACTTACATCGGTAATATCAGCGCGATTGTCCTGATTCATTCGCACTACGACATCAAATCTCTTGCTTTCATCGTAAATTTTTCCGGCACTTTCTCCCGCAAATGACGAACGTATAATTTGATTGATATCCGAAATATTCAATCCATATAAGGCAATTTTATTGTAATCGTATTTGATGGTGATTTGCGGTAAACCGGTTACTTTATCGGCTTTTAGATCTCCAATTCCTTCGATGTTTTTTATCTTCGAAATTAACTCGGCAGCTTTACCATCCAAAATTTCTAAATCATCACCAAAAATTTTGATGGCAATATCGCTTCGGCTTCCGGTCATTAATTCGTTGAAACGCATTTGTATGGGCTGCGAAATTTCAATATTGGCACCCGGAATCACTTCCATTTCTTCTTTCATGGCATTGGCCAATTCTTCCCAATTGTGATATTTTCGACCCCATTCTTTTTTGTCTTTTAAAACAATAATCAAATCACCGCTTTCAATAGGCATTGGATCTGTTGGAATTTCCCCGCTTCCAATTTTAGTAACGATGGTTTTTATTTCAGGAAACTTAGCTTTTAATATTTGTTCGTATTTCGTCGTCGTTTCAACCATCTGCGTAAGCGAACTTCCTGTCATGATGGTGGCGTTTATAGCCAGATCACCTTCTTCGATCGTTGGGATAAATTCACCTCCCATACTATTAAAAACAATTAATCCAAAGACAAATAAACCAACAGAGATTCCTAAAACGAGCTTTTTAAATTGCAGTGCTTTTTCTAATAAGGGCGTATAAAACGCTTCCAGCCATGCCATCATGCGGTCGCTGAAGTTTTGTTTATGTTCTGTATTTTTAGATAAGAATAAAGCGCTCATCATAGGTACATAAGTCAGCGAAAGCACAAATGCTCCGGCAACTGCAAAACCAACGGTCATAGCCATAGGTTTGAACATTTTTCCTTCGGTTCCTACCAAAGCGAGGATTGGCAGATAAACAATTAAAATGATGATTTCTCCAAAGGCCGCACTGTTTCTGATTTTCGAAGCCGAATTGTAGACTTCTACATCCATTTCGCTTTGCGATAATTCTTTTTTTCGTTTAAGCTGCTGTAAATGATGCATTGTTGCCTCGACAATAATAACGGCTCCGTCGACAATGATTCCAAAGTCGATCGCGCCCAGACTCATTAAGTTTCCGCTTACGCCAAAGGCATTCATTAATATAATAGCAAAAAGCATGGCCAACGGAATTACCGAAGCCACGATTAAACCGGCACGAAGATTACCAAGAAATAAAATCAGGACAAAAATAACGATCAGCGCGCCTTCAAGTAAATTTTTTGTGACCGTTCCGATTGCGTTATCTACTAGTTTTCCGCGGTCAATAAAAGCTTCGGCCACTACGCCTTCGGGCAAACTTTTATTGATCTGAATCATTCTTTCTTTGATTCTATCTACCACTGCGCTGGAGTTTTCGCCTTTTAACATCAACACCATTCCGGAAACAATTTCTCCTTTTCCGTCTTTGGTTGATGCTCCGTAACGCAATGCAACGCCTTCGCGAACCTGGGCAACATCGCGCACTAAAACGGGAGAACCATTGCGGTTTTTCACCACTACGTTTCCTAAATCTTGTACTCCTTTTGCCATTCCGACACCGCGGATAAAGTACGCCAGCTGATCTTTTTCGATATAAGCACCGCCCGTATTTTGGTTGTTTTTTTCTAAAGCATCAAAAATCTCTGTGATCGTCACACCCAGACTATTTAAGGTATTGGGGTTTACAGCAATTTCGTATTGTTTTAGTTTTCCCCCCCAGGTACTTACATCTGCAACACCTTTAACGCCTTGCAATTGCGGAATAATAATCCAATCCTGAATGGTTCTTAGTTTTACCGCATCGTATTGGTTTTCATAGCCTTTTTTGGCATAAACATCGTATTGGTAAATTTCGCCTAAACCTGTGGTAATAGGCGCTAGTTCAGGAGATCCTGCATAATCAGGAATGTTTTCTTCAGCTTGTTTTAAGCGCTGAAATATCTGTTCTCTTGCCCAGTATATATCGACATCGTCCTCGAAAACAACGGTAACAACCGATAATCCGAAACGCGAAATACTACGGAGTTCTATAATATCCGGAACTGTTTTTACCGCTTGTTCCAGTGGATATGTGATAAGTTGTTCGACTTCCTGACTGGCCAAAGTAGGTGCTGTTGTGATGATCTGTACCTGATTATTAGTGATATCCGGTAAAGCATCCAGTGGTAAGTGTTTGAGCGAATAGCTTCCCCAAGCTATTAATACAAGGGTAAATAACAGTATAACGAACTTATTCTTTATACTGAATTGTATGATTTTATCTAACATTTTAAGGTATAATGACGTGAGAAATTAGGCAAAGTTCTGCCTATTACTTCTGTGGAAAATCCACAACTCTCTAACCTGAAATTAATCAGGCAATCATTATGCTATTTGAGGGGGCTGCCAAATACTTCCGTAGAAATTGGAAGCAAAAACAGAATTATAATTGGGTAATGGTATCGAAATAATACGATGTGTGACAGGAAATTCAAAATTCAAATGCGCCTGATAACTTAAAACCTGCGCGCCACAACAGTTACAGGCGCAAAAAGGAGAACACAAATCATTGTCTTTATCATGCGTATGATGTGCTTCTGATGAAAATTGTGCTGTTTTATGAGCAGCACTGTTTACTTCCATATCTGCACAAGGCATATTGGAGAGCGCCATTAAATAAATCGATAATATGATTGTTATCCATTTCACAACACAAAAGTAAGATATATTTCTATTATAAAAATCTAAATATTTGAAAATGATGTTGGTAAAAAAGAGAAACTTTCTGAAAATTTGATCAAAAAAAGTTGACTGACAGGTGGTACTTTCTTAAAAATTATGATAAATGGTAAGAAAATTTATTTAACTTTAACAATAATTAACATATAAATTAAGTTCAACTATATAAAAGCCTAATTTCTTACCCGCCTGTAATACAAAAAGATAAGCCGAAATTTTCCTAAAATACATTAGTACATATTTATTTTACGCAGTTCTATTAATTAACAATTATAAACACGAAATTCAATGAAATGTAAGACACTAATATCAGCCTCTTTATTATTATTTAGCATTCAATTTTTTGGACAGGTCTACACCGAAAAAATAGTAGGAGAAAAAAATAAGGAATTAAAAGACAGTCTTAAAATAGAGAAATATCCATATGCCTTGCCTATTTGGGGAGAAAAAGTGGCACAAAAAGGGTATAAATTACCTTATTCAGCAGGACTTTCAATAAATTATTTCTGGCAGGATTCTGAAATTACAATCAAAGATTTAGAAGTAGGTTTTAATAACGGACCTTTATATAATTTAGACGAAATAGTTCGTTTTGATAAATCATCAGTTGAAGCCGGCGCACTAACTATCAGACCCGATGTCTGGCTGTTACCTTTCCTGAATGTTTATGGAATTTTTGGAAAAGCAAATTCAACAACTAAAATTAATGCGGGAATCTGGGTTCCTGATGCTGACAATAATTGGTCGCAGGTGGCGAGTTTTAGCACAAAAGCCAATTTTAATGCCACCACATTTGGACTGGGTCTGACACCAACCATAGGTATAGGAGGCGGTTGGTTTGCATTAGACATGAATATGAGCTGGACAGATGTAAGCGCTCTGGATAAACCTGCTTTTTCATATATTTTTGGGCCAAGATTAGGAAAGACTTTTAAATTGCGTAAACCTGAAAGAAATATTGCACTTTGGG
>Ga0247740_1000385_pt1 | contig 22289 bp, 21 predicted proteins | sample UWRJL148409B2_FD_180942 | JGI IMG/M metagenome (GOLD analysis project Ga0247740, IMG submission 180942) | Plant litter microbial communities from Arlington Agricultural Research Station in Wisconsin, United States - UWRJ-L148-409B-2 | ecosystem: Environmental > Terrestrial > Plant litter >...
TAATAATAAGCTTACCGACGAGTTTATATATAAAGCGCTAAAAGAATACCAATCTCAAAACTCAGAGTCCGATGTTGCTATCATCTATGCTAACCTGGGCACCAACTACAGCCGGCGCGGAGATTATACACGATCAGTAGAGTATTTTTTAAAGTCAATAGCCATCCGCGAGCGTTTGCAAAATAATAGCGGCATAGGTTCTGCAGCATTTAATATCAGCATCACCTATAAATTTTTAAAGCGATATAATGAAGCCATAAAATACAACCAACTGGCTATTGAGAAACTAACGCTGGTGAAAAACGAGGGCATGCTGGCCTCTGCATATGCCGTAAAAGGTTCTTTATACCGCGAATTAAAGAAGTATGACGAAGCTATTACCTACATTAACAAGGCCTTGCCTTTGTTTGAGAAATATAACAATACCGCCGGCATACGTAACTGCTATGACAATATTGGCTTACTCTATGCCGAGAAAGAAGACTTTGTAAATGCCTTAAAGTACTTTGAGCTGTCTAAACAGATATCTGTTAAAGCTAACACACCTATGGGTATAGTTTCGGCCGATGTTAATATTGCGCAAACTGCTCTGGAGATGGACGATTTAAAAAAGGCGGCAGCTATTTTGGATGAAGCAGAACCGTTGGCTGAAAAGTATGATTTTAAAGAGGACCGTGCCGCGCTTTACCGACTAAGGCTTCAATATGCTATAGCGGTAAACGATAAGAAAGTAGCCAACCAAACCTTTAATAGTTATTTGGCTTTAAAGGATAGCCTTAGTAACAGCGAAATAAATAATCAGGTTAGCGAATTGCAAACCAAATATGAAACAGAAAAGAAAGACAATCAGATTAAACTTGATCAGCTTCAGCTGAAAAATCAGGATCTTGCCATTCAGCAAAAGCAATCAGAAATAGCCCAAAAAGATCAAACTTTGTTAATTAATCAGCTGGAAATAAAAAATCAGCATCAGCAAATGGCCAACCAGCTGCTGGATAATGAGCAAAAAGCGCAAAGTATTAAATCGCTGAAAGAGAAAAGCCGCATTCAGCAGCTTGAACTGGCCAATCAAAAACTTAAAATAAAGCAGCGTAATATCTTTATAGCAGCTTTCGGTATTCTGATATTGGCCGGTGCGGTAATAGCGTATGCTTTTTACAAGAGATACAAAGCCCGGCAGGAGGCCAAATTACTGGCCGAAATACATAAACAGCAGGAAATTGAAACCCGATCGTTGTTTGAAGGCGAACAGAAAGAGCGTATCCGCATTGCGCGAGATCTGCATGATAGTATAGGGCAGCTGTTATCAGTGGTAAAAATGAACCTGTCTAACCTGGGCCCCCAATATCAAAAGGATGCCAATTTAGATAATACAGTGGCTTTGGTTGATAAAACCATTACAGAGGTACGCCATATATCGCATAACCTTATTCCTGAAGAACTTAACTTTGGCTTGTTTGCAGCGTTGGAGGATATGGCCGACAAGATAAACCAGGCAGGTAAAACTACCGTTGTTTTAGCAATTCCGGATGAAGCAAGGGCACACCAGTTTGAAAAATCAAACGAGTTGTCTATTTATCGTATTGTGCAGGAGGCGCTGAGCAATATTGTAAAACATGCGCAGGCTACAACTATTGATCTGGCAGTGTTGCAGCAACCCAACGGAATGATCATCAGTATTAAAGATGATGGCAAGGGGTTTGACACCGGCAAAATAAAAACATCAAGCGGTATTGGTTGGAAAAACATTGCCGCACGTGTTAACATGTTAGACGGCGATTTGCAGGTACGTTCAGAAAAATTAACAGGCACACAAATAGAAATTACCATCCCTGCATGATAACCGAAAAAATCAATATCATAATTGCCGATGACCACCAGATGGTGATTGACGGCTTAAAAAGCCTGCTATCGGCAGAGGAAGCCTATGTTGTTGCATCCGAAGCCAATAACGGGCAGGCGGCGTACGAAATGATTGCCGCGCAACCCGAAAATTTTCAACTTTTACTCACCGATATAAGCATGCCATTGCTAACCGGAACGCAATTGTGCCGCATGGTAAAAGACAAATATCCGCATATACAAGTACTCATTTTAAGTATGTATAACAATGCGCCGGCTGTTAAAGAGGCAGTAATGGCCGAAGCAGACGGCTATATTTTAAAAAACGCAGGTAGGACAGAGTTATTGCAGGCCATGCACCGCATTGCCAGCGGTGGTACCTACTTTTCGCAGGATATTGTGCCCATTATATACGGGCAGTACCATAAACAAAAAATACAGGATGAACAGTTGAGCCAGTTGTCTGCCCGGGAAAGGGAAGTGTTAGGGCTGATAGTAAAGGAACTGACAAGCGAAGAAATTGGCGAGAAACTGTTTATCAGCAAAAAAACGGTAGATAATCACCGCCAAAATTTGCTGGAGAAAACGGGTTGTAAAAGTACTGTTGGATTGGTAAAATTCGCTATAAAAAACGGATTGGAATAGCTTTTAAAACTTATCATGCGGGCTCACCCGCTTCAATACATACGAAAGCAAAGCCCCGAAGAACACGTAGCCTACAAATATAAAGTAGCCGGGTTGCAGCGATGTGCCATTGTCAGTAATTACGTTTAATGATTCTGTATGAATGTTAAGTGCAGAGAGCTGACTTTTTAAAATGCCATTCAAACCAATATAGGTCATTAATACACCTACTATCATTACATCTGCCATATCCCATTTGCCCAACTCAAAGGTAAGGTAGCGCACCACCGGGTGCCTGGCTATTGTTTTATTGCTTAAAACATAAATGCCTTTTGCCATCAGCCTAAGCAGTGGCAGCACCAATACAAATAACATAATTAGCGCACCCACCACAATGGTGTCTGGTTTGCGCTGATTTATAAGCGTGCTAACTATGCCAACAATACTTTTGCTTTGGTAAAATAATACCTGGTTTTGAAACTGCAGCTTTTGACCCATAAGTACCAAATCCAATGACTTGATGCGGGCGTCAACCTCAATAATAGGCAATAGGCTACCTGTGGCCAGCATTACAAAGGCAAACAGCAGCGCAAAAACGAACAATGCTGACTGTAATTCTACCCGCTTACGCATTAGCAACCACAATAAAAGCGCCGCTACTACACAGCCTAACAATATGCAAACGTATTTAATAAGTTCGGCGGTAAGACGCGCCACCTGGGCCTTTATCTCATTATTAAAGCTTACAGGGTTTGATACCTTGTATTTTTTATAAACATATTTAGTTACGGCGTAATTAGCTACGCGGGTGCTGTCATAAGTTTGCGTTATCAGCTGTTTAAATTTACTACCCGCAATATCCTTTAAGCGCTCCTCGCTGCGGGTACTGCTTACTTTGGCTACAATAGTGTTAGCAAATGGCTTTACTTGTGCCTGTAACTCGGCAGAATCAACCAGGATGTTAAAGGCGAGTTTTTTTAGTTTTCCGCCAACACTTTTTTGTGGTTTCTTTATTTCTCTAACAGTTTTAGCTATTAAGCCATGCAATTCGGCCTCTATGCCCTTGCGCATATCTTTACGCATTTTAGGCGTTATATGGTAGGCATCAATTTTACTATCAATCAGTTTAGCAATTCTATCGCTCCACTCATCAATAGAAAAAAGACCGAAGGTAACGCTGTTGGCCAGACTGTAATCTTCTTTGATCTGTACCCGTTCTGCCGATAGCGCACGTAATTTATACCCGCAGTAAACAGATCCGGCCAGTAATACGCTTAAACCGGCAAGCAGTATAATATTTAAAACGGTATATTTTAATTTAGCTGGCATCGTTTGGCGTAATATATTTCAGAATGGTTGAAAGGATCAATCCGTAAAGCACAAAACTTATAAATATAATGTAACCCGGTTGTAAGGCCGTGTTGTTGGTAGTAATTATGGTAAGGTCATCGCTTTTAATATTCAGAAAAGCTAACTGGCTTTCTAGTAGTCCGTTCAGGCCTATATAGGTCATCAGCACAGCAATAACGATAACGTCGGCCATGCTCCATTTGCCCGATTGAAAAGCAAAGTATTTAATGATCTTGTTTTCTGCAATTTTACGACGGCTTAACAAGTGTATGCCTGTTGATGAGAGTTTTAACACCGGGAAAAGGATGCTGAATGCCAATATCAGTACGCCTACGGCAATGGCGTCAACGGCAGGCTGCGCTATCAGTACTTTTACCACACCCAATATGCTTTTACTTTCGTAAAATAATACCTGGTCCTTAAAATCCACATGTTCGCCAAGCAACACAAAGTCGAAGGTTTTTATGCGGCAGTCTACTTCTATCATTGATGCACTTAAACCCACCCCCAGTAGTATAAACGCAAAGAGCAGCGACAATATAAACAATGCCCCATGCAGATCTGTGCGGCTGCGCAAAAACCACCAGCAGCTAAGCACAATTATAATGCAGGCCAACATGCCAAAGCAATAGTTATACATTTCTGTATTGATATTTTTTAGCTGGCTGTCTAATTTATTATTCAGGGAGAGCGTGGAGTTTACATCGTATTTTTTATACATACGATTAAAGAGAATGTCTTGCGCGCGTAGGGTGCTGTCTACCGTATCGCTTCTCAGCACATCAGCAAATTCGCTCATGGCCAGTTCGCTCAGTTTTGCTTTTTGGTTAGGGTTATCAGCTTTTGCTATAATGCTACGTGCCAATTTTGGTACCTGGGCGCGTACTTTATCGGTTTTTACAAAGGTTTTTACAACCAGTTTTCGTATTTTACCAATAAGGCTTTTAGGCTTCTTATTTACCATCCCCTCGGCCTTGGCAATTAAAGCATACAAAACCTCTTCAACTTCGGTTTGCAATAGCTTTTTCTGTTTTTTGTCGAATTTAAAGTTGCGTACCTGTTTGTTTATAATGCGGGCAACCTCATCGCGCCACTGATCTACAGAGAGCAGGCCATAGTTTATGCTGTTAACGTTGGAGTAATCAGCTTTAATAATTTCTTGCCGGGCCGACAATTGGTGCAGCCGGTAGCCAAAGAAAGCTTCGGCTGCCAATAATAAAACAAGGCCCACGATAAGTATAAATTTATCGAGTGTAAAAAAGCCGCTTTTTGATTTTGTGGTCAAGGTTTAAATATAAAAGGAATAGCAACGCAGCCGTAATGGCTGTACAAACAATACCAAACGTTAAGCAGCGAGTTTACCGCCCTGCATTAGTTTGGCACGAAACGCTTTCAGATCTTTTTTAAGTATAGCTTTTAATTGAAGGTCTAATGCTTTAAGTAGCACGTCGGTTGAGGTAGATGTTACTTTTTTCATGGTAGTTTAGTTTATGTTATAATCGTTCGATGAGTGAAATGTAAATATCGTGCCATTTGGAGTTTATGCAGAACGTGAAATTTCATGGTGTAAAAGTGTATTGTTTTGTAGACAAACCAAGTCGTCATAATTTACGCAAAAACGACAGTAACGGCTTTCAAAATCAGATGTTCTGACTGCACACAACTTTGCGAATGGATAAAATATCAAAATCAATTCTTACGGTAATGTGTTTTACCGCTAATTTTTCATGATAAAATATTTCTGCATAAACAGATTTCGACGGCCAACCATTTTGAAAGGCGGGGCCAATAGAAAAATTGGCGTTTTTAAAGTTTCCCCGATCAAAAAAACCGAGCCATTCATGTCGCAACAACTCAATATTTTTAGCTTGAAATGCAGGTTTAATAACTTGTTTAATGGCCTTGCGTATGATATATTTTGCTGTATAGACGTTTAGCAAAAAAACTATTGCTGTAATTATTAAACCGAGAACAAATATCCATACTATATTATTATTTGTCATGATCTATTGACGATTTCTGTTAACCAGCAATGCTATCTCAAATATAGAAAACAAAATTGTGCTATAGCTTTACCCTATCACATATAGAATTAATTGATTTTGATTTAATAACCAACCCATCTATCTTTATACAAGCACAACCAAGGTGCCGGTAAACCAAAATCTAAATAAACACTTATGGAAAACGATTCAAACGATATCAGTAAATGCCCTTTTCATAATGGCAGCATGAAACAAAATGTTGCCGGTGGCGGCACCAAAAATAACGACTGGTGGCCAAAACATTTAAAGGTGAGTATCCTGCGCCAGCATTCTTCCTTGTCTGACCCTATGGGCGGCGACTTTAACTATGCCGAAGCCTTTAACAGCCTTGACCTGGAAGCGGTAAAGCAAGACCTGCATGCTTTAATGACCGACTCGCAGGATTGGTGGCCGGCAGATTTTGGGCATTACGGCGGTTTATTTATCCGCATGGCCTGGCACAGTGCAGGTACGTATAGAGTGTTTGATGGCAGAGGTGGGGCAGGAGCAGGGCAGCAGCGCTTTGCACCGTTGAACAGCTGGCCAGATAATGTAAGTTTGGATAAAGCCCGCCGTTTGCTTTGGCCCATCAAACAAAAATATGGCAGGAATATTTCATGGGCAGACTTGATGATATTAACCGGCAATGTGGCGCTGGAATCAATGGGTTTTAAAACTTTTGGCTTTGCCGGTGGCCGCGCTGATGTTTGGGAACCCGATCAGGATGTGTATTGGGGTTCTGAAACCACCTGGCTGGGCGGCGATAAACGCTACGCGCATGGTTCGGAAGGGGTACCGGGGCGTGGCGTGTTATCATCAGATGATGATGCAGATGGCGATATCCACTCGCGTAACTTAGAGAAACCATTGGCAGCCGTGCAAATGGGTTTGATATACGTAAATCCTGAAGGCCCTGATGGCAACCCAGACCCGGTTATGGCGGCTAAGGATATACGCGATACATTTGGCCGCATGGCCATGAATGATGAAGAGACTGTTGCGCTAATTGCGGGTGGCCACACCTTTGGTAAAACCCACGGCGCTGCATCGTCTGATAATGTTGGCAAGGAGCCTGAAGCGGCAGATCTGGGTGCACAAGGCTTTGGCTGGCATAACAGCTACGGCAGCGGCAGCGGCGCTGATGCCATTACCAGCGGTTTAGAAGTTACCTGGACGACAACACCTACCAAGTGGAGCAATAATTTTTTTGAGAACCTTTTAGGTTTTGAGTGGCAATTAAGCAAAAGCCCCGCCGGTGCCAACCAATGGGTGGCTAAAAACGCAGATGCTATTATTCCGGATGCTTTTGATAGCTCGAAGAAACGTTTACCAACTATGTTGACTACGGATCTGGCCTTGCGCTTTGACCCCGCTTACGAGAAAATTTCACGCCGCTTTTTAGAAAACCCTGATCAGTTTGCTGATGCCTTTGCACGTGCATGGTTTAAACTAACCCACCGTGATATGGGGCCGAAAGAGCGTTATCTTGGTACGGATGTACCGCAGGAAGAACTGCTTTGGCAGGACCCTATCCCGGCAGTAGACCATGAATTGATAAATGATGCAGATACAGCTGCGTTGAAAGCTAAAATATTAGCTTCCGGCTTAAGCGTTGCCGAACTGGTGCAAACTGCCTGGGCATCTGCTTCAACCTTCCGTGGATCTGATAAACGCGGCGGTGCGAATGGCGCGCGTATCCGTTTGGCTCCGCAGAAATATTGGCAGGCAAATAACCCAACTCAATTACAAAAAGTGTTGAACGTGTTGGAGCAAATACAACAGGATTTTAACGCAAGTGGAAAGAAGGTTTCATTGGCTGACTTGATTGTTTTAGCAGGCAGTGCAGCTGTTGAAAAAGCTGCCAAGGATGCAGGTAAAGATGTAACCGTTCCGTTTTCACCGGGCCGTACGGATGCCTCGCAAGAAAAAACCGATGTGGAATCATTTGGTTACCTGGAACCGATAGCTGATGGTTTCCGCAATTACCGCAGGTCAAAATCTTCCGTATCAACCGAGGAACTGTTGATAGACAAAGCGCACTTGCTTACGTTAACTGCGCCTGAGCTAACCGTATTGGTAGGCGGCCTGCGTGTGCTGGGCAATAATTTTGACGGCTCAAAACATGGCGTGTTCACTGATCGCCCGGGCACATTAACCAACGATTTTTTTGTTAACCTATTAGATATGGGAACCGCCTGGAAAGCAGCAGGGCAAGACAGGGAAATTTACGAAGGCAGCGACCGCGCCACCGGAGCCGTAAAATGGACCGGCACCCGCGCCGACCTGGTATTTGGCTCCAACTCTGAACTACGTGCCGTTGCTGAAGTTTACGGCAGCGCAGACGCGCAGGATAAATTTGTAAATGATTTTGTTGCAGCCTGGAGTAAGGTGATGAATTTGGATAGGTTTGATTTGAAGAAATAAACTTTAGTGAACTTAACCACAGGAACAGAGATTGTTCCTGTGGTTCTTATTTTCCTGCTATTAATATCTATTCTCAGACTTTTAGTATATTGGGGCAACTTAAACCTTCGTATGAAAAGGTACCTCGTATTTATCTTGTGTTTATTTTTAACCCAGTTTGGAGCAGCGCAGTCTAACGTTAACACTTATGAGTTAAAGATAGATTTTGATCCCGCATTTATTAATTCAAGTCAGGTTGTAATTCAAAGCAATGGTAATTCCGCTTTTCTAAACATTAAAATTTTTGATGGCCCTAAGGAACACATCCTGAAGGAAAATAATAAATTACTTAAGCGTCAGCAGCTGAAAACTCTTGAGGAATTTCTTCAGACCTACCAGTTCAGAATCAAAGGTAATATAGATACGATTGGTGAAGGAAAGGAATTAAACATTAAAGGCGACTCCATTAAATATTACACTATCAGCGCAGGTCTCGACGGAATTACTGTCAAAGGAACTCAAACCAGAAGTGAGGGTGTAAAAAGCTTTGCCTTTTGGTCGCCAAAAAAGGGAACAGCGAATGCTGAGCTTATAAGCATACTCAACAAGGTTTTGGCAGAAACATTCATTGAAGAAGATATTGCAAGTTATCTTGAAAATTTGGAGCAATATTTCCCTCACAAATTAGGGTTGAAAAAAATTTCCACAACACCATTAACTTATAAACTTTACGGTTCTATATCGGATAATGAAGCAGAGGAACTTTACGGTTTTTTGGAAAACCTCCCTGCCAAAGAAAAAGTAATTATTGATCTATCAAATTTTGGGGGTATGGGTACCATGTTTTATGGTGATTTTGAAGAGTATTGCGTAGGTAAAAAGAATATTTATTGGCTTAAGCCATCACCGAGGGTTCTTGCTCAATTGCACGAGATTGGAATTAAAAATAAGTATATCATCTCAAAAAGAAAGGTTGCCAAGGGAAGGTAAAGAATAAAAACTAAGGATTCTATTCCAACTTCCCCTTCAATCTCTCCTTCACCCCACCAAACCACTCATCCCTTAAAATACTCAACAATATCGAGTCGCGCCTACCACCCTCGCGTAAAACACCGTGACTGCGGATAGTACCCTCTACCGTACAGCCTATGCTTTTCATAGCGGCTATACTAACCTGATTGCGGGCATCGGCACGGAAGCCTACGCGTTCGGCATTCAGTGTTTCAAAAGCAAATTGTAATAGTAAAAATTTGCAATGTTTGTTCATCCCCGTACCTCTAAAATCTTTTCCGTACCAGGTGTAGCCAATTTCTAAAGCGCCGTTCTCAATCTGTATATCATAAAGGCGGGTGCTTCCGGCGTAGGCGTTTGCTTTTTTGTCGAACACAATGAAGGGATATTCCAAGCCTTTCTCTCGTAGTGCTAAAGCATCTTCTATATATTGCTTCAATAATTCTTCGCTGCCTGCGGTTTTGCTTGAATAGCGCCACGTTTCGGGCTCGTTTACGGCGAATGGTAACAGGTTGCCAAAATCATCAGCCTTTAACGGGCGCAACAACACACGTTCATCTTCTAAAATAAACTCTTCCTGGGGGTTAAAATTAAGTGACATGATTTTTTTGTGAAAGATCTTAAAATATTATTAACTGCTGATCGTCTGCAATCTTAATAAAAAATACACACAAGCTTTAGTATTTTTGCACGCTTATTAAAAAACCGTATGTCCGCAAAACCCGCCAATAATACCCCCAAACCACCCGGCATAGGCAGTTTACTAAAACCTTATAGCGGTTTGGTAACGCTGCTTGTGGTGCTGGCCCTGCTTAGCAATGGCATCAACTTGTTTTTGCCGCGCATTATTGCCGATGGTATAGACGCTTATACGCATAAAACATTTAATGTTAATGCCATTATAACCAGCTTTAGCATAGCAGTTGCATTTGTTTTTATTTTCGGATACCTGCAAAGTGTTATACAAACCTACGCCTCAGAGCGCGTAGCCCGCGATTTACGCACCCGCCTGGCCGATAAAATATCGCGCCAAAGCCATGCCTTTATTGAACAGGCCAACCCCTCAAAACTGCTTACCAATTTAACCGCCGATGCAGATTCTATTAAACTGTTCATCTCGCAGGCTATAGTATCTATCGTATCGTCGTTGGTTATTATTATTGGTGCCAGTGCGCTGCTGTTAAGCATCAACTGGCGGCTGGCGCTAACGGTAATTGCCATTATTCCTATTATAGGCGGCACCTTTTTTTATGTATTGAAAAAGGTTAAGGGGCTGTTTATACAAAGCCGGGAAGTGATTGACTGGCTGAACAAGATCATCAACGAAAGTATTTTAGGTGCCGCTCTTATACGCGTTATCAACTCGCAAAACCTGGAGTCGCTTAAGTTTTTAGAGGCGAATAGCAAAGCCCGCGATTTTGGCTTATCCATACTTAAAATGTTTGCTGGGCTTATACCTGTTATATCATTCACAGCCAACCTTTCCATGCTTACTATTTTGGCTTTGGGGGGGCATTACGTAATAAATGGCAGCATGACGCTGGGCGAATTCTCGGCCTTTAACAGCTACCTTATTATGCTCATTTTCCCTATACTGGTTATCGGTTTTATGAGCAACGTTATTGCGCAAGCTACGGCATCTTTCCAAAGGCTTAACGCTATTTTAAACGCGCCCGATACAGAAGAGAAGGGAGCAGATACGACGCCATTAAAAGGCAATATCGAACTAAAAAATGTTACCATGCTTTACGGACAAAAACCGGCTTTAAAGCATGTTTCGCTATCGGTAAGCGCGGGCTCAAAAATAGCTATAATAGGGCCTACCGCCGCAGGTAAAACGCAGCTGCTTTATCTGCTTACGGGCTTAATAAACCCTACAGAAGGGGATATAAATTATGACGGAAAAAGCATTGAAACTTATGACAGCGAGGCCTTTCACCGCCAGGTGGGTTTTGTGTTTCAGGATAGTATAATTTTCAATATGAGCATTCGAGAGAATATTGCGTTTAGCGATACTGTAACGGATGAATCTCTGCAAAAAGCGATTGAAACAGCAGAGCTTGCCGACTTTATAAACAGTTTACCTGATAAGTTGAACACCATAGTTTCTGAGCGGGGTTCAAGCCTATCAGGCGGGCAAAAGCAGCGGATAATGCTGGCACGCGCGCTGGCAGTAAATCCAAAAATTTTATTGCTGGATGATTTTACCGCGCGTGTTGATACCGGTACCGAGCAGAAGATATTAGCCAATGTTCAGCGCAATTACCCGGGAACTACATTGATTTCGGTAACACAAAAAATAGCTGCCATTGAGCATTACGATAAGATTGTAGTGCTGATGGATGGCGATGTAGTGGCCGAAGGAACACATAATGAGCTGTTGAAAACCAGCCCCGAATACGTACAGATCTTTAATTCGCAACAAAGCACAAGCAACTATGAGTTACGATCTTAATCAAACATCGGCGGGGCAGCAAAAAAACTCAACGCTAGCCGGGCTAAAAAAACTGTTGCAACTGATAGCGCACGAAAAGAAGAACCTTTGGATGGCACTGTGTGCCATATTGGTTACATCGTCTATCAACCTAACGGGCCCTTTTGTAGTGGGCCATACTATTGATCAGTATATAGTTCCGCACGATAAAATTGCGGTCGCCAATCCCTATCACGGTGTATTGGTAAATTGTGGTTTATTGCTTTGCCTGTATTTTGTTTCGTTGGTTACCAGTTACCTGCAGACCAGGTTAATGGGTGGCGTAGGGCAGCGCATGTTATTTACCTTGCGCAACGCTGTGTTTAATAAGTTGCAGCAGCTACCTGTGGCCTTCTTTAACCAAAACAAGGCAGGCGACCTGATATCGCGCATAAATAATGATACCGATAAACTTAACCAGTTTTTCTCGCAATCGCTGATGCAGTTTATTGGCAGTATTGCAACAATGATAGGCGCGGGTATATTCCTGATAGCTATCAATATTAAACTGGGTGCGGCTGCATTGGCACCTGGCTTGTTGATACTGATCTTCACCATGATCGTATCTCCCTGGGTAAAACGCACAAACGCGCGCAACCTAAAAAGTGTTGGCGGCATGAGCGCAGAGATACAGGAGAGCTTGAATAATTTTAAAGTTATCATTGCCTTTAACCGTCGCGATTATTTCAGGAAAAGATTTGATGCCGCCAATAGCCAAAATTACAAAACTGCCATAGGGGCGGGGCTGGCTAACAACATATTTATGCCGGTTTACACACTGTTTGCCAGTTTGGCGCAGCTGGCAGTTTTAACTTTTGGTATTTACTTAATAAGCGAAGGTGAGTTTACTATTGGTTTGTTGGTGAGTTATTTCTCGTACACTACTAACTTTTATAACCCTTTAAGGCAATTGGCTACGCTATGGGCCAACTTTCAGGTGGCTATGGCCGGTTGGGACAGGATATCGCAGATCCTGGCTATGGAAACCGATCTGGTGACAATAAATGACAATGGTGTAAAAGATAGTGCTGATACCCTATTGGAATTTAAAAATGTACACTTTGGATACGGCGACAATGAGATATTGCATAACATCAGCTTTAAGCTGGAGCGTGGTAAAACCTATGCGCTGGTTGGCCCCACAGGTGGTGGCAAAACCACAACAGCTTCGTTAATTGCCCGTTTGTATGATCCGCAAAGCGGAACAATTTTGCTTAACGGGAAAGACCTGAGAAGTTATGATGCCGGCGAGCGTTCCAAAAAAATAGGATTTATTTTACAGGAGCCCTTTTTGTTTACAGGTAACGTGCGCCAGAATATATTATACGGTAACGACGCTTATACGGCCTACACCGATGAGCAACTGGAACAAGCCATTTTGGATGCCAATTTGGGCAGTTTACTGGCAATGTTTGATGAAGGATTGGATACCAAAATACTATCGGGCGGCAACAGCATTAGTTTGGGCCAAAAGCAAATTATAGCTTTTATGCGCGCCGTATTGCGGAACCCCGACTTGTTGATTTTGGATGAGGCCACAGCAAATATTGATACCATTACAGAAAAACTATTGAGCGAAATTCTTAATAATCTGCCGTTGCATACTACCCGGGTTATTATCGCCCACCGCCTAAACACTATTGAAAATGCCGATGAGATATTTTTTGTGAATTCGGGCGAAGTGATAAAAGCCGGGTCATTTGACAATGCAATGGACCTGTTATTAAAAGGTAAAAGGGTTAGTTAAAAATACATTACTGAAACCTGAATACAGATAGGAATGTTACATAAGTTGCTGTTTTTAGTCACAAATACTGACTTTTTGTGCAGAATTTTTACAAAAAACACCCACAAATACCGCAGTCTATCCGATTTTAACTTTTAAGCTGTATAATTACTGTGCGCTTTGCAAATAGATATGGCAGTTGGAGTATTATATGTAGATGACGAGGTTAATAACCTTAATAGTTTTAAAGCATCCTTTAGGCATGACTTTAATATATTTACGGCAATATCCGCCAAGGAAGGCCGTAAGATATTAGACTCAACAGAAATAGGAGTAATTATTACAGATCACCGGATGCCTGTTATGACGGGGATTGAATTTCTGGAATCGATAATACAGGTTTATCCGGATACCATCAGAATTTTATTAACCGGCTTTGCTGATATTAACGCCGTTATGGATGCTATCAATCGCGGCCATGTTTATAAGTACCTGGTAAAACCCTGGCAGAATGATGAGCTAAAGATGTTTATCACCAACGCTATGGAGATCTATAAACTAAGGCGCGAAAACAAAGATCTGGCTGCCAAACTCCGGCTTGCCCAGGCCGAGATAGAAACTTTGAAAAACTTAATGTAATGCTATTTTATTGTGTTTTTAGGTATTTATATTAGAATGGCTTCTTTACCGGCCAATTAAAATTAACCTACGGCTCGTTTTCATCAATTTTGATACACCAGCCAACGCGTTAACTATCGTCAACATCCGGCCATTAACCCCGGTAGCGGCAAAAAAACAATAGGTGCTGCGCTAGTATCATTAAATAATAAAAATTTTATGTACTATTATATGACAGATAAAAGTAGAAAAGCTATATTCGTCAATAATTGTTGCTGCAAACGAAATTAATACTAATAAGTTATAAGTATACAGCCAATAACCTTTCATTTTAAAACAGTTATTGCAGTAAAAAGGTGGATCATCTTGATGAAAAAAATACTACTCTTCATTTTAATTGTTAGCGTACGTGCAGCTACGGCACAACAACTACCGCAGTATACGCAATATGTATTTAATAATTACCTGTTAAACCCTGCCGTTACCGGTATTGAAAATTATACTGATGTAAGGCTGGGTCACCGTAACCAATGGGCCGGTTTAGACGGAGCGCCCGTTACAAGCTACCTATCAGTAAACGCGCCAATTGGCCGTAACTTTATTGAAGGCGATGCAACAGCTTTTTCTGCGCAGAATGGTGTAAACCCATCAAGCAGGTTATATACGCAAAATTATCAGGCTGCCGAGCCGCATCACGGTATAGGTGCCATGATTATAACCGACAAAGCAGGGCCAATAACACAAACAAATTTTAACGCCACTTACGCCTACCATTTGGGTTTAACAAACAGGTTGAATCTTTCAGTAGGCATTATGGCGGGTTTTAACCGGCTATCATTGAACACTGCAGACATAACCCTTACCGACCCTAACGACCCGGCTATAACAAACGGTGGCAACAACAGCCAATTACGGCCGGATATTGGTGCCGGTGTTTGGCTATACTCATCAAACTTCTATGTGGGTATTTCGGCGCGGCAATTGCTTCCGCAAAAATATTATTTCAGCACTAATCAGCAGCAATACACCGGGAGCCCTACCGTGCCTCACTTTTTTTTCACAGCGGGTGCTAAACTTTTTATGACGGACGAGATCACCTTTATGCCGTCTGTTTTGGTTAAGCAAACCAACCCTGTGCCGCTTACGTATGACATTAACGGAAAATTTAACTTTCAGGATAAGTTTTGGATAGGCGGCTCGTACCGCCGCAGCGATGCCGTAGCAATTCTGGCCGGTTTTAACCTTAGCTCGCTTATTAATGTAGGTTACAGTTATGATATTACCACGTCTGCCCTTAACACGGTAAGCCGCGGTACCCACGAGATTGTTATTGGCCTGATGTTGAATAACCGCTTTAGGGTTACCTGCCCGCAACATGGGTTTTAATTAATGCCTATAGCTTAGCAGAGAGGGTGCTATAGTTCATTCTATACTTATTTTAATGCGTTGACTATAAGCGATTTCTGCTTTTTTAGTATTTAATTGGCTGTTAAAAACCCTAACTATCCCAAATGGTTGTTCATGTACCCGTTACTTTTCGGTGGACGCTCGCTGTTACTTTAGGTCTTATCGTTTTTATGAGTTATGTAATTTGGCTTGAGTCAAAGGACAAGGGTGCATATACAAAGAAAACGGGTAAGATAACCTACTTGTCATTACGTTACCGGGATATGCCTTATCGGGACTTTGGCAAGTACAGGTATTTGGGTATAAGTACATACAGGTACCTGTATGAAATTTATACCGATGAACAGTCAGCACGTATTGACAGCCTAAAAATTGGGGACGAAGTTACCGCGTATTATTACGAGACCCATTATACAAAAGAGGAAAATGTTAACAGACATCTTAAGTATCTTGACAAGGGTAAAAAAACAATCTTCAAAAAGGGTAATGTTGTTCAGGTGATTGGTGCGGTGGTTATATGTATATGCATTTTGCTAAACATGGTAACCTATCTGGCTTATCAAACCGGAAGAATACCTTATTAATGTGTTTTATAGACAATCTTGCTTCCTCTAAACTAATTCAGTTTACTTAGCCAGCGCGTATTCTCCCCAAAAATCCGTTGCCGATGCCAAGCTCCATGACCGGGGCGAAGAATCTTCCATCCGGTAATTTTGCCCGTCGCGGCCCACCCACATCACAAATCTGCCACTATCCTTCAGGTCCGATCCGCCAAAAGCATGGCCATTTAGTTTGATATTGTAAGCTATGCTATTAATTGTTGCGTTACCCGCAAGTAATTTTAAAGGCACCGCCATTTCAAAGTTATAGTACAAATTATTGTCGAGCATAGCAGCGGCAGATATTCCTTCGGCGTTATAAACCGGTATCATTTCATCGGTAATATTTTTTATACCCGATGTGCCTATAAACTTAAACCCGCTTTTTATTTTGTTGTTAGATGTGTTGATCAGGCTGTCCCAACGCGAAGCATAACTGGGCAGGTCTTTATTTATTTCGGATGCTTTTTCCAACGTTACGTAAGGGTGGTTTTGGCCTTTTTGATAGAACGGGAAAGTGATAATGGCGCTGTCCTTGTCTTTTTTATTACCGCTTGTGTTAATGGTAAAATCTAACCCGCCGACAATTATTTTTTTAATTATCTGCTGATCAGTAGCCTGCACGGCTAAATACAGATAATCCTGGTTGTTGGCAATACTGTAGTAAATTTCTGTACCAGCGTTATAGGCCCGTAGTCTATCGCCCCACTCGGTTACTTTACCATCAATTTTAACATTAGCAGGCGCGCGTAAACTGTTCTGCTGAACGTTGGGTAGTTTTGCGCGTGTGCAGATAAACACAATCCTGTTAAAAAAATAAATGTTAATGCTTTCATAATTACTTAGCCAGCGCGTATTCGCCCCAAAAGTGGCTGGGTGTGGCTAGGCTCCAGTTGCGTGGGGTGGCGTCGCCCACCATGTAATCTTTTCCGTCGGCTCCTTTAAATACTAAAAAGCGGTCCCGCACCATTTTTAGATCCGTGCCACCAAAAGCTAAACCGTTAAGCCTAATATTATACGACAGTTTTTCGGGATTGGAATTGGCATTTATTAATTTTAAGGGCACTGAAAGTTCAAAATTGTAGTATAAACTATTGTCGAGCATGGCGGCTGCAGCTATTCCCTCAGTATTATAAATTGGTATCATTTCTTCGGTAATGTCTTTTGAACCGGCGATGCCTATAAATTTAAACGCGGCTTTTATTTTGGCGTTTCCGCTATTTACCAGGCTGTCTGTGCGCATGCTATAATTTGCCTTGTCGTCGTTAATTTCCTTTTGTTTATCCAGATTTAAATAGGGGTGACTTTTACCTTTTTCGTACACCGGAAAAGTTATCACGAGGCCGTTTTTATCTTTCTTGCCGTTGGTGTTTATTGTAAACGCTACACCTCCGGTAATTATCTTTTGAATTATTTCTATATCTGTTGCCTGGATGGTAAGGTAAAGATAGTCGCTGCTATTTGCCATACTGTACCGAATTTCGCAGGCCTTGTTATACGTTTGCAATCGATGGCCCCACTCCGTTAGCTTGCCATCAATTTTCATTTCAGCATTGTCAGCGCGAATACCCACTTGTTGTATATCGTTGGAGGTTTGGGCTGATGCCACAAAGCATAATATTGCCGAAAGAAGTAAAAACGCCAACAGTTTCATAATTATTTAGCTAAAGTATATTCGCCCCAAAAATCTGTAGGCGCGGCCCATTTATTAAGGAAGTTTTCAAAGGTTTCCATGTTTTGGATCGATCGCTCTGTTACAGGCCAATTGCTGTTGCTTATAACGCGTTTCATTAGGTTTAACGGGTTGGTGTGGCTATAGCTGTTAGGTTCCCCATTAATGATAAAGTGGTATGAAAATTTTGATGCCGGGTTAAAAGATAGCCCAAGCAACGAAAGATCAACAGCCATTTCAAGGGTGTATTTCATCTCATTATCAAAAGCATTAGTGGCCGCTATGCCAAGCTCGTTATAAATAGAAAGCAGGCTATCTATCCCGGTTAATCCACTTGTATATATCCATTTAGCCTTTGCAGCTAACTGTTTATTATACAGCATTACTGCACTGTCTGCAGCGTGATCCCAGTCTTTGGGATCTATCAGCACCATCTTGCCTTTTTCCATATAGGGAAACTTAATGAATGGCGCCCCGACATCATTTTTATGGCCAGTTTTTTGTATTGCGAGCTTGATACCGCCGTTAACAACATTGGTCATTACGGCTTGGCTTACCTGCACAATTAAGTAGAGTTTTTTATCGTCATTAGCCATTGTATAAAAAGCTTCTGTAGCCGGGTTATATGCCTGTAGTTTTGTACCCCATTCAGTAGCCTTGCCGTCAAGTTTAACATCTATTGGGGCGCGTAAACTTACTTGTTGTTTAGCGGGTAATTTTTGGGCATTAGCGCAAAGGCATATTACCGAAAGAAAGAGCAATGTTAACGTTTTCATCATCTATTTGGCTAAGGTGTATTCGGCCCAAAAATCTGTAGTGGCATCCAGATCCAGGTTGGGGTTAATGGTGTTTCCATCTTTATCCCATTTAGAAACTATCAATGTTCCCGGCTTTTTGTCTTCCAGCCTGCTTCTTAATTTTATACTGTAAGTAAAAGATGTGGCCTGCTTTGCGCTTATCCCTAAAAGTTTTAACGGCACCTGTAGCTCGTAGGTAAATCTGCCATTTTGATCATAATCTAACCCCGTCATAATATTATGCTCATTATAAATAGATAAGGTATCGGGCATCCCCGTAAAGCCGGTTATCTTAATGCTCTTTGAGGCGTTTTTTAAAAATTTATTGGCAACACTTTTCAGCGAGTCGGCCTCCCGTGGGGTTGGTATAATTCTGGAAGCGCGTAGTTGGTCGTTCGGAATATTATCTGTTTTAATGCCAGCTGCTTTAATAATACTATAGCCTGTTGCAATATCCAGCAATGGGAATGTTATAGAAGCTTTTTCACCAGCTTTTTTATCCTTGTTGCCACTTTTGTTTACGGTAAAAGTTACGCCCACAGCTACTATTTTTTCAATTGTGCGTGGTTTGTCTGCGCGAATAATAAGATACAAATTCAGGTCATCATTGGCCAGCGTATAAAATAAATCAGTTGGCGCATTATAAGCCTCAAACTTATTTCGCCACTCTGTTAATTTGCCATCAATTTTTACATTCGCAGGTGCACGCAGGCTTATCTGCTGGGTGTTAGGCAGTTTTTGCGCATTAACATTTAAGAAAGCAGCTACAGCTAAAATGAGTAAGATTGTTTTTTTCATGCTATGGTTACTTTGCCAGGATATATTCGCCCCAAAAATCGGCCGTTCCGTTTAAATCAAAGTTGGGATTACGGTTACCCTCCATTCTGTAATGATAAACCTTTCCTTCGTTTCCTTTACGCAGTTCCAATATACTTCTTAACTTAATGCTGTAACTAAATGGCTTAGGCCCGGTATTGTCTAAGCCTAAAAGTTTTAGCGGAACCTGCAACTCATAAGTGTAGAAACCGTTTTTATCCAGATTAAGCCCGGCGGTAATATTGTGCGCGTTGCGTATTGAAATGGTATCGGGCAAGCCTGTAAATCCATCCACCTTAATGGTTGTAGCACCCTCTTTTAATAGCTTATTGGCCAGTAAATTGGCAGAATCCGCCGGTTTAATAGGCGATATTATTATGGGCCCTGCAATATTGACGGGTATACTTAACGTTCCTGCTCCGGCAGCCCTAAGTATAAAATAACGTTTAGTAACATCCAATAGCGGGAAAGTTATCGCTTTATTGCCGACAGCTTTATAGTCCTTAACTCGGTCTTTATTAACGGTAAAAGTTATACCTACCGTAAGTATCTTCTCCAATATGCGCAGACTGTTCATTTTAATTGCCAGGTATAAATTTATATCGTCATTAGCTATCGTGTATAACGATGCTATGTCGTTATTATCGGCCTTAAAAGGTGCCCACTCATCGGTATGTCCATCAATTTTCAGGCTGGCAGGCGCTTTCACACTTAGCTGTTGCACACCGGGTAAATTTTGGGCGGTAGCATTACTAAATAGCGCTGCTATAAACAAGAACGACAGAAAATTCTTCATGATTAACGGATAACAGGTTTATAGCAATTGGTTGCCCTAATATAAAACTATATGGTTAGTTTTTAAAGAATTTATTTTTGTTATTTCGACGTGACTATTTGCCCCACCACTCACTATTTACTTAGCCTATTGACCGCTGCCGCTTTTTTAAATAGCTTTACCAACATTATAACAAGCAAGCAAAAATGAATTATTGGTTAGTAAAATCAGAGCCTGAAAAGTACAGCTGGGACAAATTTGTTGCTGATGGCCGCACTTTTTGGGATGGCGTGCGTAACTACGCCGCACGCAATAACCTGCGCGCCATGCAGGATGGTGATCTGGTATTGTTTTACCACAGCAACGAGGGTAAAGAGGTGGTAGGCATTGCCAAAGTGGTTAAAGAAGCTTACCAAGACCCAACTACCGATGATACAAACTGGGTGGTAGTAGAGCTTTCGCCGGTTGAAAAGCTAAAAAAGCCGGTAACGCTGGCGCAGATAAAAGCAGATGACACGCTGAAGGATATTCAACTGGTAAGGTTAAGCCGCTTGTCGGTTGCCAGCATTAAGCCCGAAGAGTTTGATTACATTTTAAAATTAGGAAGCAATTAAGATCCCTTTAAGGGAAAGATACCATGAACTACAGAAAATTTAAAGATACAGCCATAGCCGAAGTAGGTTTAGGCACCTGGCAATTGGGCAGTGCTGATTGGGGTAACATTAATGATGATGATGCCTTTGCCATATTATCAGCCTATGTTGATGGCGGCGGCAATTTTATTGATACCGCCGATGTGTACGGCATGGGTGTTAGCGAGCAGGTGATAGGCCGGTTTTTAAAAACGGTTGATACCCCCATTTACGTAGCCACCAAACTTGGCCGCCGCGGAGACGCGCCTAATGGCTGGCCGCAAAACTTTACTTATGATGCTATCCGCAGCCATGTGGAAGATTCTTTGCGCCATTTAGATGTGCCGCAATTGTTTTTAGAGCAACTGCACTGCATCCCGACAGAAGAAATGCGCTCAGGCAAGGTGTTTGACCATCTGCGTAAATTACAACTGGAAGGACTGATAGCTAACTTTGGTGCCAGTGTAGAAACGTCGGAAGAAGCTTTGATATGCCTGGAGCAGGAGGGTTTGGCATCGCTGCAGATCATATTTAACCTGTTCCGCCAGCACGTTGCCGACGAGGTATTTGCTAAAGCAGCAGAAAAGGGCGTTGCCATTATTGCGCGTGTACCCCTGGCAAGTGGTTTATTAACCGGCAGGTTTAATCAGCAAACACAATTTTCTACTAATGATCATCGTAACTACAACGCCAATGGCGAAAAGTTCAATGTGGGCGAAACATTCTCGGGTATTGAATACAACGAAGGTGTGCGCTTATCAGAGAAAATAGGAGCTATGCTTCCAGACGAGCGCATGGCGCAATGGGCCATCCGCTGGATACTGGATCATCCTCAGGTAACAACCGTAATTCCGGGTGCTTCAAAGGTTAGCCAGGTTGAAAGTAATATACACGCTTCAACGCTGCCACCGTTACCGGCCCAAACTTTCAGCGATCTGCGTAAACTATATGATGCCGAAATTTATGATAAGATAAGAGGCGTTTATTAATATTTGGCAGCTTAACACTAAATGCTTAGTTTTAAGCTGCCAATTAATAGGTCATCTCTTATGCGTAGATCATTCTTTTATAGCTTGTCTGTTATTTCGTTTACACTTACCTTAATCACATTCTTTTTTTATGCGCAGGCACAAAAGCTCCCCAATAAACAGGAGGCCAGTTTTGTTGCACCGGCTAAAGTTAAAATAGATGGCAAGGCCAACGAGTGGAGTTTTCAGGCGTACAATAGCGCTACTGATGTTTTCTATACCCTGGCACATGATAGTGAAAATATTTACCTGGCTGTAAAAGCTACGGATGAAGGTATTGTACGCAAAATTTTAAGCGGCGGAATTACTTTTATTATAAACAGCGTAGGCAAAAAATCAGATGACGGGGCGGCTACCATTAGGTATCCGCTGTTTAATTATAAAAACAAACCGGATATAAAATTCTCTGTTAAAAAGGTGCCGTCAGACAGTATAGACTATGTTGTATCTGCCAATAATAAAAATTTTGTAGGCAAGGGTAAGTTTTTAAGA
>Ga0247740_1000387_pt1 | contig 22179 bp, 26 predicted proteins | sample UWRJL148409B2_FD_180942 | JGI IMG/M metagenome (GOLD analysis project Ga0247740, IMG submission 180942) | Plant litter microbial communities from Arlington Agricultural Research Station in Wisconsin, United States - UWRJ-L148-409B-2 | ecosystem: Environmental > Terrestrial > Plant litter >...
ACCATGGTCTCTTTGAATGGTCATTATTTCGTACACGGCTTTCAATACATTTTCTTCGCCTCGTACAAAACCAAGTACAGTCGCCAACCGGGGATAGGTGTTTGCATTGCCATGTGTGGCACTTAATCCACCACCTGCAGCAATATTGAAACCAATCAATTTTTCATTTTCAATTATAGCAATCAATCCCACATCATTGGTCAGCACATCAATATCATTATTCGGCGGAATGGCAATACCAATTTTAAATTTACGTGGCAGGTACCTGTCCTGGTAAAGCGGGTCGTCTTCTTTTTTATCCGCAATCATTTCTTCATCCAGCCATATATCATAATAGGCTCTTGTTTTTGGCAAGGCCATTATGCTTAGTTTATCGGCGTATTCAAAAACCTCTGCATGAATCGGTGACTCATTGGGATGTGCACTGCAGGTAACATTTCTATTTACATCGCCGCAAGCAGCAATAGAATCCAAATGCAATGTGTTGAAGGATTGTATGGTTGGTTTTATATCCGATTTTAAAATGCCATGCAGTTGTACTGTTTGCCTTGTAGTTATTTTAATAGTGCCTGTTGAATGTTCCCCCGCTATATGATGCAGTCCAATCCATTGTTCCGGTGTAAGAAAACCACCCGGCAGTCGCAGGCGAATCATATAAGAATATAACCATTCCAGTTTTTTATTACTGCGTTCTTCTCTTCTGTCACGGTCGTCCTGCTGGTATAATCCATGAAATTTTATCAGCGACTGATCGTCTTCCCGCAATGCACCGGTTATATCATCCTGCAAACTTTCTTTTAATGTACCCCGCAAACCATCGCTTGCTTTTTTGATACGTTCTACCGGTGAGTGATTATTTTTTGTACTCATAATTTGCGAGGCAAAGCCGAAGCCATCTCCTCATTTTTTATTCTAATTTTTTTGTTGACAAGCTGCAGTACTACTATCATCGTCCCTTGCGTCGCACACTTGTACAACATTAACACGGCTGAGCATATTGGCAATACCCATTCCTATTTTTATCAATCTTTCAAACCATTTTCTTTTTGTTGAACCCCTTCGGGGTTTAGACAAGGCATGCCTTGTTTCTACTAATACACATCCTTCTCATAACGGCTTGCATCTTTCAATGCATCTAAATATTTCTTTGCTTCTTCGGGTGTTTTATTTCCCTGTTCGGCTATTATTTGTAACAGTACCTGCTCTACATCTTTCCCCATCGGGTCTTTGGTACCACTGATGTATACATACGCACCACCTTCTATCCATTGGTACAATTCGCTGGCATGTTGCAACATTCTATGCTGCACATAAATTTTTTCGGGCTGGTCCCTGGAAAAAGCTAAATCTAATTTATTCAGCACACCAGTTTGTACATAGTTCTGTATTTCTGTCTGGTATAAAAAGTCGGTAATAAAATGCTGCTCACCAAAGAAAAGCCAGTTGCGGCCGGTAGCACCAGTGGCATCTCTTTCAATCAAGAAAGAACGCATTGGTGCTATACCAGTACCCGGACCAATCATTATTATATCTGTTTCCGGTGCCGGCAATCTGAAAGCCCTGTTCTTGTGAACATAAAAAGAAATAGAAGTTCCGTTTGGTTGGTCGCCCAGGAAGTCGCTGCACAAACCATACTTCTGTTCATCCTGCGCCAGGAACCAATTTCTTGCTACGAGAATGTGTACTTCATTTTCCTGTACCGCCGGAGCAGATGCTATAGAATACAGACGTGGCGCAATAGGTGATAATATTTTTACGACTTCTATAAACTGTTCAGCATTTTTTACAGGATATATTCTCAGCAAGTCCACCAGGTCCATTCTTGTATCCGGAATTTCCTGCTGAATGATGGCAGCATATTTTTTTACTGCCGAAGTAAGCAGGTAGCAAATATTGAGATTATTGGTTAGCAATTCTCTGATTGATGCAGTTGCCTTAGCGGTTACTACTTCTGCATTGGCATCTACTCCTGTAAGAGAGATAATTTTTTCAACCACATCAAATCTGTTCTTCGGGAATATACCGATAGCATCACCAGGAACATATTCAATTGCTTCATCCGCGGCTATTTCAATATGGTAGGTTTGTTTGTTAGAACCTCTGTCGTTCAGGTTTGTATTCGTCAATATAGTTCCCTGGTAATATTTTTTTGTATTGGCTTTAGTAAGCTTAGCCGGAGCAGGGCCATCTACATGTGCTACCGTTTCATGTGCTTCTACCGTTGCCAATACTTTTTCAAACCAGGACAATGCATCTTCTTCATAGTCCACATCACATTTCTGCAAAGGCACTACCCGTTTGCCACCAAATTTTTCAAATTGCGCATCTACATCTTCGCCTGTTTTACAAAACATCGGGTAAGATGTATCGCCCAAAGCCAGTACACTGAATTTTATATTCCCTAGGGCCAGTTGATTTTCATGAATATAATCGTAGAATTTTTTGGCCGGTATCGGTGGCTCGCCTTCGCCCTGTGTGCTGATAACAACGAAGAAATATTCTTCTTTAGCCAAATCCGCAATTCTGTACTGACTAAGGTCAGTAAGTTTTGCATTCACTCCTTTCTTCTTCGCTACGGTGGCTAATTGTGTAGCCAGTTTTTTTGCATTGCCGGTTTCCGTACCAAATGCCAAGGTTATTTTTTTAACAGCCGTATGTGGAGCAGTGCCGTTGGTAGTTGCTATTACAGGAGCAGCAGCATCCTTTACCAAACCATTCAGGTAGCCATTTATCCAAATCAATTCATCTTTGGTAGATGTATTAATTAAGTCGTGTAGTTGTTTTAGTCTCTCTTGCGCCAGCATATCCTTTATTTTATTGCCAATTCATTAAATACACTTCCGGTAGCCTGGTTACTGCCATACCAGGCGAATTGTTTGTGCAGGTTTACCACATCTCCCACAATTACCAATGAAGGAGAACTGAATTGTTTGTTCTTAAAATCTTCTCCGCAGTTTTGTAAGGTGGTTATATGTACTTGTTGGTGTACAGTAGTAGCCTGTTCTATAACAGCCAATGGAGTTTGTGCCCTGCGGTTATAGCGCAACAGCAATTCTGCGAGGTCAGTAATATTTTTGGCCGCCATATAAAATACCAGTGTATCATTATTATGTGCCAGGCTTTTCCATTTATCGGAACTGTAATAACTATTAGGATTAAAAGTAAGCAACTGCACCCCTTGCGAAAACCCTCTTGCTGTAAGCGGAATACCTGTATAAGCAGACGCACCAGCAGCAGCCGTAATACCGGGAATAATTTCAAATTCAATTCCTGATTCTACCACAGTTTGCAATTCGTCCAGCACATTACTAAAGAAAGCAACATCACCACCTTTCAGGCGTAATACCAATTTTCCTTCTGTTGCATGTTCTATTATCAGCTGATTAATTTCTATCTGCGATACAGAGGCATCATTGTAACCCTGCTTACCGGCATAAATAATCGTCACCTCTTTTTTTGCATGCAGTGAAATGATATCAGGATTAACTAACCTGTCAGTAATAATTACATCCGCTTCGCCAAGGCAACGTTGCAACTTCACCGTAATGAGTTCTGCATCACCGGGACCAGCTCCGGCCAATATCACTTTTCCTTTTATCACTGACATGTTGTTTTCTTTTACTGAAACAATACCGCAGCCACTGTGCTGTTACTTGTTTCATCTATTAATATGGCACTGCCATTTATATTTATTGTATCATACGAATCGTACACCAATGGTGATGCAGTTTTAATAACCGCCTTCACCACTTCATTTAATTTCACGCCCCCTTCTACTGGTTGCTGCTGTAGTGTATTTACATCTAATTTATACTCTACGGAGCGTACAACCGACCTGACCAGTCTGCTGTTGTGTTGCAAATAATATTTATTGCCTGGTTGCAGTGGCTTATCATCCAGCCAGCAAAGCAACACTTCCAGTTCATTACCGGTTTTAGGAAGATTATCGCTCTTCGCAATTGTATCTCCACGGCTGATGTCGATATCTTCTGTCAATTGTATTACTACAGGTTGCGGTGCAAATGCTTCTTCTACTTCTACCCCTCCTACTTCCAGCTTGGCAATGGTCGTTTCATGTCCTGCTGGCAACACCTGTACTTTATCTCCTTTCTTATATACACCACTTATTATTTTTCCGGCATAGCCACGGTAGTCGTGCAGTTCTTCTGTTTGCGGACGAATAACATATTGCACCTGGAACCGTGCATCGGTATAATTAATATCATTATCCAATTTCACCTCTTCCAAAAATTCGAGCAAGGGCTTTCCTTCGTACCAATCAATTTTTTCTGATTTGTCTACAATGTTATCACCGTTCAATGCACTCATCGGAATGTAGGTTACATCTTTTAGTCCTAATTGTTTGGCCACTTCTGCATAATCAATTACAATATTGTTGTACACATCCTGCGAGTATTCTACCAAATCCATTTTATTAATCGCTACCACGATGTGCGGAATCTTTAGCAGCGATGCAATAATAGAGTGACGGCGTGTTTGTTCCACCACGCCTTGTCTTGCATCTACTAATATAATTATCAGGCTTGCATTGGAGGCACCTGTAATCATGTTCCTTGTGTATTGCACATGGCCGGGTGCATCAGCAATGATGAATTTTCTTTTCGGCGTAGTAAAATATCGGTATGCTACATCAATGGTAATACCTTGTTCTCTTTCTGCCCGCAGGCCATCTGTCAGCAATGCCAAATCCACCGTACCATCGGTGCGGTTCTTCGTCGATTTTTCCAATGCTTCCAATTGGTCAATCAAAATATTTTTACTGTCGTACAGTAAACGGCCAATCAATGTGCTTTTGCCATCATCTACACTGCCTGCTGTTATAAATCGTAGTAAATCCATTGTCAACTTTTAAATAATTATTTTTTGTTATCAGCTGCATTGCTACTATCACCGTCTGTTGCGTCGCACACTTCGACTGTAGTAATTCTATTCGGCATTTTGCAATACCCTGTTTTATTCTCAATCTTTTCAATTCAACATTTTTGTTGAACCCCTTCGGGGGTTTGTTTGCCAGACAAGACATGCCTTGTCTCTACTAAAAATATCCATTCTTCTTCCTGTCTTCCATTGCCGCTTCTGTTACTTTATCATCTATTCTCGTTTCACCTCTTTCACTTATTTTGGTGGCGATTATTTCTTTTATCACTTCATCCAGGTTGGATGCGGTGGACTCTACGGCTGCGGTGCAGGTCATATCACCAACCGTTCTGTAGCGAACTCTTTTTGTTACAATTTTATCATCGGCGGAGGGTTGTACATATTCACTCATCGCTACTAACTGTCCTTCATGTTCTATTACTTCTCTGTCGTGTGCAAAGTAGATAGAAGGCAAGCCAATATTTTCCTGGCGTATATAATTCCAGATGTCTAGTTCTGTCCAGTTACTTATCGGGAAGCAGCGAACGTTTTCTCCTTTATGTATTCTTCCATTGAAAGTGCTCCACAGTTCCGGACGTTGTAATTTTGGGTTCCATTGGCCAAATTCATCTCTTACAGAAAATATTCTTTCTTTGGCCCTTGCTTTTTCTTCATCTCTCCTGGCTCCACCAATACAGGCATCGAATTTGAATTCTTCGATTGTGTCCAGTAACGTATACGTCTGTAACCAGTTACGACTCGGAAATTTTCCTTTCGGTTCTGTCAGGTTTTTTGCTTTGATAGTGTCTTCCACTTTTCTTACAATGAGTGTAGCACCTACTTCCTTCGCCAGCCAATCACGGTATTCCAATGCTTCAGGAAAATTGTGGCCGGTATCTATATGCACCAATGGAAAAGGAATTTTTCCGGGAGCAAAGGCTTTCTTTGCTAAATGCACCAGTGTAATAGAATCTTTTCCACCACTGAAAAGCAAAGCAGGTTTTTCAAATTGCGCTGCTACCTCACGAAAAATGTGAATGCTTTCTGCTTCCAGCTCCTGTAAATAATCCAAATGATAATTCTTCATAATAATATTTTGTAATCAGTAACCACTATTCGTTCTTTACTATCGTCGTTAATGTGATGCCCAATGATATGCTGTACAAGAGTGCGACGCAACAGGCAATGCCATGAAAAACTGCAGTTGGGTAAATAAATTTTCTACTTCGTTGCGTGCAATCCACATTCTTTCTGGCTCGCTTCCCACCACCATCTTCCGGCCCGGGCATCTTCGCCAGGCTCTATGGCCCTTGTGCAAGGCGCACAACCAATGCTGATAAATCCTTTATCGTGCAGTGTATTGTACGGTACATTGTTTTCATTGATGTACGCAATCATTTCGTCGTAACTCCAGTTGATAAGCGGATTGAATTTATACAACTTGCGTTGCTCATCCCACTCTATCATCGGCATATCTTTTCTATTGTCCGATTGTTCTGCTCTTAATCCTGTAATCCAAACAGCAGCACCTTCCAATGCACGGTTCAATGGTTTTACTTTTCGAATGTAGCAACAGGCCTTCCTGTTTTCTACTGACTCATAAAAACTATTCATTCCTTTTGCGGTTACAAACGTTTCTACATCTGTAGCATCGGGAAAATAAATTTTCATGTTTGTTTTGTACCGTGCATTTGTTTTTTCAATCAGCTCATAGGTTTCGTAAAACAAACGGCCTGTATCCAATGTAAATATTTCAACCGGTATTTTATTTTTTCCGATAGCATCGGTTATCACCTGGTCTTCCTGGCCAAGGGATGATGAAAAGACAACTTTGCCGGGAAACAATTCAGCAATTAACTGAATGGCACCCGGCAAGGAACTTTGTTCTATTTGTTGTATTTGTTCGTTTGTCAACATGTATTATAAGTTCGGCTGCGGGGTATATCGCAGGTAGGGTTTTACAACTTTTACTCCTTTCGGAAATTTCTTAATCGCATCTTCTGTAGACACTGCCGGTACTACAATTACATCTTCGCCATGGTTCCAGTTGGCAGGTGTTGCCACACTATGGTTAGCGGTTAATTGTAATGAATCAATTACTCTCAGTACTTCGAAGAAATTTCTTCCGGTAGAAGCAGGATAGGTAATAAATAATTTAATCGCTTTATCCGGGCCGATAATGAACAATGAACGCACTGTTGCAGTTACAGAAGCATTAGGGTGTATCATATCATACAATGTTGCCACTGTTCTGTCTTCATCAGCTATGATTGGAAAATCGACATTGCAATTTTGTGTTTCGTTGATGTCTTTTATCCAACCGGCATGTTTTTCCAGGCCATCTACACTTACTGCCAACACTTTTACATTACGCTTTGCAAATTCTTCTGCAAGCAAGGCAGTTCTTCCCAATTCAGTTGTACAAACAGGAGTATAGTCAGCAGGATGCGAAAATAAAACGCCCCATCCATCACCTAAATATTCGTATAAATCGATTTCGCCAACAGAAGTTTGTGCTGTAAAGTTGGGAGCTTTATCCCCTAAACGTAATGACATAGTATATAATTTTAGTAGACTTTAATAAAACACAAAAATACGACATATAGCATAGCCTACCAAACCAATGGAGTGGTAATTATGAATTATTTACACCTAACAATCGTTGGTAATAAAGTTGGAGAATCAGACAACAAGGTCTTTTAATGTACGGTTTTCAACCACCGCCAGTGTAGCATCACGCACCTGAATCATCATATCGTGCAGGCCGCAATGTTTTTCGTTGCAGTTTTTGCAACGTTCGTAGAAATAGAGACTTACACAGGGCAACATAGCTATTGGCCCGTTTATTAAACGAATAACAGTAGATACTTTTACTTTTTCAGGTTTTTGTTTCAGGAAATAACCGCCGCCTTTGCCTTTTTTGCTATCCAGTATATCCGCTTTTTTTAATTCGAGCAGTATGCTTTCCAGGAATTTGATAGGAATTTTCTTTTTCGCCGCAATTTCTGAAATGAGCACAGGGCCTTCATTAAATTTTTCGCTGAGGTAGGTCAGCGCCTTAAAAGCATATTGCGATTTTTTTGACAGCATAAATTAAATATACTTTATTCAATGACTAATTCGTAATTCACTGCCGAATTTTTCTTCAGCATTGCCGACACGCCACAATATTTATCCAGCGACAATTCAATAGCCTTGCGGATTTTTATTTCGTTCTCTGCATCAGCCTTCATCTTGTATGTAATCAATATATCTTTAAACACTTTAGGATGCTCTTCGGTTTGCTCTGCTTCCACATCTATTGTAAAATGAGAGAAATCAACTTTCTTTTTCTCCAGTATATCCACCACATCTATTCCCGAACAGCCTGCCAGGCCGGCCAGCAGCAATGCTTTGGGGCCAAAGCCATTTTTTTTATCTCCATCCAGGTGTATGCTGTTATGGTCATGCTTGCTTTCAAATTCATGGTTCTTTTTCCAATGCGTAACTATCTTCATGTTAGTTCGTGTTTTTTATTTGTCGAAATATTTTCCAGCGTCCACGGTATCTGCTGTACAAAATTATGCTGCCGCACGTTACAATCCTGCTTGCTGCAAATTTTACATTGAAAGGGCAGGCAGCCATCGGAGTGTACAAACATTTCAAAGGACTCGCCAAATTCTTTTTCAATCAATGCACCCAGGGCATCTATTTCACTGTGGGCTTCATTTACATTAATGTACCAGGGAACGGTAAGGTGACAATCCACATGCAATACACTTCCATATTTTATTACCCGCAGGTTGTGCAAGTCTACCCAGTTTTCTTTGCGGTTGGCATTCAATAATTGCACCATTCTTGTCAGCAATTGTACATCCGCCTCATCCATAATGCCGGCAATGGAGCGGCGTAGAATTTTATAGCCGGTAAACATAATTATCAATCCAAAAAGAATAGCCACAGCACTATCCATCCATTGGTAGCCGGTAAAATAAAGTAGCAGCAAGCCCACAATAATTCCCACAGTAGACCAGGTATCGGATTGCAAATGTTTACCACTTGCCATCAAGGCTTCAGAATTGTTTGCTTTACCCGTACGCAGGCAGAAATAGCCCACTATAAAATTTACCACTGCAGAAACTGCTATTAAAACAATTCCATAGTCCAGTTTGTGTACTTCGCCGGGATGAATAAGGTTTTGAATGGCTTTGTATAAAATAACCACTCCTGCAATTACAATCATGGTGCCTTCTATACTGGCCGAAATAAATTCTGCTTTACCATGCCCGTACGGGTGGTTCATATCGCTGGGCTTGGCAGCCAGGTACAAACTATACAAACCAATAAAACCTGCGGTAACGTTTACAATACTTTCCAATGCGTCGGTAAGTATCGCTACGGAATGCGTAGAATAAAAGGCTATAAATTTTACTGCCAGCAGCAGTACAGAAATTACGGCTACCCATTTCTGAACTTTTAAATTTTGTTGTGCTGCTTTCAAATCGGGTTATTGTTTGATATTTTTATTTTGGTTACCAGCGGCATTGCTACTATCAGCTGTGGTTGCGTCGCACACTTGTGCAGCATGAATTCTACTCGGCATTATGCTGCACCCCGATGTATTTTTCGGGGTACCATTAACACGGATGAGCAAATTCAAAAATCAAAAGTAAAAATTAAAAAAGCTGCCACTTCAGGTTTCTTTTTGACTTTTGATTTTTTACTTTCTAATAAGCCTGCCGCGGCTCTCAGCTACAGACTCACGACTCCTGACTAACGACTCCTGTTTTCTTTCTTGCAAAAAAACTACCGATATATTTAGCTGCTTTTTTGTATACATCCTTATTAAACAATTGCGAATCCCGCATGGCTTTGTAAGTAAGAAATAAACCGATAGGCACTAGTATTAAAGTGGCAAACCACATTCCCAGCGGGAGTGGCCAGATATTTTCCTTCGCAAATTTTTCACCAGTAGTACTGGAAAAATAAAAAACCATAAAGAAAATAATGGCAAAAATTAATGGGGTTCCTAATCCTCCCTTTCTGATAATAGAACCCAATGGTGCACCAATTAAAAACAAAACCAGGCAAGCCAAAGAAAGGGCAATTTTTTTATGCCACTCTATTTTATGTTTACGTAATACCCGTTCCTTGTCTTTTAATGTAGTAGTGGTAATCTCAGCATTTTGCCGAATGGTAGTAGCAATATTTTTTACATTCTGTTCTACATTTGCTTTAGCAGAATCCGGTAACAGTTGGCTGAATTTTGTAATCTTTTTTCCGTTAATACTGTCCTTTAATTTTTCTTTCTTCCAGGTGGTATCTAAAAACTTAGAAAATTTGAACTGGTACAAAATATCCCTGTTTATCTGCTCCCGGATGGTATTATTCTCTTTCGTCAGAGAATCGATAGCTATATCCAACTGGCGCATAGTGTACATTCTTTCATTGTTTCTGTTCACACTGTCGGCAGTACGGTTGACCAATCCAAAAGTTGTAAGATCAAATTTCTTTTTATACTCTTTGAAACCAATACGTACGAACTCAGAATTTTTACTGTCCGATATATTTCCTTTTTCCTGGTAACGCCATCCATCTTTCAGGTTAAACTCCAGGTAACGCTTATCCGGTGTTACACGCATGATACCGCTTTTGGCTATCATAAAATTATCCTGCAGGGCATTGCCCTGTTCATACACAATTACATCCCTTATCACACTGTCATTAGCTTCTTTCTTTCCAATTTTTATAGAGAAGCCACTTAGTTTGTCATAAAACACATCCTCTTTTAAATCGAAAGCAGGTTTGGACCATACAATATCTGCCAGCAGGGTTCTCGATTTTAAATTGGCCACCGGAATTACATTATTGGAAAATAAAAAAGCAACACCCGATATCAATAAACTAACGAGGAAAAGCGGTCGCATAAAACGCAGCAAAGAGATCCCTGCCGACTTGATGGCTACGAGTTCAAAACTTTCGCCAAGGTTTCCAAACGTCATTAAGGAAGATAGCAATACGGCCAGTGGCAATGCCAATGGCACAAGCACAGCACTCTGGTAGAAAATAAATTCAAAAATTACGCCTACGCCAAGCCCTTTCCCCACAAAATCGTCGATATACAACCAGAAGAATTGCATAACTAATACCAGCAACGTAATAAAAAACGTAGCGATAAAAGGGCCAACAAAGGCTTTGATGATGAGTTTATCTAATTTTTTGAACACTTATCTTTATTGTATGAGTCAGGCAAAAATAAGGCTTTCGGCAAAGGAGACAGAACTCGTTACCAATGCTGATTTTATTTTAACAAAGAATGCAATTTTAGAAAAGGCCAAACAGCTTTTACTGGAGCTGCAGGAAAAACAGGAAAACTATCTGCAACACCCGCAATTATTTTTGGATGGCGACGAATTGAAACTGTCTCCAAAAATTTCGAAAGGAGAAAATTACCGCGGTCTTCCATACCTGATACTAGACTATCCAAGAGTATTTAAAGGCCCGGATATTTTTGCTATCCGTTCTATGTTTTGGTGGGGGCATTTTTTCAGCACCACGCTGCATTTATCGGGCAGGTATAAAAAAGCCTTTGAAGAAAAAATTATCAATTCTTATTCTCTGCTGGTTAAAAAAAAGTTTTTCTATTGCATCAACGATTCCCAATGGCAGCACGATTTTGAGGAAGGCAACTACACCTTGCTGACAGTGGAAAATCAAACAGAAATTGAGGGAAAAATAGTTGAAGAACCTTTTATTAAACTGGCCATAAAAATATCCTTACATCAATGGGATGATGCCACAGATATATTATCCAATCATTTCAGGGAAATAATAGAAATGCTGGCTGATTAATTTCCAAGACGGTGAAAAAGCTCTTTTACCTGGTAGTCCCAAAGTTGGCTCTGATCTTTAATATCTTTCTTTTCTGCAAAATCTTTAATTACCAGAATAGTCTGGTTGGTAATTTCAGATTTGTCGATACTAAATTCAAAATACTCTTCTTTGGGAGCAGTTAACCAATGGAAACGGACAAATTTGTCTTCTTCACTTTCCACTAATTCAGCTTTTTCAAAGGCCCCGCTCCATCCAAAATAAAATACATTATCTCTTTCATCTACTTTTTCAGCAAACCACTCTCCTAAGCCAGCAGGGGTGGAAAGAAAATCGTATAAAATAGAAGGCGAACAGCGAACCGGAAATTCTAAGGTGTATAATTGTTTACTCATTCTTCAAGCGCCAAAAACATAGCGACAGGTGCAATAATAAAAAATAAATGCATCCTTCAAAGTATTTTTTTCTTTATTTTCTTGTTTTTTCAAAACAAATGTGCTTTTTATAAAATAAATGTACCGGTAAACCGTTAAGGGTTTGTCAAAATTTATTTGGTACATATTAGGGTTTTGTATAAATTACCCTGAAGTTCAATAAGTTCTGAACCAATATCGAACCAGTGCGGGTATTTTTTGAGTAATAAGGCTAACTAAAACTTTATATTCTTAACCCTTAAAATACACCCATTTATAAAACATACCTATGAGCATGCGTCAACTCAAGATCACGAAGTCGATAACGAATCGTGAATCTCAAAGTCTTGAAAAGTATCTGCAAGAGATCGGCAAGGTCGAACTCATTTCCTCCGAAGAGGAAGTAAAATTAGCCACACTTATAAAACAGGGAGATCAGAGAGCATTGGATCGTTTGACCAAGGCCAACCTTCGTTTTGTAGTGTCTGTAGCTAAACAGTACCAAAATCAAGGGCTTTCCCTCCCCGACCTGATTAATGAAGGAAATGTGGGCCTGATAAAAGCAGCCCAGCGTTTTGATGAAACCCGTGGTTTCAAATTCATTTCTTATGCCGTATGGTGGATTCGCCAGAGTATTTTACAATCGCTGGCCGAGCAATCCCGTATTGTACGTTTACCGCTGAATAAAGTGGGGCTTACCAACCGTGTTCAGAAGGCGTTTTCGCTGCTTGAACAGCAGTTTGAAAGAGAACCATCTGCCGAAGAAATAGCCGACCTGCTGGATATGGATATTGAAGAAGTATCTGCTACGCTCAGCATTTCCTCTTCCCGCCACGTAAGCATGGATAACCCCATGTCGGAAGGCGAAGATGGCACCCTGCTGGATGTAATGGAAAATCCGAATGCCGATAAAACAGACGGTGAACTGATTCACAATGAGTCGCTGAGAACGGAAATAAACCGCTCTTTAAGAACCCTTACAGAACGGCAGAAGGAAGTTATTTGTTTCTTCTTTGGTATTGGCGTAGACCATCCAATGAGCCTGGAAGATATCGGCGAACGCTTTCACCTTACCAGGGAAAGAGTAAGGCAGATAAAAGACAAAGCAATTACCAAATTAAGGGCTAATAACAAGTCCAACCTTTTGAGGTCATATCTAGGCTCATAACATTTTTAAAGATTAATAAGAAATCACTGAAATAAAACTCTACACTACTTTATCTTTGCATCTCGTTAAAAAGTGAACATTTTGATGTTCACTTTTTCTTTTTCAGGAATGCCCGGGAACGGGGTAACCGAAACAAAACCGGAGTACTGCAAATTGGTCATCTGTGTTACTACACCCCGATAAATACATCGGGGTGCTGCAATATGCCCAATAGAATTGATGCAGCAGAAGAGTGCGACGCAAGGGACGATGATAGTAGTAATGCAGCCGGTATCAAAAAAATAAAATAGTTTCTTATTGGAGAAACTGAAAAATTGTGAACTATGTTTAATTCGCTACAAGACAAATTAGAAAGTGCCTTTAAGAACCTGAAAGGCCAGGGCCGCATTACCGACCTGAATATTGCTACTACCGTAAAAGAAATACGCCGTGCATTGGTAGATGCGGATGTGAACTTTAAAATAGCCAAAGAATTTACCGATAAAGTAAAGGATAAAGCCACCGGTGAAAAGGTAATTAATGCCATTTCTCCCGGCCAGTTGATGACCAAGATTGTAAAGGATGAACTGGTAGAACTGATGGGTGGACAAGAAGCCGTTTTCAATTCCAAAGGTAATCCGGCAATTATTCTGATTGCGGGCTTACAGGGTAGCGGTAAAACCACTTTCAGTGGTAAGCTGGCCAATTTTCTGAAAACCAAAAAAGGACTTTCGCCAATGCTGGTGGCAGCGGATATTTATCGCCCTGCGGCCATGGAGCAGTTGAGAGTATTGGGAGAGCAAATTGGTGTGGATGTACACATAGAACTGGAAAATAAAGATGCGGTGGACATTGCCCGAAATGCAGTGAAAGAAGCCCGCAGCAAAAATAAAAATGTACTCATCATAGATACTGCCGGCCGATTGGCTGTAGATGAAGTGATGATGAAAGAAGTCGCCGATGTAAAAGCTGCTGTAAACCCACAGGAGATTTTGTTTGTGGTGGATAGTATGACGGGCCAGGATGCTGTGAACACGGCCAAAGCTTTTAACGACCGCCTTGACTTTACCGGTGTAGTACTTACCAAACTGGATGGTGATACCAGGGGTGGTGCGGCCCTATCCATTAAATACACGGTGAATAAGCCGATTAAGTTTACCAGCAGTGGCGAGAAGATGGATACGCTGGATGTGTTTTATCCGGAAAGGATGGCGCAGCGTATCCTGGGTATGGGAGATATTACCTCGCTGGTAGAAAAAGCGCAAGCACAATTCAGCGAAGAGGAAGCCAAGAAACTGGAAGCTAAAATCCGGAAGAATAAGTTTGACTTTGCCGACTTTAAAACCCAATTGGAGCAAATAAAGAAAATGGGCGATATGAAGGATATGCTGGGAATGATACCTGGCGTGGGCAACAAACTGAAAGATGTAGACATTAATAACGACTCTTTTAAAGGCATAGAAGCGATGATTAATTCTATGACACCCGAAGAAAGAAGCAATCCTGACCTGATAGACGCTAACCGCAAAAAACGCATTGCCAAAGGTGCCGGTAAAGACCTTGCCGAGCTGAATGCCTTTATGAAACAATTTGAGCAAATGCGGGATATGATGAAGAACATGAACAAAATGAGCATGTTGGGTAAGATGATGCCGGGGATGAGAAAATAATACAAATGGGCAATAGGCAATTGACAATAGACAACGGGGTTTAAGATTAATTTGTCTATTGTCAATTGCGTATTGTTTCCTATCTTCGCCGTCCGGTTTTTACCGGACTAACAATTATTGTTTAACAACGTTAAATTTCTATTTAATGTCAGCCAAAATCCGTCTACAGAGACATGGGTCCAAAAAGAGACCCTTCTACTTCATCGTTATTGCCGATTCCCGTGCACCCCGCGATGGTAAATTCATTCAAAAATTAGGTACTTACAATCCATTGACTGTTCCTGCTACTATTCAGCTGGACCGTCAGAAGGCATTGGAGTGGTTGAACAAAGGTGCTACACCAACAGACACCGTTCGCCGCATCCTTAGCTTTAAAGGAGTGTTGTATCTTAAGCATTTGCTCCGTGGTGTGGGCTTAGGCTTGTTTGATGATGCTACTGCCATGGAAAAGTTCACGAGCTGGAGCTCTGAGCATGAAGCGCAGATTAAAAAACGCCAGGAAGATGCTGCCCGTAACAAAAGAGCAAGACGTCCGATGCCAGGTCGCAGACCTGAAAGGACTGAAAGCAACGGCGGCGAAGCATAATAAATACGCTTCATCCTGAAAGTTCATGAATCCCGGTTGTATAACCGGGATTTTTTTTGGTTAGCCACAGATGAACACAAATCAACACAGATAGATACAATTATGTAACCAGCTGCATTACTACTATCATCGTCCCTTGCGTCGCACACTTCGACTGCAGTAACACAGATGAGCATTTTGCAGAAGACCTTAAAGTCGGGAAGAAATCTCAAGCTCATCACGCCAAACCAGTAACCAACAACTAGCAACCAGCAGTATTAGCGTAAATTCGCAGCAATTATTTTTATCAGCAGTATGGAATATTTTAAAATAGGAAAGCTCGTAGCTGTACATGGCCTTACCGGTGAGTTGTTGCTCAAGCATGAGTTGGGAAAGAAAACATCGTTGAAAGGATTGCAGGCAATCTTTGTAGAGGATAAGAAAAATTCTTTCCTGCCATGGTTTATTGAATCGGCAAAGATTAAAAACGAATCAGAAATCTATTTAAAACTGGAAGGAGTAAATACCAGAGAGGCTGCTATAAAACTTACCCAAAAAATTATCTGGGTGCCGGAAACTGATTTCAAAAAATTTGCATCCAAATCTGCACCTGCAAGTTTGCTGGGCTATACCATTATCGATAATGATAAACCGCTTGGCGAAATACTGGAACTGATAGAACAACCACACCAATTACTTTGCCGCCTGGATATAAAAGGAAAAGAAGTGCTGATACCGCTGCATGAAGAAACATTAAAAAAAGTAAATCATACCAAGAAGGAAGTGCTGGTGGAATTGCCGGATGGGTTGCTGGATATTTATCTTGGGTAATGAATGCTGAATATTTTAGCGACTTTTAAAAAATGTAAAAATACTTAATACAATTCCTCATTTTACTTATTTTTGCAATACCTCATAAAAGCAAAATACCTCAAAGCTCCATTCATCCAGGAAAGCCAGTTTAATTAACAGGTATTTTTTATTCATCCTAAATGAAAATTTTATGAGAAAGTTTTACACTTTTTTTCTTGCCTCTATTGTATCCCTTGTATTTTATTTGCCATCTGCCAAAGCTCAATGTCCAAGTCCAATTGGAATGACAGTTGTTCCTGTTTCCTTTAGTGGCGTATGTTTTTTAAACATTCAGTTTGCCATTCCCAATTCTACCATTTTTGTTTACAATGCCAGTGGTTTCGTAACATCTGGTACAGCTAGCGCTACTGGTTCATCTTTGATTCCTTTTCCCTGCGGTGCTTATCCCATTACAAGTATTAATTCAGTAAAAGCAAGTCCGGCTCAGTTTTGTTCGCAATACACCATTACAGCTTTGGTAACACTTCCGGTAAAACTTACCGCTTTTACAGCAACATTCACAAAAAACAAAACTGTTTTGCTGAACTGGGAATCTGCTATGGAACTGGAAAATGACAGATATGAAATTGAAAAAAGTAGTGATGGAATAAATTTCACCAAACTTAACTCCCTGAATAGTACCGGCAGTGGATTAAGTAACAGAAATTATAATTTCGAAGATGCTTTCTTTGCGAAAGGCTCCTCAGCATTTTATCGTTTGAAACAAGTTGACAATGATGGCAAGTTTAGTTATTCCAAAGTGATATATATTAGTGATAAAACTTCAGCTTCTTCCGATTATGCTATTTTCCCCAATCCGCTGAATAGTTCCAATACATTTCAGATAAAAGGAATAGCAGCCAATGAAGTTAATTATAACAATATTCGAATAACCGACCTGGCCGGAAGAAATATAGGCTACACAATAACAGGTGCAAATTCTATTGAATTGAACAGTGCTGCAAATTCAGGAGTATATCTTTTAAGAATAAAAGAAACAACCTTGAAACTGATAAAAAATTAGAAGTATTAATAAAAAAATCCCGGCCAAAACCGGGATTTTTTTATTGTCGCAACTATTAAAGTCAATCATTTTGGGCCTTTAATAAAATCGGCCAGCAATTTCATTCTATAATAAAGATTACTCAACATCAGCGAGACATTGTTTTTTACTTTCTCCACACTGTTACCATTCATCTTCTTAATATTCTTTAATTCTTCAATCTTCTCATCGATTTTTTCTACTAATTTTTCCGCATCCCAATTAATGTATTTTTTATTGCGGTCGTCGAATACGTGGTATGGCTCTATACTGCCGGGTTTTAATTTGTTGAATTTGAAATTATTCTCCACTCCTTTCTTAATCGTTTCATTGCTCAGCATATCAATCATTACATCGGCAGAAACCTCATTGAGAAATGCGTTGTGAAAAATATTCAGGTTGTTACGCAGTTCCCGGATGATTTGTTTTTTCAGTACATCGCTGGTCTTTCCTTCTTTGTTTAAAAAGGTAAGCAAGTCTTTCAGCGGGCCGATGCCGGTTTTGAGCCATTCAAGATTCATACTCAAATATAAGAGAGAAGTCGGAAGTCCGAAGTCGGGAAGTCCGAAAGAAATTTTCGTTGTTGGAAGAGTCTTCTGGACTTGCTGACTTTCAGTCTTTCAGACTTCTTTCCGACTTGTGTTACCTTTGCTGCATGTCCGAACAAAAAAGACATATTGCTCATTTCGACCTCGATTCATTTTTCGTTTCAGTTGAAATTCTAAATAATCCTTCGCTGAAAGGCAAGCCCGTTTTGGTAGGTGGTTATGAACGTGGCGTAGTAGCCGCCTGTAGTTATGAAGCCAGGAAATTTGGTATTCACTCGGCTATGCCGATGAAAAAAGCCATGCAGCTTTGTCCGCAGGCCATTATTACCAACAGCAGCCGCAGCGATTACAGCCGCTATTCCAGATGGGTAACAGAAATAATTGCTTCCAAAGTACCGTTGTTTGAGAAAGCAAGTATCGATGAATTTTATATCGACCTGACGGGGATGGATAAATTTTTTGGAGTAAGTCAATATGCAAAAGATTTACGGGCTTTAATAACCAGTGAAACGGGTTTGCCTATCTCCTGCGGATTAGGTTCTGCAAGATATATTGCTAAAATGGCCACCAACGAAGCCAAGCCCAATGGATTTTTAGAAATACCACATGGAAAAGAAAAAGAATTTTTGTGGCCGCTGGGCATTGAAAAAATAAATGGTGTTGGAAAACAAACAGAACAGAATTTAAAAAGCTATGGCATTTACACGATAGAAGATATTGCCAAAACTCCAATAGAGCATCTGGAAAGAATAGCTGGTAAATGGGGCGAAGCATTATGGCATAAAGCACATGGAGTAGGCAGTGCAGAAATAACAACCGACTGGGAACAAAAAAGTATGAGCCATGAAAATACTTTTGACACCGATTATACCGATGTTGAATTTTTGCACAAAGAACTGGTGCGGCTTACAGAGAAAACAGCTTACTCATTAAGAGAAGATGAAAAACTAACTGGTTGTGTGACGGTAAAAATCCGCTATTCGGATTTTGAAACTACTTCCCGTCAAGAGACAGTTGACTACACCGCATTGGATGATGTACTGATGGCAAAAGTGAAAGACCTTTTCAACAAATCATATCAGAAGAAAAGGCCTGTACGGTTACTGGGAGTTCGCTTCAGCCAGTTTATTCCATTTACTATGCAAATGAGTTTGTTTGAAAACAATGTAGAGAAACTAAAACTGTTTAAAGCTGTGGATGAAATAAAAGACAGATTCGGAGCTAAGATGGTAAGTAAAGCAGTAAACTCTGATTCAAAAGAATATACGAATGAGTTTACCAGTAAGCATAATAAAAAGAAACAGTGATTTACAAGTTAATTGGTTCGTATCGGAGGATTCGCAAATGCTCATCCTTGTTAATGTGGTACAAGAGTGCGACGCAACGAAGCTGATAGTAGTAATGCTGCTGACAACAAAAGAAAATGACAGCACCTCGCAAATTTTTCAACATTTATTTGGAAATTGGCAAAATCAGCCCCAAAAACCGGATACCAGAAACTATAAACTCCCCTATCTTCGTCCTCCCTAAAATCTATTATTTATGTCACAAGTTTGGAAAGATTACCAGGAAAAAAACAAAGACCGTTTTTTGAATGAAATGCTCGACCTGCTTCGTATACCTTCTGTAAGTGCTAAAAGCGAACACAAAGCTGATATGCTTACCTGTGCCGAAGCAGTAAAGAAAAGTATGCTGGATGCTGGTTGCGATAAAGCCGAAGTAATGGCAACAGATGGCCACCCGGTAGTGTATGGAGAAAAAATAATTGATGCATCGAAACCAACGGTGCTGGTATATGGCCACTACGATGTGCAGCCGGCAGAACCATTGGAACTGTGGACCAATCCTCCTTTTGAACCAACCATTGTTGATGGAAAAATATTCGCCAGAGGAAGTGCTGATGATAAAGGTCAGTTTTATATGCACGTAAAAGCATTTGAAACATTGGTGAAAACAAACACCATGACCACCAACATTAAATTCCTGATTGAAGGTGAAGAAGAAGTAGGCTCTCCTAATTTGGGAAAATTTGTAGCAGCCAATAAAGAATTACTGAAAGCGGATGTGATATTGATAAGTGACAGCTCTATGCTGAGCATGGAAAATCCATCTCTGGATACGGGTGTTCGTGGCTTAAGTTATATACAAGTGGAAGTAACAGGTGCCAACCGTGATTTACATAGCGGAACTTACGGAGGCGCTGTGGCAAACCCGATTACTATACTCGCTCAAATGATAGCAAGCTGTCATGATGAAAATAATCATATTACCATTCCTGGTTTTTATGATGATGTGGTAGTAGCAGGGCCCGAAGAAAGAGACCTGATAAATAAAGCTCCATATGATGAGAAAGAATATATGGATGAACTGGGTGTAAAAGAACTGTGGGGTGAAAAAGGATACAGCACTTATGAGAGAACCGGTATACGACCAACGATTGAAGTAAATGGTATCTGGGGTGGTTACACCGGCGAAGGCGCTAAGACTGTATTGCCATCGAAAGCATTTGCAAAAATTTCCGCCCGGTTGGTTCCTAATCAATCTTCGGATAAAATAACGGAGAAACTGTTGAACTACTTTAAATCTATTGCACCAAAATCTGTTGAAGTAAAAGCAGAGCTGCATCATGGCGGTGAACCTTACATGACTCCTATTGACAGCAAAGGATATAAAGCGGCTTCAAAAGCAGTAGAAACTACTTTTGGCAAAGCACCTATTCCGGTGCGTGGTGGTGGCAGTATTCCTATCTGTTCTATTCTCGAAAAAGAATTAGGTATCAAAATAATTTTCATGGGCTTTGGTTTGGATAATGACAACCTGCACAGTCCGAATGAAAAATATAATATAGAGAATTATTACAAGGGAATTGAAACGATTCCTTATTTCCATAAGTTTTTTGCTGAGGGGTAGAGAATATAACCGCAGAGATGCGGAGATGGAGAGAAATACATTTAATTATAACCTCACTCAAACTTGGGTGAGGTTTTTATTTTTTTCAAATGTAAAGAATTCTTTACATTTGAAAAAAATACACTATGTCAAAATTCTTATTGCATTGGAAATTTAAGTATTGGGGGGCTTACATGTTTCCATTAGGTTTTCTGGGATGGTTCGTCGCACAAATGAGTAATGTGTATCCCTTTCTGCATTTTTTAAACTTTGGATATCCCTATATGCAGATATTTCTGATAATTAGCTTTTTTTCCTGCCTTTTTGGATTGCTATTTTTAATTTTTTCTAAAGAAAAAATTGAAGATGAATATGTTCAAAAAATAAGACTGGAAAGTTTTCAAATTGCTGCCTTATTGCAAATCATATATCTGTTATACTCATTTATCCGGCTGGCTGTTCTTAAAGAAGATGATACCAGAAATGAGAAAGAATATTTCGTTTTTATGTTTCTTCGTGTTCTTTTAGTTTTTTGGCTAGCGTATATAGTAAGGTTTAATTTTGTATTGATAAGAAATAAGCTGAAAGCTCAAAAATGAAAAACAACGTAAAAGAGCTCAGGGGATTACACAACATGACTCAATCTGAACTTGCTGATGAATTAAAAGTTTCAAGGCAAACTATATTTGCAATAGAAACAGCAATGTATGTTCCATCGACTGTTTTGGCTTTAAAAATTGCCAGAATTTTTAATAAGAAAGTGGAAGATATTTTTGAATTAGAAAAGAAAGATTAACAATGATTGACAAAGAAAAACTCCGTCTCGATAAATACCTCTGGGCTATCCGCTTGTTCAAAACAAGAAGCATGGCTACTACCGCCTGCAATAGTGGTAAAGTAAAATACCAGGACGAGCAAGCCAAGCCGGGAAAGAATGTTCACCTGGGTGATGTGTATGATGTACGAACAGAAGGAAAAAAATGGAGAGTAAAAGTAATTGGTTTATTACACACCCGTGTAAAATATGAAGAAGCAATAAAATTCTACCTGGATATTACACCAGAAGAAGAAATAGAACGATTGAAATACCAAGCCGCCAGTTTTAACACCGGTAAAAGACCCAGCAAAATTGGCCGCCCTACCAAGAAGGAACGTCGGGATTTGGGCGAGTTCTTAGATGAGTAAAAGTTGTTGTAAATTTATCGTCCATGAAAACAGCTATTACCTTACTATTTCTCTTTGTTATTCTTTCCGGCTCCTCCTGCTCGAAGAATAAAGATAAAACGGATACTATCCCACCTGTAGTTACTATCAGCAATCCATTGAATGGGCAGGTTTTTACCAATGGGCAAATTATCCCAATTA
>Ga0247740_1000388_pt1 | contig 22067 bp, 20 predicted proteins | sample UWRJL148409B2_FD_180942 | JGI IMG/M metagenome (GOLD analysis project Ga0247740, IMG submission 180942) | Plant litter microbial communities from Arlington Agricultural Research Station in Wisconsin, United States - UWRJ-L148-409B-2 | ecosystem: Environmental > Terrestrial > Plant litter >...
GTGAGTGCGGCCGTACTGGCGGTCGCCGGCGGTGATGCGGTGTTCTCTCCGCGCCTGGCGGGGTTTGTGTTGGATGCTTTTGGCGCAGTCGCCGGCGAGCAGGCAGAGACGAGCGAAGAACTCGATCGCCTCTCCGCCCGCGAACGCGAGGTGATGCGCCTCATCGCGCGCGGATACGCCTATAAAGAGGTGGCGTCCGAGCTCTTTATCTCGATCAAAACCGTGGAGAGCCATGTCTCGGCGGTGCTGCGCAAATTGCAGCTCTCGTCCCGCCACGAGCTGACCGCATGGGCGAACGCGCGCAAACTTCTGTAGCCGAGTGCGCGCAGAACGGCGACGGGAGTCGAAACCCCCGCCGCCGTGGCTGGATGCGTGCTGGACTATCTAAGCGAAGAGGCGCTGCAGTCGCTGGATTCCCTCGAGCAGCGGCTCATCGCCGAGCGCGTAGCTCAGGCGCAGGTAGCCACTGGGGCCAAACGCCTCGCCGGGAACAACCGCAACTTCGGCCTGCTCGAGAATGAGGTCGGCGAGCTCAAGCGACGTGGTGGGGGTAACCCCGCCCCACGTGCGGCCGAGCAGTCCGGTCACATCGGGGTAGACGTAGAACGCGCCCTCGGGCGTCGGGCAGACGATGCCGTCAATCTTGTTGAGTTCCTCAACGATCACCCGACGACGGCGGTCGAACGCCTGGCGCATGGTCTCGACGTCGTCCTGTGGTCCGGTGAGCGCGGCGATGGCCGCCCGCTGCGACACGTTGGACACGTTCGACGACAGGTGGGACTGCAGGTTGGCCGCACCCTTGATGACGTCGACGGGTCCAATCATCCATCCGACCCGCCAGCCGGTCATCGCGTACGTCTTGGCGACGCCGTTGACCAGGATCGTGCGATCGGCGAGGGCAGGGACAGCCTCAACAATGGACACGGCACGCTCGCCGGGCTGGCCAATGGGCACCGAGGTGGCTGAGTAGGTGAGGTTCTGGTAGATCTCGTCGCTGATGACCCAGAGACCGTTCGCCTCTGCCCATTCGCCGATTGCGCGGGTCTGCTCGGGCGAGTACACGGCGCCGGTTGGGTTGGAGGGCGACACAAACAGCAGCACCTTGGTGCGCGGGGTACGCGCGGCCTCGAGCTGCTCAACGGTCACCAGGTAGTCCTGGTCGCTGCCGGCAAACACCTCAACGGGCACACCGCCGGCTAGTTTGATCGCTTCGGGGTACGTCGTCCAGAACGGAGCGGGCAGTAGCACCTCGTCGCCATCGTCGAGCAGCGCGGCGAACGACTGGTAGACCGCCTGCTTCCCACCGTTGGTCACGATGATCTGGTTCAGGCCAACCTCGAGCCCGCTGTCGCGCAGGGTTTTGTCAGCAATCGCCTGACGCAGTTCGGGCAGGCCGACCGCGGGGGTGTAGCGATGGTTTTTGGGATCGTGGGTGGCGGATGCCGCGGCGTCCACAATATGTGCCGGCGTAGCGAAGTCGGGTTCACCCGCCGCATAACTGATTACCGGGCGACCCTCAGCCTGGAGGGCTTTCGCTTTGCCGTCCACCTTCAGTGTTGCGGATTCTGCGATTGCGCCTATGCGCTGGGAAAGTCGGGAAATTTGGTTGGCCACAAGACCATCTTAAAGAACAAATGGCGCTCTGCAGAGGCATCCGGCACCCTGATCCGACCCGTTTTTATTTATGGGGCCCGCCAATGCCGTACACTCATTGAGGTAGTTGAAATCTGCCAAGCTTTTCTATGCCCGAAAAGCCAAGTGTTGTGAGTAACCAATCTCGAAATGCTGGAGAAGCTCACGGATTTCAATTTTCAAAGGGTGGTGGCTCAATTGGTAGAGCAGCGGTCTCCAAAACCGCAGGTTGCAGGTTCGAGTCCTGTCCGCCCTGCAATGTCTCCCACAGCATTGTGGTTTGACATGAGTGACTTAGATGACACGAGAGGTAGTGAGTGTGGCTAGGAAAGTGATCGACGAACCCAGTGAGGATGTCGTCGCGAACGCCCGAAAGGAACGTGTCGAACGACGCAATCCCTTCGCGCGCCTGGCTATCTTCCTCCGCCAGGTCGTTGCCGAGCTGCGCAAGGTTGTTACCCCGACTCGTAAAGAGCTGCTGAGCTACACGGGTGTTGTGCTGATCTTCGTCATCATCATGATGGCGCTGGTTTCGCTTCTCGACCTCGGCTTCGGCAACCTTGTTGGCTGGGTCTTCGGCGATGGACCCCTGATCGGTTAATCGTTTTGCCCATCCGCACACAGAGACTCAACGTCTCGAATGATTGTGCGGATACCGGTTGTGCAGCATCACCGCACAGCGCCACCATCAGTTTGTTGGGCGTATGCCCTGATCCGCGAATGAGCACCAAAGAAATGGAATGAGATCCCGTGTCTGAGTCTGACCGCCAGGATATCGACCTCGCAACCGCTGCTGAGCAGTCTTCCGAGGATGACGAAGCCCAGGAGGGAAGCCCCCTGGCCGCCGAAGAAGAGTCTGTCGACGCCGCCGAGCACGAGGCCATTCACGTTGTTGACGACGAGGAAGAGGGCGACCTTGCTGGTCTCCTCGACGACCTCGACGCTGCCATTGACCCCGAGGCTGACGCCGTGGTGAACGATGCACTCGACGTTGACTCGCTCGACGAGGCAGACGCCTCCGTCGCGGCGACTGACGACGAGGCTGACATCGAAGCTGAAGAAGAAGCATCCGAAGAGCCTGACGTCACCCCGTATGACGGACCCGAACTCGGCGACGACGCCGACGAGGACGCCGAGCCCGTTGAGGTTGACCCCTACGAGGCATTCCGTGCCGAGCTCCGCACCAAGCCGGGCAAGTGGTACGTCATTCACTCGTACGCCGGTTTTGAGAAGCGCGTTAAGCAGAACATCGAGAACCGTCGGGTTTCCATGGCTATGGAGGACTTCGTCTTCCAGGTCGAGGTTCCGATGGAAGACGTTGTGGAGATCAAGAACGGCCAGCGCAAGCTGGTCAACCGCGTTCGTATCCCCGGATACGTGCTGGTGCTGATGGACCTCAACGAAGACAGCTGGTCGGTTGTCCGCCACACCCCCGGTGTTACCGGGTTCGTCGGCAACTCGCACAACCCGACGCCGCTGCGTTTCGAAGAAGCTTTCTCGATGCTCAAGTCGCTCGTTCAGATCGTCGAAGTTCCTGTCAACAAAACTGGCGGGAAGGGTAAGAACCCCGTTCGCGTTATCCCTGCTGAGGTTGACTTCGAAATCGGCGAGACGATCACCATCAAGGAAGGCTCGTTCGCTGGCCTTCCGGGTTCGATCAGCGAGATCAAGCCGGAGAGCGGCAAGCTCACCGTGCTCGTCTCCCTCTTCGAGCGCGAGACCCCGGTCGAGCTCAGCTTCGACCAGGTCACCAAGCTTTAACACCTAGACCACCGTGTCCCGGAATCGCCGGGTCGACGGGAGAGTGCGCCAGGAGAAATCCAGACGGCTCGACACCTAAAAGAAGGAAGTAACATGGCACCGAAGAAGAAGGTCACAGGTCTGATTAAGCTTCAGATCAAGGCCGGCGCCGCCAACCCCGCCCCGCCCATCGGGCCGGCACTGGGCCAGCACGGCGTCAACATCATGGAGTTCTGCAAGGCGTACAACGCGGCCACCGAGGCTCAGCGTGGAAACGTTATCCCCGTAGAGATCACCGTCTACGAGGACCGTTCCTTCACGTTTATCCTCAAGACCCCGCCGGCTGCAGAGCTCATCAAAAAGGCTGCAGGCGTTGCCAAGGGTTCGCCCACGCCTCACACCGTCAAGGTCGCCAAGCTCAGCCGCGCTGACCTTCGCACCATTGCCGAGACGAAGCAGGCTGACCTCAACGCGAACGACATCGAGGCCGCTGAGAAGATCATCGCCGGCACCGCGCGTTCCATGGGAATCACGGTCGAGGCGTAATCCTCTCGTTCTCACGAACACCGTTTTTCGCAACACCAATACATCAGTAATAGAACCGCTCACTCTGCGTGACGGTTCCCAGCGGGAGAGCCAGCCAGGCTCACACCTACCGCGACTCAATTCAGGAGATACACATGGCACAGAAATCCAAGGCCTACCGGGCCGCTGCCGAGAAGATCGAAGAGGGCAAGGTTTACACCCCCTCCGAGGCCGTCGCGGTTGCACGCGAGACCGGTTCGAAGAAGTTCGACTCGACCGTTGAGGTTGCCCTCAAGCTTGGTGTCGACCCCCGCAAGGCAGACCAGATGGTCCGCGGTACCGTGATTCTTCCTCACGGAACCGGTAAGACCGCCCGCGTCATCGTCTTCGCAACGGGGCCCGCGGCTGAAGCAGCACTTGCTGCCGGCGCCGACGAGGTTGGTGGCGACGAGCTCATCGAGAAGGTTGCGGCCGGCTACACCTCGTTCGACGCTGCTGTCTCGACCCCCGAGCTCATGGGTAAGGTCGGCCGTTTGGGTAAGGTGCTTGGTCCTCGTGGCCTTATGCCGAACCCGAAGACCGGAACCGTCACCCCCGACACGGCCAAGGCCGTTTCGGAGATCAAGGGTGGAAAGATCGAGTTCCGCGTTGACAAGCACTCCAACGTGCACTTCGTTGTGGGCAAGTCCGGCTTCACGCAGGACCAGCTCGCCGAGAACATCAAGGCTGCAATTGACGAGATCGTTCGCGTCAAGCCGTCCAGCTCGAAGGGCCGTTACATCACCAAGGGCACCGTCTCGACCACGTTCGGTCCTGGCATCCCCCTCGACATCAACGTCTTCTAAGGTATTTAGAGACTGAGTTTGTTATAGAGAAGGGCCCGCGAAAGCGGGCCCTTTTTTGTACCCCCGCGTGTTCTCGACGTCAGAAAGGTGGCACCATGCCCGTCACAGTTCGCTTCGCTTCGGAGGTGGATGCCGCGCTGCTGCACGACCTCGCCGCGGCAACCTTCGCCCTCGCGTGTCCTCCCGGTACCTCGCAGGCGAGCATCGACGAGTTTGTGAACACCACCCTGTCCGAAACCAGCTTTGCCGGTTACCTCGCGGATACCGCTCGTGACCTGCTTATTGTTGAAGTTGGCGGTGTGCCCGCCGGGTACACCATGTTGGTCAGTGGCGAGACATCCGATCCGGATGTCGCGGCCGTACTGACCGCCCGCCCCACGATCGAGCTCAGCAAGGTCTACGTTCTCGCGACGAGCCACGGCGCCGGCGTCGGGGCAGCACTGATGGGCGCCACGGTAGATGCTGCCCGCCAGCGAGGTGCCGCAGGGGTGTGGCTCGGTGTGAACCAGTTCAATCCGCGCGCCAACCGCTTCTACGAGAAGCATGGCTTCGCCGTTGTTGGCCACAAAACGTTTTTGCTCGGTGGGCGCTATGAAGAGGACTTTGTGCGCGAGCTGGTGCTCTGACCCGTCGACGGTTCGGTTGGCCTAGAAGTCGGCGATCTCTAGAAGTCAGAGACCTTCAGTACGATCTTTCCCCGTGTGTGCCCGCCTTCGATCGCGCGGTGCGCATCCGCCGCGTGTTCCAGATCGAACACCTCGTCAACGCGTACTCGAATGTCTCCCGATGTCAGTAGTCGGGAGATTACCGAAAGCGTTGATCCGTCGGGGCTGACTTTGTAGCCGGTGGCACGAACTCCGGCGGCGGCGGCCTCCTCGATAAAAGTGGGCCAGCTGCCCGATGGCGCATTCACCAGCAGGCCACCCGGGCGGATGACCGTCAACGATCGAGTACCGGTGTTGTCCGCGACGTTGCCGATCAGGTCGATCACCACGTCAACGTCGGCGAGGTTCTCTTCGAACCGGCTTGCGCTGTAGTCGATGACCTCGTTGGCGCCGAGTTCCCGCAGCCATCCCAGGTTGCGTTCGGAACCGGTCGCGATGACGTACGCGCCGAAGTAGCTCGCGAACTGCACAGCGAAATGCCCGACCCCGCCGGCTCCCGCGTGGATCAGGATGCGCTGGCCCTCATGTGCCTTGGCAACCTCCACCACCATTCCCCATGCAGTCAGAGCTGCCAGCGGCACCGCAGCCGCTTCGACGTGCGAGATCGACCGCGGCTTTTTGGTCAGGCTCAGCGATGACACCGTGACGTACTCGGCATACGAGCCGCCGACGCGCGGCACGGTCACCATGCCGTACACCTCGTCGCCCGGCTTGATGGGATGCGCCTCATAGGGCGACTCGATCACAATGCCGCTGAAGTCCTGGCCGATCACTGCCGGGTAGTTGGTGATTTCCCCCGAAACCCCACCGCCCGCCCGTGTTTTTGCATCGATCGGGTTGACCCCGGCCGCGATGACTTTCACCAGAAATTCGGCGCTTACCTTGTTCGGTCGTTCGATGTCCGTGAGTGTCAGAACCTCCGGACCGCCCGTCGTCGCCATTGTGATGGCTCGCATCGTCGTCATTGCTCGGCCTCCCCGCTCTGTCTACCTAGTAAACGGGGTGAATGAGTCCACGTTGTTTCCAAGATGTCACCTCAGTGCAAACTATTCGGCGCATTACTATTGCTGCTGAGAGCTTCCGTCGTCAGATCTGCGCGCGGGAATCACCCGCGACGAGAGTGAACGCACCGAATGACGGCGAATCTGGGAGCGCGCATATTGGCCCTAGTGGGCAGTGTGCTGGTGTTGATTGCGCTGGCGATAATTTGGGGTGCACGGTCGACGGTGGAGCGCGCACTGTACGTCAGCGAACTCGGTGCGGTGGGTGAGCCCACTGCTCAGGTGTTCGAGATCGCCCTGCTGTTGGTTGTTGCCGGAGGCAGTGCCGTGGCATTTGCGAGCAGACACATCCGCTCTCATCCGCGTTTTCTGCGCGTGTGGACCCCAACGGTGTCGCTCTGGGTGGCGAGTGGCTTTTTTCTTATCGCCTCACAGGTGACGTGTACCCAGGGCTGCCCGGTTCCCTACGGCCCCCAGTTCACCTGGCAGGACCTCACTCACATCCTCTGCGCAGTGGTCGCCTTCGGCGCCGCCTGCTGGGCGATGCTCCAGGTGTCGTTCGCCCGTGACCAGCGGGTGATGGCCCTGTTCTCGCGCGTGTGTGGCCTCGCGGTACTCATCATCGCGAGCACCGGCGGCATCCTGTCGCTCATCGGAGTGGCGCTGGCGTTTGGCAGCTGGCTCGAGTTTGTGGCCACCACCATCGCCATCGGCTGGCTCGCGGTGTACGGAGCAGTGCTCGCGGTGCGCGGGATCGAGCGCCCGGCGGAGCCGCTACTTGCTCGCGATGATGTCGAGCAGCCGGTTGGCTAGTCCGACCAGGATGTGAATTTCGTTCTCATCGCGTTCGACCCAGCGACAGAGCGGGTCTCCGGTGAGAGGCACAAAGTCGAGGTGCTGTTCCCACACGAGGAGTGTGCGGTCAGCGCCGAGTACGTACTGCTGCCACCAGATCTGGCGTAAGTACGAGCGTGGAATCGTGCGCCACGCGCTTGAAGTGGTTTTGATCTCCGAGAGCAGAACGGTGGATCCGCGGGTCGCCACACCATCGGGCGTCGCCAGGTGCAACGGTTCGCCGTGCGCGTGGAACAGGGTGGTGCTCGGCGAGATGCCATGGTTCGCCTTGACCCAGCGGGCAATCTCCGGTTCCCGCGCCCGCCCGTGGTCGGTGTACGCGTTGCCGCCAAAGCCCGTGCCGTGAAGTTTTTCGTAGGCGACGGCCTGCACGGCCTTCTCGCTCGATAGCCGCGCTACATCGGTGGCCGTGACTCCACGACTGCGTGCACGCAGCCACGCCACTCGATCCTCGGAGTTCGCGACAACGCGCGTCCGGTGGTCGGGCGCAGGCTCGTCCCAGAGCGAGAGCATCGGTTGAGTGGAGGGCACACTCCATTGTCTCCCCTGCGGGCGACAGGCGAATGGATGCCGCGCAGTCCAGCTCTCGAACGGTGGCCACGTCCCCGGCGGCGACTTCGAACCCGCTCACTGCGGATTTCGTAGGCGGCAGCCGAATCTTCATGCGATATCGATATTGGTCGCCCCCGGATGCTTTCGAAGTCGTCCGAGATGCTGGCCCCCGGTCTGGGGGGATGTCCCCACATTGACCGACATATTTGTACCCGCTAGTGTCGGTAGTTAGGGGGACAGGACGTATTGTCCTCCGAACCTATTTGTCGCGGCACGACCCGAACTGACTGCCGCAAGGGAGAATCATGTTCCATCGCTCACGCGTGGTCGCTTCCCTCGTCGCAGCTGTTTTTCTGGCGGGCGCTGGAGCGCTCGCCGCCACGCCCGCATTCGCTGCCGACCTTGCGTCGTCGACGGTCTCCTCGTCGAGCTTGGTCACCGTTGTGCCGATGCCGGTCAGCGCAGACACCACCGACCAACAGCCGCAGTCGCCGGGCACTGACCGGAATGTCACCGACACGGGAGTCAGCGAAACTCCCGTCGCCGAAAAAACGTCTAAGGAAGTGAACCCGCTCATCCTCGTCGCCGGACTGGGCGTGTTGTTCGCGTCGATCCTGGTCGTTGTGCGTTCCGGCAACAAAAGCAACGTGGGTCGCGAGCACTAGATTTACCGCTCACAGGTAGGTCATAGAAATCTCTCAATAATGGGAGTATGACCAATACCTCGTCCGGCTCCCTTCACTCGTCCGCTGTGGTTCAGCCGCAGGTGCGACGTGCGGACGGCAGCCCGATTCGCGCCGTTGTCGTTGACGACGAAGATGCGCTCACTGACCTGCTCTCCATGGCGCTGCGCTACGAGGGCTGGGACGTACGACTGGCGTCGGACGGACAAAAGGCGCTCAGCGTGATTCGCGAGTTTCGGCCCGACGTCATCATTCTCGACATAATGCTTCCCGACATCGATGGGCTGCAGGTGCTGTCCCGCCTCAGGGCCGACGGCAACCAGACGCCCATCCTGTTCCTCACCGCGAAGGACTCGCTGGACGACCGCATAGCCGGACTGACCGTCGGCGGCGACGACTACGTCACGAAGCCCTTCAGCCTCGAGGAGCTCGTGGCGCGCCTGCGTGCGCTCATCCGCCGCTCGGGTCTCACCACCGAAGACACCAGCGACTCGTTCCTGGTGGTCGGCGACCTCGAACTCGACGAAGACAGCTACGAGGTGCGGCGCGGCGGTGACCTGATCGAGCTCACCGCCACCGAGTTCGAGCTTCTGCGGTACCTCATGCGCAACCCGCGCCGCGTGCTCTCGAAAATGCAGATCCTCGACCGGGTCTGGAGTTATGACTTCGGGGGCAAGTCGAGTGTGGTCGAGATTTACATCTCCTATCTCCGCAAAAAAGTCGACTTCGGTCGCAGCGCCATGATCCACACCGTCCGAGGCGTTGGATACTTACTGAAGCCCGCGAGGTGAGTACGCCTGCCCCAGATCTGGGCGAGGTGAATACACCAGCGCCAGAGCTAGATGGTGCACCCGGGCGGATGTCGCGCGGGCTACGTCTTGCACGCCGCAAGTGGACGCTGCGCCGCCGACTTGTGGTCAGCATCGTGGCACTTGTTGCCCTGCTGAGCGCGGGGATCGGCGCCGCGAGCATCTATGGGCTCAACGAATATCTGGTGCAGCGGCTCGACCTGCAACTGTCTGAGGCTGCAGCGCGGCCGCAGGGCGGGGGCGCCGGAATGCCCAATATGGACGACCAGCCGGAGTTGTACCTCACGCGCGGGCTACCGCTCGGCACCATTGCCGTGGCGGTGTCCGACGGTGTTGTTATCAACGCCTATACACAGAGTGCCGGCGGCGCGCCCGTGCAAGCGCTGACTGATGACGAGAACGATGCGCTCGCCGAAGCGAGCCTCATCTCCGGCTCCACAACCATTGAACTCGGCAGCGACCGAGGAGACTACCGCGCGCTGGTATTTACCACCACGCAGGGCGGGAGCATCATCCTCGCGGTGCCTCTCTCCGAGGTGGAGGGGACCGTGGCACAATTCCGTGCGGTTATTCTCCTCATCTCAGCCTTCGGCGTACTCATTGCCGCCTTGGCGAGCTTTTTTATTGTGTCCCTCGCGCTGCGCCCACTGCGTAGGGTCGCGGCGACCGCCACCCAGGTGGCCTCGCTTCCGCTCGACCGAGGAGAGGTGTCGCTCGCGGTGCGTGTGCCCGACGAAGACACCGATCCCCGCACAGAGGTTGGACAGGTGGGTGCAGCATTCAACGGGATGCTCGGTCACGTGGATGCCGCCCTGCGTGCCCGCCAGGCAAGCGAGAACAAGGTGCGCCAGTTTGTCGCGGACGCCAGCCACGAGCTGCGAACTCCGCTCGCGTCGATCCGCGGATACGCCGAGCTCACCCGGCGGGGTGGCCACGCGTTGCCCGACGATGTCTCGCACTCGATGGCGCGGGTCGAGTCCGAAGCCGTGCGGATGACGTCGCTGGTCGAAGACCTGCTGTTGCTTGCCCGCCTCGACGAGGGGCGTGAACTTGAAAAGCATCCCGTCGACCTTGGTCGTTTGTTGGTCGACTGCATCAGCGATGCGTATGCGGCCGGACCCGAACACGAGTGGGAGTTCGACGCACCAGACGAGCGCGTGATGATCGTTGGTGACGAACCGCGCATCCACCAGGTGCTTGCCAATTTGCTCACCAACGCCCGTGTGCACACGCCGGAAGGCAGCCGGGTGGGAGTTGAACTCTCGGTCGTGGGAGGAACCACCGCGGTGATCACGGTCGACGACAACGGCCCGGGCATCTCACCCGAACTGCAGCCAACCCTGTTCGAGCGATTCGCCCGAGGTGATTCGTCCCGGTCGCGTATTGCCGGAAGCACCGGTCTCGGTCTCTCGATTGTGCAGGCAGTTATTGAAGCCCATGGGGGCACGGTGTCGGTGACGAGTGCGCCGGGTGCGACCTCGTTCCGCATCGAGCTTCCTGGAATCATCACGCCAGCAACCCCCGCGGCCATCGCGTCTCCGGTGGCAGACTGACACTCACGTCCAACGAAGGAGCATCAATGAAGATTGCAGTCACCGGCGGCAACGGCAAACTCGGTCGGGCGGTGGTCGCGCATCTGCAGGATGCCGGGCACTGGGTTCTGACCCTGGATGCGGTGGGGGAGCGTGGTGCAACGTTCACCCGCATCGACCTCACCGACTATGGGCAGGTTGTTGATGCCCTGATGGCCATCGACGACAGGCACTCCGGTCTCGATGCCGTTGTGCATCTCGCCGCAATTCCGGCCGGCGGCATCGCGCCGGACTCGGCGACGTTCTCCAACAACATGCTGTCGACCTTCAACGTGTTCCAGGCTGCTCGCCGTGCGGGCATCCAGCGCATCGTCTACGCCTCGAGTGAGACGCTGCTCGGCATCCCGTTCGAGACTCCTCCGCCGTATCTGCCCGTAGATGAGGAGTATGCGTCGCGCCCCGAGTCCGTTTACTCGGTGGTCAAACACCTCGAAGAAGAACTGGCGACCAAGCTGGTGCGCTGGGACCCTGAATTGAGCATCACAGCGCTCCGGTTCTCCAACGTTCTCGACACAGCGGACTACAAGCTGGTGCCCGGCTATCAGAACGATGCGTCCCTTCGCCGCTGGAACCTTTGGGGATACATCGACACCCGCGACGGGGCCCAGGCTGTCGAGCGTGCGCTCGCCGTCAATCTGCCCGGATTCAACACGTTTATCATCGCGGCGGCCGACACCCTGATGGAGCGTCCCAGCGTGGACCTCGCCGCTGAGGAATTCCCCGGGGTGGAGTTTACGCGTGAGGTTGTGGGAACCGACACGCTGTTGTCGATCGACAAGGCCCGCCGCGTGCTGGGGTACAACCCGCAGCACTCCTGGCGCGACTGACGGTTTTATCCGATCTGTCCCAGCGCGGCAACCGGCATACGCGAGTGATCGCCGCCCACACGCGTGTGCTCACCCATGACGGCCGTGGCGATCGTCGCCGTTGTGCCGACCATTGCCGTCCTGGCGGTGGTCTCGGTCTCGATCCCGCCCATTGCCGTCTTGGTGGCGATCTCGATCGCGATCCCGATCGTTTCCTCGGTCGCCGCCCTGCGTTGCGGGCGGGGTGACGGATGTGTCAGGGGGAGCAGGCGCCGGGGCGGGAGCCGGTGCGGGTGCGGGAGCGGGAGCGGGTGCTGGAGCCGGTGCTGGCACTGGAGCTGGAGCTGGAGCTGGAGCAGGCGCTGGAGCCGGTGCCCGGGACTGCGAAGGTGCAGGAGCCGGCGCCGGAGCCGGTGCCCGGGACTGCGAAGGTGCAGGAGCCGGCGCCGGAGCTGGAGCAGCGCCGGTTGTCGGAGCAGTGCTGGCCGTTGGACCCGGTGCAGGAGACGCCGCATCCCCCTGTGTCCGCCCTTGCGCTTCGGCCTCGTGTTGGGCATCCTCGGCAGCGGCCTCCCGTTCGGTGGCCGCTTTCGCCGCAGCCTGCTGATCAGCGAGCTCCTGGGCTGCTTTCTCTGCGGCAAGGCGGTCCTGGTCCGCCCGCCATCTCTCCCCGGCGGTGGCCACAGAGTCAACGCCATTGTCGAGCGACTGGTGCAGAACCTCGATCTCTGACGAACTCACAAACTCCCATGCCTCGAGGGTGACGATGGCGGCACGGATTTCTTCCACGGTCGCGGTGGCAGATGGGGCGTTGGCTGCCTCGCGCGTGGCCGTGGCCACCTGGTACCGCGCGTCACGAAGTTGGCTTTCGGCCGACGCGAGGGTCTGGTCGAAGGTGATGCGCTCATTTGTGGAGAGTAGGAGAGCATCGTTTGACTCGAGTGCCAGCCGTGCCGTCTCGAGGTGCACTGCCGCTGCCGAAATCACGGTGCTTGCGAGCTCGGCACGCGCCTCAAGAAACTGGCGGGCAGTGGTGTGTGCCTCGCGCGCCGATTCGTCGGCGCTCATCTGCCGGGTTCCCGCCGCAGCGGAGCCGACACCGATCACCAGCAGAGACAGCACGGTGAACGCGATGAATCGGAGGCGGCGTTGTATGTGGGGCTGCAGCCCGCGATACCGGGCGATGCGCGTTGCGCGCGGTGCGCGCGGAAGCCATGGATCCGATTCGGTGTCTGCGCGGTGACGATGCTGGGGATGGTCGGGTTGCGTCATGAGATGCCTCATACCCTCGGGCGGGCGATTGGGGATAGAACGGATCGCGCGAAAAAGGCGATATGCGCCCAGCGTGCGTACATTCCGGGTGCGTTGTCAGCGGTCGGAGGCCAGTCGCCGAAGGTAGTGCGGGATGGCTGCGTTTTTCCGAAGTAAGTTTTGCGGTTAATTTGCGGTGATCCCACGAAAAACTTGTTGCGGTAGTAAAGGTCTCCGCTGTATGCGGACTACCCGACTCGCTCGAGCGCGGTGAACGACATCCGTGAATTGTCGCCGCCGATACACGTTTGATAGAGCAGGTCGTACCCACCGGGCACATCGGTGGTGGTGTTGGTGCGCTGGTTTAACACCGCGACGACGGGTCCGACGCGGAAGGTGCCCGACAGTGCCCCCGTCACCGTGACGATGCTGCCCTCGGTTGTCGGGAATGAACTGCCGCCGCACGACCAGTGCTCACCAATCACTGCTTTGCCGAATGAGGCCGTCATGTCGACTGAGCCCTTGCAAGCATCGAGCTCGGGCTGGAACCCTGTTGTCCAGACGTATTCGGTGTGGCCGGCGCTGGCCTGCGGGGCGGGCGGGGTGACGGATGCCTGGGGCGCAGGAGCAGTTGCCGCCACGGACTCCGCCTGCACCTCCGCCAGCTGTCGCGCGTCCTCGGCAGCGCTCTGTGCGGCTACCTTCTCCGCGGCTTCGGCTGCCTGCTGTGCAGCGGCCTGCTGGGCGACCAGTTCGTTCGCCGCTCGTTCCGCTGCAAGCCGGTTCTGCTCTGCGGTCCAATGTTCAACGGCGGTGGTGACGGAGCCGACACTATCCGCGAGCGACTGGTGCAGAACCTCAATCTCGTCCGGTGTCACCAAATCCCAGTTCGCGAGGGTCGCTGTCGCCGCACGAATCTGTTCGGCGGTCGCCGAGGCGGGAGCCGGGATGGATGCTTCGCGGGTAGCAGTCGCCACCGCGTAGCGGGAATCTCGCAGCTGGGTCTCGGCGGCGCTCAGGGTCTCCTCGAACGCGAGGCGCTCCTCATCGGTGAGAAGGCGCGCATCCGCGGACTCGAATGAGAGCCGTGCCGCGGTGAGATGCACCGCTGCTTTGGTGATCACCGTGCTGGCCAGGTCGGCACGCGCCAGGAGAAATTCTCGCGCCATGGTGTGCGCCTGCCGGGCGGATTCGTCGGCGCGGGCCTGCCGGGTTTCACCCACAACGGAGCCGACACCGAGCACAAGCAGAAAAAGGAGCGACAGCGTGGTGAATCGGAGGAGGCGCTGGTTGCGGGGTCGCAGGCGTCGATACCGCGCGGCGAGGGTTGTGCGGGGGAGTGCGGGGTCCGGAGGCGTCTCTGCGCGGTGGCGGTGGCGGAATGGCTCGGGCGAGGTGGACGACGAGGTCGCGCGGGGGAGTTCCTGGGGATGCGTCATGGGATGCCTCATGCCCGTGGGCGGGCGATCGGGAGTGGCCTGTATCGACGGGGAGAAAAGACGATCAAGGCTCAGGGTGCGTTCATCGCGCCGTTGGTGTCAGTGGCGCGATGGCGTTGTGACCGGGTCGTGCGGTATCCGTGCGCGCTGCCGAAGGTAGGTGTGCGGCGAAATTGCGGCGTGCCGAGCGTCGGGATGCTTGTGAGCGTGGAGCTTTCCGCCGTTATCCCGAGCGATACGCCGGGGTGGCCGGGCACGCGTGGGAGGGGGCACACGCCAGAAAGTTGCGGAGGCAACCATTAATCCCGTACTCTGAACGAAGCCAAAGACCGCTGGTCTCTGTTCTGCCTGCAAAGGTGAGACAGACGAAGGTGTTCTGGAACGTAATCATCACGAAAATGTTCTGGAAACCGACCCGCGCAGGTGTGTGAAGAAGTTTTCCACGTTGTTCCCCGGAATAGACGTGATCTCAGCTCCGTGCGCTTGCGCCGGAGCTTTTTTTATTGCCGAAATGCCCTCGCGGGCGGTGGTCCCGGCTGAAGAACACCAAAACTATTTAGGAGTGCCATGGCGAACAAGGAAGCGTCGGTCGCCGAGCTTACGGACAAGTTCCGTACCTCGAATGCCGTCCTGCTAACCGAGTACCGCGGTCTCACCGTTGCCCAGCTCAAGCAGCTGCGTCAGTCGATCAGTGAGCACGCAACGTACGCCGTGGTGAAGAACACGCTCACCAAGATTGCAGCGAACAACGCCGGAATCAGCTCGTTTGACGACGAACTGGCCGGACCGTCTGCAATCGCTTTTGTTCACGGAGACACTGTCGTCGTGGCCAAGGCTCTGCGTGACTTTGCCAAGGCAAACCCTCTGCTGGTTGTGAAGAACGGTTACTTTGACGGTAACCCTCTCACCGCCGACGAGGTCAAGAAGCTCGCCGACCTCGAAAGCCGGGAGGTGCTGCTGGGCAAGCTTGCCGGCGCATTCAAGGCTTCGCTGTTCGGTGCGGCGTACCTGTTCAACGCCCCGCTGTCGAAGGCCGTTCGCACGGTCGAGGCGCTGCGCGAGAAGCAGGAATCTGCGTCCTAACCTAGGGCGTTTTTTCGTCCTTACCTAGGGCGTTTTACAGGACTCTCGGCTTCCGCGAACACGCGGTTATCGAGTTAAGCACTACGAAAGAGAGAACATCATGGCAAAGCTTTCAAATGACGAGCTCATCGAAGCATTCAAGGAGCTCACGCTCATCGAGCTCAGCGACTTCGTAAAGAAGTTCGAAGAGGTCTTCGAGGTCACCGCTGCTGCTCCCGTCGCCGCTGCCGGTGCCGCTGCTGCTGCTCCCGTCGAAGAGGTCGAAGAGAAGACGGCATTCGACGTCTTCCTTGAGTCCGTCGGCGAAAAGAAGATCCAGGTCATCAAGGAGGTTCGCGCCCTTACCGGTCTCGGACTCGGCGAGGCCAAGGCTGTTGTTGATGGCGCCCCCGGCGTTGTGCTCGAGGGTGCAACCAAGGAAGCTGCCGAGAAGGCAAAGGCTCAGCTCGAAGAAGCTGGCGCCACCGTTACCCTCAAGTAATTCGAGCCCCGCGAGGGGTTTCAGTTCTTGAAGTAGCAAACTTTGGGCGTCGTCCCCCTCGTGGGGACGGCGCCCTTGTGCTTTTAACCGCGGGCGCATAATTCCCGTGACGGCTTCGTAATGTCTAGCGCTTGCATTGCTTGAACATCCGTCATAGATTGGCGGCACGCGCCGGATCGTCGACAGATTACTTCACGGCGTACTTCGAGAATGACCTCGATATGGGGACGCGCTCGCGGTACAGACGAGCCGGTTCTGCCCCTGCAGTCACCTTTGGCGCCGTTAGTGCGCTACGCAACCTCAATGAGGAGGAGTTGTATGAGTTCCACCCTGCACCGTAGATTCACCGTTCCGCTGGTCATGCTGGCGGCCTCGGGTCTTGTGCTGTCCGGCTGTTCTGCGGATGGAGGTGGTGGCAGTGGTGGTACCGGACCAGGCGACGCCGGCGAAGCTGACGGCGTTGTGACGGTCTACGGAACCATCATCGACACCGAAGAAGATCTTCTCAACGAATCCTGGGCTGCCTGGGAAGAAGAGAACAACATCGAGATCAAGTACGAGTCGAGCAAAGAGTTCGAAACACAGATCAGCATCCGCGCCCAGGGCGGAAACGCTCCTGACCTCGCGATCTTCCCCCAGCCCGGACTTCTCGCCGACCTGTCGTCGCGCGACTACATCCAGCCCGCTCCCGAAGGTGTCGCCGACAACGTCGCCGAGTACTGGACCGATGACTGGGCGGGCTACGCCACGTCTGGCGACGTGCTGTACGGCGCCCCGCTGATGGCGAGCGTCAAGGGCTACGTCTGGTACCACCCGGCAGACTTCGCCGAGTGGGGTGTAGAGGTTCCCACCACATGGGACGAACTGCTCGATGTCACCGCCACCATCCAGGAAAAGACCGGCGAGCCGCCGTGGTGCGCCGGGTTCAACTCCGACGCCGCCTCAGGATGGCCGGGAACGGACTGGGTGGAAGACCTCGTCCTTCGGCAGTCGGGCGCCGACGTCTACGACCAGTGGATCAACCACGAGATTCCGTTTGATGACCCGGCAATCGTTGAGGCCTTCGACGCCGTCGGAGAGATCCTGCAGAACCCGGACTACGTCAACGCGGGCTACGGCGACGTGAAGTCGATCAACCCCACCACGTTCCAGGATGTCGCCCGTGTTATCGGTGACGGAACGTGCGCACTCCACCACCAGGCATCGTTCTACGACGGCTTCCTCACCGACCCGACCAACGGCAACACCACGGTCGGACCGGATGCAGACGTCTGGGCGTTCCTACTTCCTCCCATCGAAGCTGATGCAGGACAGGCCGTCACCGGTGGTGGCGAGATCGTCGCCGCGTTCTCCAACGACGAGGACACCGTGAAGGTGCAGGAGTACCTCTCCAGCCCTGAGTGGGCCAACTCCCGCGTCTCGCTCGGCGGTGTCATCAGCGCGAACAACGGCCTCGACCCCGCCAATGCCTCCAGCCCCGTGCTGCAGGACGCGATCAAGATCCTCACCGACGAAAACACCACCTTCCGCTTCGACGCATCCGACCTGATGCCCGGTGTGGTTGGTTCCGGATCGTTCTTCACCGGAATCGTCGACTGGATCAACGGCAAGTCGACAGAGGAAGTGCTCGGAACCATCGAGCAGTCCTGGCCGTCGGACTAATCTCCGGCACGGTGGGCGAGTCAGCGGTCACGACAAGTTCCACCTAACACACGCAGGACGATAGGGGCCGGTGGGAAACCTCCGGCCCCTTTCAACCCTCTGTCGCCGTCAGATTCCGGCGCGTAATGTTCCACCAAGAGTCCAGAGTCGTACTCGAAAGGGCCGTAATGTCAGATTTCCTCTCGTGGATATCCACGCTTCCCGCGCTGGCGCAAATTCCGCTCGTTGTGCTCGCGTTCCTCATAGTTGTCGGTCTGCTGATCTTTTTCCTCGAGATCGCCCCGCGCACCGGCCGTGTGTACACCGTTGTACGCCTCGCGGTGTGTGTGCTCGCTCCACTCCTCATCTTCTTTTTCCTGGGCTCGGTCTGGTGGGCAGCCGTTGTTGCGGCTGTTGTGGGCGGTGTCTTTTTCCTCGTCGACTTCCGGTCGCGTGAAGGAGCCGGCTACCTGTTTCAGCTCGTGGGATTCCTCAGCCCCGCGATTGTGCTGCTGGCAGTCGGACTGATTTACCCGTCCATCCAGACCACGGTCCAGGCGTTTATGAACAGCCGCGGCAACCGTTTTGTGGGCCTCGACAACTTCATCTGGATTTTTACTCAGGACACGGGCATCCGCACCGTCCTCAACACCATCGTGTGGGTGCTGATTGTGCCCGCGCTGTCGACAGTGTTCGGCCTGGCCTACGCGGTGTTCATCGACAAGTCACGCGGTGAGAAGTTCTTCAAGATTCTGGTGTTTATGCCGATGGCGATCTCCTTTGTTGGAGCGAGCATCATCTGGCGTTTTGTCTACACCGCCCGCCCCGCCGACCAGGAGCAGATTGGTCTGCTCAACCAGGTGGTGGTGTGGCTCGGTGGTACACCCGTCGACTGGCTGTCGGTCTCCCCGTGGAACACGTTTTTTCTCATCGTGGTGCTGATCTGGATCCAGACCGGTTTCGCCATGGTGGTGCTGTCCGCAGCAATCAAGGGTGTGCCCGCCGAACAGATGGAGGCCGCCGAACTCGACGGCACCAACGCCTGGCAGCGGTTCACCAATGTCACGGTGCCGGGCATCCGCTCGTCACTGGTGGTTGTTCTCACCACCATTTCCATCGCCTCACTGAAGGTCTTCGACATCGTCCGCACCATGACGGCCGGCGCCAATGAGACCAGCGTTATCGCCAATGAGATGTACACCCAGTGGAAGGGCTTCGAAACGGGACGTTCCGCGGCCTTCGCCCTGGTGCTGTTTGTGTTGGTGCTTCCCATCGTTGTGTACAACGCCCGCCAGATTGCCAAGCAGAGGGAGATCCGATGAGCGCCACGATCCCGGCCAAGCTTCCCGTCGACAAAGTCACCGAGAGGCAGCTCGCCACGGGCGAGAAGGCTCTGGAGGCGACCAAACGCACCAAAAAGCGGCTCACCAGTCGTGGGGCAACGATCGCGGCACTGATTATCGCGATCCTCTGGACCACACCGACCTTCGGCCTGCTCGTCTCATCGATCCGCCCCGCGGAAGATGTGGCGCGCACCGGCTGGTGGACGTTCTTTCAGAACCCCGGCTTCACCCTCGATAACTACACAGAAGTACTCGCCGCCGGTAACAGCACACTGACCCTCGGTGGCGCGTTTATCAACTCGATCGCGATCACCATCCCGGCGACCGTCTTCCCGCTGGTTATCGCGAGTCTTGCCGCCTACGCATTCGCGTGGATCGACTTCCGGGGCAAAAACTGGCTCTTTATCGGTGTCTTCGCGCTGCAGATCGTTCCGCTGCAGATGGCATTGGTACCGCTTCTCAGCCTGTTCTCGCGTGGACTCAACGTCGGTGGAGTGCAGCTGTTCTCCGGTCTGGATGCTGCGGGGTCGTACTCGCAGGTGTGGATCGCACACACAATCTTCGCCCTTCCGCTCGCCATCTTCCTGCTGCACAACTTCATCTCCGAAATTCCTCGGGAACTCGTGGAAGCAGCTCGAGTGGATGGCGCGGGCCACGGACAGATCTTCTTCCGTATTGTGCTGCCGTTGACGATGCCCGCGATCGCGTCGTTCGCCATCTTCCAGTTCCTCTGGGTGTGGAACGACCTGCTGGTCGCGCTGGTGTTCGCTGACGGTGGAGTCGCCCCGATGACCAAACTCCTCGCCGAGATCACCGGTAACCGCGGGCAGGACTGGCACCTCCTCACGGCCGGTGCGTTTATCTCGATCCTCGTTCCGCTGATTGTGTTCTTCTCGCTGCAGCGGTACTTCGTGCGTGGACTGCTCGCCGGATCCACCAAGGGATAACGCTCCGCAGGTATACATTCGGCAACGCTTTAGTGGCGGGAACATCTCCGACTCCGGTTGGGGAAATTCCCGCCACTTCTGCGTGCCATGATGTGAGTATTCGTTCAAGAAATGCGTTCGGGAATATCCGAACGACAGCGGTCGGCAGGGCTATAGGGGGCTATGGCAGTCGGTCCGAGTAGTGGATTGAACCGCATCAGGGGAGCGCCGCACTATGTTCACAGACTCATCTCGTCGAGCAGTTGGACTGGTCACCGCGGGTGCGCTCGCCTTCGCCCTGGCGTCTGCTGCCAGCGGCTCAGCGGTCGCCGCTGCAGTTCCCGCTGCGACGTCCGCGGCGGTTTCCGCGGCCGTTCCCGCGGCGGTTGCCGAGGGCGATACCGTTCCCGTGGGCGCCGGATCGTACGCGGCCACCCCGCCAGCATCCGTCGGCCAGGGGGTTCAGGACACCCTGAACAAAAAGCTCTACATCGACGAGTCCCTTTCGGGCGAACCCGTGCCGACCAACGCCTGGTGGACCGACCTGCTCGTCAGCACCTATTCGGGCGCCCTCTGGGCCGACCCACTGGTTGCGTCGAACTCGGCAACGGGCACCACTATCCAGTACCCCACAGAGTGGAACGCCGAAGGCACCGCCATGGTGCTCAACTCGCCCCTCACCGTCGGCGGACAGGTTGTCCCCGCATCAGACGGCACCGACGTGGTGATGGCCGACTTCGAGACTGCGATTCCCGACGGCTGGGTCGCTACGGGTACCGCCTTCTCGACCGTGACTGAGGGCAGCGCCGCTGGCCAGAGCACCGTGAGCGGCTACCTCGGAGACGGACTTCTCAATTCGTTCACCGCCGCTGGCGGAGACTCCGCCACCGGAACGCTCACCTCGCCCGGTTTTACGGTCGACCGCACCCACATCGCCGCCCTCATCGGAGGAGGAAACCAGCCCGGTAAGGCGGAGATCCGTCTCCTCATCGACGGGACTGCTGTCGCGACCGCCACAGGAGACACCAGCGAATCCCTGCGCTGGATCACCTGGGACGTCTCCGCATACGTCGGTCAGACCGCATCGATCGAGATCATCGACAGCGTCGAGGCCGGCTGGGCGCACGTGCTTGTCGACCAGATCATCCGAACTGACGACGTCACGGACCTCGATGGTCGCTTCGACACCACTTTCGCGGCCGAGAGCGCGGACGCACTGCGGTGGGGAGACTGGAACGTCAGCTGGCGGATGGGTCAAGCCGGGGGTGAGCAACACATTGATGTGACTGCAGCCCGGGGCATCCCGTACCTCTGGTTTGAATTCGACGACGTCACCCCGCAGATCACGATCGATGCAACCGCACGGATCACCGACGCGGCGGGGGAGGCTGTCACCTTTCCGACGACCACCGATCGGTTCGTAGTGACCCAGGGCGGACGCAGTTTTGGGGTGCACGCGCCCGCGGACACCACATTTGAGCGGGTCGGTTCCGTGCTGCGCGCGAGCGAGGGTACTGACCACCTGGTGATCAGCGCACTGCCCGCATCAACAACCTCCGCCGAGGTGGGCGCCGAGCTCACCACCCTGCACCGCCACGCCTTCGCGGTGCCGCGCGACACCCGGATGACCTACAACTACGACGCGCTCGCCGCCAGTGTTATCCAGGACTGGTCGGTGGAGACGGAAGCGCTCGAGGGCACCAACCTCGACACCGTGCAGGGCTGGCTTCCGCACCAGTGGCGCGGCACCACGAACAATCTCGTTTTAGACGACGACACCTATGAGACACCGCGCGGAACCCTCAAAACGTCGGTTGGTCACGGTGACTGGACGATCGCGTATCCCTTTGAGGGACTGACCCCCACGGCTGCGGCGCCCGAAGTTCTTGGTCTCGAGGGCGACTACGACCAGGCGACCCTGGAGGCGTACCTCGCGGACTACGCGGCGAAAACGGAGTACGGCGCCGACACCTACTGGGGTGGCAAAGACGTGTTGCAGCTCGCGGAGTACATGGCTGCCGCCAAACAAATTGGCGCCACCGACTCGTACACCGCACTGCGCGCGAGCCTGACCGCGGCGCTCAGCGACTGGTTCAGCTACACCGAGGGGGAGAAGGAACACTTCTTCGCCCGGTACGAGAGCTGGGGCGCGCTCGTCGGTTTTGGTGAGTCATACGGTTCGGCGCAGTTCACCGACA
>Ga0247740_1000389_pt1 | contig 22055 bp, 20 predicted proteins | sample UWRJL148409B2_FD_180942 | JGI IMG/M metagenome (GOLD analysis project Ga0247740, IMG submission 180942) | Plant litter microbial communities from Arlington Agricultural Research Station in Wisconsin, United States - UWRJ-L148-409B-2 | ecosystem: Environmental > Terrestrial > Plant litter >...
TGGAAAATACAAAAAGATCTTAAAAATAATATAGTATTAATAAGCAGCGCAAACCCTATAAACGCCGACATCAACAACGAAAAATTTCAGCGGGTACTGGATAACCTGATTAGTAATGCCATGAAGTTTTCTAAAGAAAAAGATAATATTGAACTGCACCTGGAGCAAAAAGGCAAAAATGTATTCATCAAAGTAAAGGACCACGGCCTGGGCATACCCGCCAACCTGCTGCCCCATATCTTCGACCGGTTCTCAAAAGCGGGACGCACTGGATTGAAGGGGGAACAATCAACCGGATTGGGTTTGAGCATTGTTAAACAGATAGTTGAGAGCCACAAAGGCACTATAACGGTAGAAAGTGAGGAAGGTAAAGGCACTACGTTTGTTATTGAATTGCCGGGTGGATAGTAGGCAGTGTGCAGTTGGCAGTTTTGCCTTGCATAATACTTGAGTATAAGGTTACTCATGTTTGACCGTTATTTTGCTTTGTGCCGCGCCAACAAGCCCATTCATGTCCGCCCCCTGTACAGTTACCGTATAACCAACGGACTTATCTGATGTATAAAAACTAACTGTAGCCTTACCATCCTCGCCGGTAATAATGTTTGGGGTCCAAAATATGGTTGCGCGGGTGTCGGGTATAGCAACAGGTTTTTTAAAATTATATTTTGGCGAATAGAATTCTTTTGTTGAAGCAAAAACGGGCGGGCGATATAAATAATTACCGGGAGTTTTTTTCATAAATAAGCCATTACCGGAGTACGTTGTAATTTCAATAAAGGTAAAATCATAAAACTTTGCAAGCGGATCACGTGGGTATATGTACTCGCTTACGTATTCCATTTGATTGCGGGATGATGTCATTACCTCAACACCTTTAACATCTTCGGCTGCAATGTATTCTAATACCCCCTTCATGTATTGGTAATAGCTGGTACCATCGGGTCTAAAATATAATGTAAAAACACCGTCTATAATAAATACTGTTAATGCCCTATTGATATTATAGTAGATTGCCCCCTTTTTTCCCATGCTGCTAAAACCCTTTACATTTTTTTCTATCACGTTAAGCAAAGAAAGCTTTCCCACATCCCTCAGATCTTCTTCATTCAAAGTAAAGTCGGCTTCGCCGGGGCCAACCATACTTTTCGAGTCTTTAACCGCTTTTTTCGCTTTTATTTGTACCTCCCGTAACTGTGTACCTGTAATTTTGGCCATCTCTTCTTTATACAATTTGCTCGTCCGCAAAGCTTTTAAGCGCCCCGTATCAATATTTACATAAGGCGGAATGATGCGCTGCTGAACTGTGCTAAAAACGGGCGGAACAAATTCGTCTATCTCTATACCCACATTAAACATTTTTCCACGCTTATTTTTTGCCTGCAAATTATAAGCTACTGTATCAGCAGGATACAGCCCCGTAAAAACAAACTCGCCCGCGGCATTTGTAAGGGTGTCGGCCACAATAACTGGATTTTTGGACAGTAAAACCACATTGCTTTTCTCTATAGGTTTACCAAAAGCGTTTGACACCCTTCCCCTCACCTCAAACGCAGGCTCTGCCTTATAAAGCAAGTTTTTCTTGGCGGGGGTTAATACCTCATTCCAGTTATAATTTATCCAACCCTGTGTAAGCATTAAAGCATCAAGCGCCGCTGCTTTAGTAAGGCTATCGCCTTTTGAAAAATACCAACCGGGGTTTTCAATATCACCTTTAAGGTCATTGGTCAATAGCACTTTTACGGGCAAATCCAACACAGTTGAATCCAGCTTTACCTGCGTGTCATCCGTAACTGCCAGCGAAAAGCTGGCTTGTACCGGCGCACCGTCTTTATCAGTTGCTATAATATTAAGTGCAACGCTGTCGCGGTTATTATATATTGGCTTAGCAGCGATAACGCTAATTTTGATCTTATCCTGATGATTGATAAACACAATTCGCTCAGCAAGTGGTACACGTGCCTGCGAGAGCAACGTAAACCGCGCCACACTGGTTGGAAAGGCCGAACGATGTATGCTAAATCGCTTTGTGCCTTTGCCTGAACTTGTAAGGGCGCCATAGCAAACCATGTTGTTCGACTGGCCTATCAGATAATAAACCTCACCACCGCGCTGTACATCGGGCGTTGGTGTTACCGTGATAATTATTGAATCTTTACTGATGAGATTATTTATCCGCAACATCAATCCGGAACTTTTGGCGGTCGGTAACGGAAAATTGAGCTGTTTTTCGTGATAAGTTATCCTCGCTGTGTAGGTTTGATCTATTTCGGGCTGCAATTCAAATACCCCCATTCCGCGGTGTGTTGATTTTAGATCAGCTACTTTTTGGCTTGCACTGTTGTAAACACCACCTTGTATATCAACACCCTTTCCCTCTTCGTTTATCGCTTTAAAGGCAACATGGTTCATCATGCCGCTTATCAGGCTACCGCCCTCGGGCATAAACTGCACGTCGGTTTTTTCATCTCGGTTGATGATAACAGGCACATTGAACGTTATCTCTCCGCTTTGTTTAGTCCTCTTTTTTGTGAGGCTGATATTTAATTGTTCTGTGCCCGTCTTTTCCGGCAAATTAAAGTCAAATGCCAGGCTACCATCAACGCCCGTTTTTAACGTGGTACGATAAAGTGTACGCCGGCCGGCAGTTATTCTGGCCTTAAGTTCCTCTGCAAACATCTTATGCCCGTGGTTGGTAATAAATGCCAGGTTAGTTTTTACATTATTTATTCCTTCGTTATCGCTCAACTCAAACCGCGAGCTGATCATCCAGTCTTCATCCAAAGGCCCCTCAATAGTAAACTGTCTGCTAAATATATAATGCTCATCAAAGTTGCGCATCCAGTTGGTGTAGGCGCGTAAGGTATAAATCCCTTCGGGGAAACGGGTATCAATAAGCGGAATATTGCCCCAACCTAACCCGGCAGTAAGCAATACCATATTGCGGTTAACAACGCGGTTATTCGCATCTGCAATTTCTATGTACATCAGGCCGCTCTTAGTTGGTGCGCCAAGCGTTGCAGCATCAAATACATACGCCTTAAACCAAAGCGTATCTGCTTTAATGTAATTCTGCTTATCGGTTTGGATGAAAATCTTTTCGGGTGTATGCGCGGCGTTGTAGGCAGATATCGCATTAATTTGTTGTTTTACAGAACTCACGCTCTGGCTTTGTGCACGTACACAAAGCATAAGCAACACTATCGAAAAACAAAAATAAAGACTGCGCATTTGGTTTATATTACAAGCGTTTTAAAAAACATTCCATTCGTTATCACGGCGTTGTTACCTGCTTCACCGTTATTTTACTTTGGGCACTCCCTACAATTCCATCCATATCCGCGCCCTGCACGCTCACAGCATAGATGGCAGTTTTATCAGCAGCGTAAAAACTAACTGATGCGCTACCCTTTTCATCGGTAACAATATTGGGCGCCCAAAATAATGTAGCCCTAGTATCCGGTAAAAAAACTGGTTTTTTAACTGCGTATTTTGGCGAGTAGAACTCTTTTTTTGAAGCAAAAACAGGGGGGGCGGTATAAATAATTACCGGGTTCTTTTTTAAACATCAGGCCATAGCCCGAATAAGTAGTGATCTCAATAAAAGTGATATCCATAGGCGGAGCGCCGGGCGCATATTCATGAGCATAAGTACCCTGATTTTTGTAAGTGGCCATCACCTCAACACCCTTTACATCCTCTGCGTTAATATAGCTAAACAGATCAGTAATAAATATGTAATAGCTGGTTCTAAGCGGCATGTGCTTGCTTGCTTTTACGCCATCTACAATAAACATGGTCCCAATTCCATTTATATTATAGTTGGGGCCATGCGCCGTCATACTGCTGAAGCCTTTTACATTTTCCCTCAGTATATCTAATAATGTCCGCTTTCCCTGCGGCTTCAAATCTTCTTCGTTCAAAGTAAAATCAGCTTCGCCTGGGCCTACTAAACTTTTTGAGTTTTTAACGCCCTTCTTAGCCTTTATCTGCACTTCCTTTAATTGTGTTCCGGTTAATTTGGCCGTTTCTTCTTTATATAACTGCCTTGTGCGAACGGCGGTAAGGTGGGCCGTATCAATGTTTACGTATAACGGAATAAGGCGTTGCAGGGTCGCCGAAAAAACAGGTGGTTTAAATTCATCCACTTCAATTCCTACATTAAACATTCTTCCGCGCTTATTTTTTGCCTGCAGATTGTAAGCTACGGTATCAAAAGGATAAAGGCCGGTAAACGCAAACTCTCCTAATGCATTAGCATTAGTATCAATTACAAAAGTTGGCTTTGTTGATAGCAAAACAATGTTGCTATTGGCAAGCGGTTTTTTAAAAGCATTGGTTACCCTGCCCCTAACGGCAAACTCAGGCTCGGCTTTATATTCGGGTATTTCATTAACAGGTGCAAATACCTCCGTCCAGTTATAATTAACCCATCCTTGTGTAAGTAATAAAACGTCTAATGCGGCTGGCTTATTTATAGCATCACCATTCGTAAAATACCAGGCGGGGTTTTCAATTTCGCCCTTAAGGTCATCGGCCAGTAGTATTTTGGCGGGCAGGTTGGGCAAGGTTGTTGAATCCAATTTTACCTGGGCGTTATCTGTAATGGCAATAGAAAAACTTCCCTTTACGGGCGCGCCTTTCTTATCCGTAGCAATAATACTAAGGCTTATGCTATCGCGATTGCCATAGAAGGGCTTTGATTGAGCGATATTTAGTTTGATCTGGTTATGATGATCAACAAAAATTAAACGCTCCGCCACAGGCAAATTTGTTGCTGACAGCAATGTAAAACGCGCTACGCCTGTTGGGAATGCTGAGCGGTGCACACTAAACCTGGCCATTCCTCTGCGGGCATCCATCGCGGCGCCATAACAAACCACATTGCGCGACTGGCCCACCAGATAATAAATACCCTTTGCCTGCTGAATATCGGGGCTTGCCGTTACCTCAACAATTATAGAATCTGTGTTTTCGGCATGATCAATATTAAGCATCAGTCCCGAAGTTTTTGCCTGGGGTAGTGGAAAACTAAGGGTTTTTTCGTGATAATTTATTCGCGCCTCGTAAACTTCGCCCGGTTCGGATTTAAAATCGAACACCCCCATACCCATATGAATAGATCGGAAACCGGCTATCTTTTTACCCTTGCTGTTATAAACGTAGCCCATCACATCAACACCCTTACCTTCTTCGTTTATCGCCTTAAAGGCAACACGGTTAAGCATACCGCCTATCAGGCTGCCACCTTCGGGCATAAACTGCAGGTCAGTTTTTTCATCACGGTTAATAATAACGGGCACATTGAAGGTTAACTCTCCGCTTTGCTTGGTTCGCTTTTTTGTAAGACTGATGCTTATATCCTGCGCGGTTACTTTATCGGGCAAATTAAAATCGAAGGCTAAAGTACCGTCTACCCCGGTTGTTAATGTAGTACGATAAAGTGTACGTTTTCCGGCGGTTATGCGCGCCTTCAGTTCCTGGGCAACCATCTTGTGCCCCTCATTGGTGATAAACGCCAGGTTGGTTTTTACATTATTTATTCCCTCAATCTCATTCAGCTCAAAGCGCGAATTGATCATCCAATCTTCATCTAACGGCCCCTCAATGGTAAACTTTTTGTTAAATATGTAATGCTCGTCAAAATTGCGCATCCAATTGGTGTAAGCTCTTAACGTGTACGTTCCTTCGGCAAAACGGTCGTCAACCAGCGGAATGTTGCCCCAGCCTAAGCCTGCTGTAATTGAAACCATATTGCGGTTAACAACCCGATTGCTCTCATCTGCAATTTCTATATACATCAAACCGCTTTTTGTTGGTGCGCCAAGGCTTGCAGCATCAAACACATAGGCTTTAAACCAAATTGTATCTTCTTTACTATAATTCTGTTTATCGGTTTGGATAAAAATTTTTTCTGGAGTATGTGCAGTGTTGTAAGTTGATATCGTATTTATTTCCTGCTTTATGGTGCGTAAGGTCTGGCTATGTGCTACGCCACACAACAGCAGGAACAAAGAAAAAAGGAGACGGCCACGCATTGGTTTATAATAAGATATAACAGGTTAGTATAAAGGTACACAAATATATAACTAATACAATAGTTGTATATTTTTCACTCCATAACATTATACTTATTTAGACTTATTTAAAATAATATTGTTTAGAATCAGTTTAAATAATACTTTTACCGCAATGGCAAAAAAAAGAAATTTTAAGTACTGGACAGGCCGCTTACATTTATGGCTGGGTCTGGCATCTGGCCTTATTGTTTGCTTTTTAGGCATAACGGGCTGCATATTGGCTTTTGAGCAGGAGATACGCAGTGTTACAGAACCGTATAGTTTTGTTGAAGTACAAAATAAATCCCTGCTATCGCCATCGGTATTAAAAAACATAGCCAACAAGGCACTGCCGAGTAAGCACAATCCACATAGCATAACTTATCAGCAGGGTAAAGCAGCACAGGCTGCTTATTACAGCATTAACCCTGAGTATTACTGGATAGTTTATATAAACCCTTACACCGGCAACGTATTAAAAGTGAAAGATATGGATGCTGATTTTTTCAGGATAGTGCTTAACGGTCATTATTACCTGTGGCTTCCGCCTACTATAGGGCAGCCCATTTTAGCATCGGCCACGTTGATATTTGTTGTGCTATTGATATCAGGTATTATACTGTGGTGGCCAAAAAACAAAGCCGCTACAAAGCAACGCTTTACCATCAAACTAAATGCCCGCTGGCGCCGTGTAAATTATGATATGCACAATGTGCTGGGTTTTTATATGGCCTGGGTAATTATTTTTATAGCGCTTACAGGGCTGGTTATGGGTTTTCAGTGGTTTGCGGGTTCTGTTTACTGGGTAACCTCCGGTGGAAAAAAACAGGTAGCATTTTATGAAGCGCAGTCTGATACCACTTCAACATTGGTGCAAAAACTACCTGCCATAGACCAAATCTGGAATAAAACGCGCGCTGCTTTGCCAGGCTTTACGGGAAGCATCGATGTACATATTCCCGAGAATAACAAGGCAACCATTGAGGTGGCTATTAACCCTGATACCGATACTTACTGGAAATCAGACTATATTTATTATGACCAGTATACACTTAAAGAACTCCCTGTAAAGCATAGTTACGGCAAGTTAAAGCAAGCAAGCACGGCAGATAAAATTGCCCGCATGAACTACGATATTCATGTAGGGGCCATAGCGGGGCTGCCGGGCAAAATTATGGCCTTTTGCGCCAGTTTAATAGCAGCAAGCATGCCGGTAACGGGTTTTATAATTTGGTGGGGGCGGCGTAAAAAGAATCGCGAGAAAGTAAATGTTGCTTAGGTACTTGGTTAGGCCGAGGGCGTTTTATAAGCGTTTCAAAAAAATAATGAATTTTTAAAAAACCAAAACATTGATTTTCAATTGTTTAATATTATTTACAGCTAAGTTTCCTGACTTAAAAGTAGTTTCAAAGCGTTTCATCTTAAAACAATTTTACGTTGATTTTCAATAACATACAGAAAAATACGTTTCAAGAGTTTCATGTGTGTTATATATTCTGGTGAAACGGCTCACTATTATATTTCCTCTGGTGTAGCAAAAAACTGCTGGTTAAAGTTCACCAAAAAAAGCTCTTTAGTGGCCCGGGTACAGGCGGTATAGAACCAGCGCAGAAAATCCGTGTTCACCATTTCATCGGTAAGGTAACCCTGGTCAACAAACACAGCCCCCCACTGTCCGCCCTGCGCTTTGTGGCAGGTAATGGCATAGGCAAATTTTATTTGAAGTGCATTATAGTAGGGGTTAGTTTTAAGTTCGTTATGCTTGGCACGGCGATTGGGTATATGGTCGTAATCCTTCATGGCTTCCTGGTAAAGCCGCTTCTGGTCGTCAGCCGTTAAAGCGGGTGATTCTGTATACAGCGTGTCTAACAGCACTTTACAATCTAGTGTAGGGTCATCGGTGTAGTCTGTTAACTCTATCTGCACATCCGCAAAGCGGAAACCGTACATATCTTCAATTTTACGCACCTTACGTATTTTGGCAATGTCGCCATTCGCTATAAACGCAGTGCTTCCCTCCTCTTTATCCTGCAGCCAGAAGTAGTTGTTCTTAACCACCATAATCTGGTCGCCGCCGGTTAGTTCTTCCTCGCGGTACAGCAGGCGGTTGCGAATCTGCATGTTGTATAGGTTGGCACTTTTGTTACTTCGGCAGATCACCAATGTATCATCGTGCCCGTATTTGCCGTAGGCATACTCCAATCCTTCAGGCAGGCGCTCGCCCGTCATCCGGAAAACATCTTTATAACCCTTGGTAGTTATTTTGGGTATCACCTCTTTCTCCTCCCTTATAATATCCCTTACCCGAGTAACATTATACAATATCCCCGAATCCTTTTGCTGGCGCAGCACATCGGTCAGCTCAAAGCTGTGTACATCCAGCCCATACTCTTTCTTCATAAAAACGGCGTCAAGCGCCGGGCTGTCGTCTGAGCCTACAGGTGGTAACTGGGCGGTATCGCCAACCAGCATTAGCTTGCAGTTTTTGGTGTTATAAACATATTTAACCAGATCATACAACAACGAGTTGCGGCTGCTGCCGCTCGGCAAATCAGCTATCATCGAGGCTTCGTCAACTATAAACAGGGTGTTATTAGCCATGTTCTCGGCTATCATAAACCTGTCGTCAATATCCAGCGCGGTTTTTTTGCGGTAAATGCGTTTGTGGATAGTAAAAGCCTTGCGGCCCGAGTAGGATGATATTACCTTAGCTGCCCGCCCTGTGGGTGCCAGCAGCACCGATTTAAAGTTATAACTGCGTAGGGCCTTAACCAACGCGCTAACTATTGTGGTTTTACCGGTACCTGCGTAGCCACGCAAAATGAAGCACTCGTCGCCTTCGTCTTTATTTAAAAAGTCATCCAACAGGCCAAACAATTGCAATTGCTGATCGGTAGGCTCATGCGGAAAGGCTTTTCGGATATGTTCTGGTGCTGGCACGCTGCAAAAATGCTGATAAGTACGTTAATTAAGTAATGCAAAAAATATTACTTTTGCTGATAGCATGGGCGAGATCAACTATACTTATCAGCACGAGGATTTTAACCTTAGTTTGGCGTATTACTATACGTTAGTGCTACAGGTAAGCAGCACCGATTTTACTTATGCCATTTTTTATGATGATAAGCTAATGGCGCTGGCAAGTAATTGCCCCATTGAAGAACTGGCTAACCCAACGGGTATGGCTGATGAATTGTTCGCTCATTTCAGAGACATTGTGGTAGGTGTAGATAGTGACGGGTTCACGCTGGTTCCGATTGAATTATTCAACGCAGACCGTGTTACAGATTATGCCCGTTTTTTAGATGTAAAACAGGATGAAAAGGTTTTAGCCCAGCAACTTGATGCCGATAATTTTATCATTTATAAAACCCCCGCCGCTATTGTTGCTGCCATGGAAAAATTTGACTTAACCCGCTGTGTGTATAGCAGCAAGGGCTGGTTAAATGCCATTGCTAACACCAATCCTGCCGACAATACTATTTTTGTAAACATAGAACATAAATTTGCCGAGCTGTTATGTTTTAAAAATGGCAAAATAAGGTTATACAACACCTTTGAGTATAAAACGGCCGAGGACCTGGCCTATGCTGCTGCAGTAGTATTCAGGGAAACCGGGGCTCTGCAAAATGAGGTAAAATTGAGTTTGAGCGGTTCAGCATTAAACGATGACTATAGAGAACGCCTCGCGGAGTTTTTCCCTACAGTTGGAGTAAATGAATTACAGATAGCACAATTGCCTGCTGGTTTGACTTCGGGCCAACTGCTTAAATTATCCGCACTGCTGTTATGCGTATCATCGGAGGCAAGTTAAAAGGGCTGCGCTTAAACCCGCCTAAAAATTTACCGGTGCGCCCCACAACCGATCTGGCTAAAGAGGCCTTGTTCAACATCCTGCAAAATCAGATTGAATTTGACAATATAAAAGTGCTCGATCTGTTTAGTGGTACAGGCAACATTGCTTTTGAGTTTGCTTCGCGCGGCGCAGAGCAGGTTATATCAGTTGACCGCAGCATCCATTGTATCTATTACATTAAAGATACCGCCAAACAACATCAGCTTACCAATATAAAAACCTTTAAGGCTGATGTGTTTAAATATCTGGAATTGGAGACCGAAAAATACGACCTGATATTTGCCGACCCCCCATACGATCTTAACCGAATACCTGAGCTATCTAAAGTAGTATTTGAAAAGAGTCTGCTGCTACCTAATGGACTGCTTATTGTAGAACATCAGTCTATGCAAAATTTAAGCAATCATCCTAATTTTGTAGAACAACGCAAGTATGGGCACTCATCATTTTCTTTTTTCAGGCAATAATAAAACCCTGTTCAAATACCTATAAGTTGTAACTTTACTCAAAAAACCTCATTCATGAAAATAGCCCTCTTTCCGGGATCATTTGATCCGGTTACAAAAGCCCATGTTGATATTGTTAAACGCTCGGTAGGATTATTTGATAAAGTATACATAGGCATTGGCGACAATAGCTCAAAGAAAGGCCTGCTATCTATTGAAAAACGGGAGCAAATGCTCCGCGCCATTTTTGAGACCGAACCTAAAATACATATTATAGCTTATGAAGGCCTTACGGTTGATTTTTGTAAAAGCATTGGTGCGGCATATATGATACGCGGCATACGCACGGTATCAGATTTTGAGTACGAAAAAGCCATCGCCCAAATGAATCATTCGCTGGCCCCAGACATTGAAAGTATTTTTATTGTGAGCAAACCTGGCTATTCGTCAATTAGCTCAACCATAGTGCGCGAAATTTTGCGGTATAATGGCGATGTAGCCCAGTTTATACCTAAAGAGGCCATTCCCTTTCTTTAACAAGATCAGCCTTCTCTAAAACATCCATTATTGAAGGGAAGGTATTTGAAAGGATGGGTTCTATATCGCTTTTTTTAAACCAGCGTACATCTGTTATTCCTTCTTCCAGCTGGGGTTTAAGTTTATTCTGGCCCTTGCATTTCATATTATACCACCAGGTTTTCTTTAACACTATATCGCCTTTGCTAACATATACGTGGTAGGTTTTGCAAATCTTATCTTCTAACTTGCTAACGGTTATATTACACTCTTCTTCAACCTCACGTACGGCAGCTTGCTTAACTGTTTCGTTCTTTTCTATTTTGCCTTTGGGCAGGTCCCATTTATCGTTACGATATATAAACAATAAAGCTTTTTTCTCGTTCTTAACCAGGCCGCCGGCGGCCTTAATTAACGTTACACTTTGTTTTACGCGTTTAAGAAAAGCTTTAGCATCTGTACACAACACATAAAACCTATTGCTTTTATGCGCCAGTATCCATGTATAAATTATTTTCAGATCAAAGGTCTGGCTGTCAATTTGTTGATAGTTATCCAACACTTCGGGTAGTGTTTCTGTTAATAAGATAACTTTTTCGTTAATATAAATTCTGTATTTTTGAGCCATGTTTAATACCAATGAAACTGAACAACAAGTAGCGGAGTTCCTGCTGCAAATTAAAGCAATTAAATTACAACCTAATAATCCTTTTACATGGGCTTCGGGCTGGAAATCGCCTATTTATTGTGACAACCGCGTTACTTTATCTCATCCAACCGTGCGTACCTATATAAGGCAACAGTTATCAAAGGCAATACAGGAAAAATTTGGCTCGGCAGGGTGTATAGCCGGTGTTGCTACCGCAGGCATACCGCAAGGCGCGCTAGTAGCGCAGGAGCTTGGGCTACCTTTTATTTACGTTCGTTCAAAAGCAAAAGAACATGGTCGCGGCAATATGATAGAAGGCGATGATGACAGCATGACCGGCAAACGGGTGGTTGTTATTGAGGATCTGATATCTACCGGGCAAAGCAGCCTGCAGGCTGTAACCGCGCTGCGTGAAGCCGGATATGATGTAGCCGGGCTTGCTGCTATTTTTACTTATGGCTTTAACATAGCCGATGAAAATTTTAAAAATGCCAACTGCCCGTACATAACCCTGTCTAACTACACCGCGCTTATTAACTACGCCGAAGAACACCAGTATATAACCCGCAAAGATGTTGACATGCTGAGGGCTTGGAGAGATGATCCGGCTGCCTGGGGCGCATAACACAAAATTATTATGAGCACTTTTAAAAGCACCGTTACTATTAACCACCCTGCCCAAGAGGTTTTTAACTTTTTGGCAGATTTTAACAATCATCAGGGTTTAATGCCTGATAATGTAGTTAACTGGTCATCCGATTATGATGATGCCTATTTTGAGGTACCAAACATGCTTAAACTTAGCTTAAAAATAACTACGCGCACCCCCAACAATTACATTGAAATTTCTCCGGTAGAGAAACCTCCCTTTGCTGTTAAGTTAAATTGGGAAATAAAAAGCGGTAATGATACAAGTGAAGTTACTTTTATCATTACCGCTGAGTTGAATATGATGATGAAAATGATGGCATCTGGCCCATTACAAAAACTGGCCGAACATCAAACACAGGCATTGGTTAACCTGCTGAAATAACCCACTATATTCTTTGTTTTGATTGACTGATTTTTCCGGTAAGTACCAAAATGTTGATAATTACCAGTCCTAAAATTACTGCTCCCATTACTATCATAACTTAAGTATTAATCATTACTTGTTTATTATCAGACAAAACATGTGCCTGATTATAAAACTCAAAAAGCTTGCTTTTTTGTATTAGTTAACAGCATTTTTACGTTGAAGCAACAATACACGTGTGTAATAGCTTCCTCAAACAGTGTATTTGGTTTTATAAATTGGTGTAATAATATCCACTTATACGCAAACTCAAATCAATTGGTTTAACGCTTTTTTAAGCGTAATTTTGCCGCAAATACAAGGTGCAGCATGATTACAGTATCCAATCTATCATTACGCTACGGTAAGCGTACATTATTTGAAGACGTTAACTTAAAATTTACTCCAGGTAATTGCTACGGCATTATTGGCGCTAATGGTGCGGGTAAGTCTACTTTTTTAAAAATACTTTCGGGGGATATTGACCCTACAAGCGGATCGGTGAGCTTTACGCCCGGCGAACGCATGGCCGTATTAAGCCAAAATCACTATGCTTTTGATGAGTTTACCGTGCTGGAAACAGTGATGATGGGCCATAAGGAAATGTACGCGGTGATGAAGGAAAAAGATGCCATTTACCTTAAAGAAGATTTTACCGATGCCGACGGCGAACGCGCAGGCGAACTGGAAAATCTATTTGCTGAAATGGACGGATGGAACGCCGAAAGTAACGCGGCTACCCTGTTAAGCAACCTGGGCATAAAAGAAGAATTTCATTACAGCCTGGTAAAAGACCTGGATAATACCCAAAAAGTGCGTGTGTTATTGGCCCAGGCATTATTTGGTAAGCCGGATATTTTGCTACTGGATGAACCCACCAACGACCTTGATATACATACGGTGAGCTGGCTGGAAGATTTTTTGGCCGGTTACGAAGCTATTGTATTGGTGGTATCGCACGACAGGCACTTTTTGGATACTGTTTGTACACATGTGGTTGATATTGACTTTGCGAAAATGACCACTTATACCGGTAATTATTCGTTCTGGTACGAATCGAGCCAATTGGCCCTGAAGCAACGTAGCGACCAAAACAAGAAAACCGAAGATAAGGTAAAAGAGTTGCAGGAGTTTATCCGCCGCTTTAGCGCCAATGCTTCTAAATCAAAACAAGCCACCAGCCGTAAAAAAGCGCTGGAAAAAATAGATATTACTGAGATACAGGCATCTAACCGTAAATACCCAGGCATTATATTCAACAACCTGGGCCGCGAAGCCGGTGACCAAATACTACAGGTTGAAAAACTAAGTAAAACCCTTAATGGCGAGCCGTTATTTACCAACATTAACTTTATGGTGAACAAGGGCGACAAAATAGCCTTATTGAGCCAGAACAGCTTGGCAACAACCGCGCTTTATAACATTTTAACCGGCCGCGATAAGGATTTTAAAGGCGAATTTAAATGGGGCGTAACCATTAATATTGCCGATATCCCGATGGACAACAGTGATTATTTTGCGGGCAAGAATGATAATCTGATTGATTGGCTTCGCGAGTATTCGCCGGGCGAAAAGGATGATCAGTTTATACGCGGCTTTTTGGGCAGGATGTTATTTTCTGGCGAAGAGGTGTTGAAAAAGAGCAGTGTGCTATCCGGTGGAGAAAAAATGCGCTGCATGTTTAGTCGTATGATGCTGCAGGGAGCCAATTTACTGATGTTTGACGAGCCCACTAACCACCTTGATCTGGAATCTATCACCGCGTTAAATAACGGCATGAAAGACTTTAGAGGCACTATGTTGTTTACATCCCGAGATCATGAGCTGGTAGAAACCGTTGCAACCCGTATAATTGAACTTACACCTGGCGGTGTTATTGATAAGTTAATGACTTATGATGAGTACATAACCAGTGATGTTGTACAAAAACAAAGAGAAGAGCTTTACGCAATGGCATAATCTGATGAAAACTACTTCCCTTACCCTATTAACCGTAATCCTATTTTTTTTACAGGCTAAAGCGCAGGTAATAAAAGGCAACATTAAAGACGCGAAAACCGGCGAAACACTATCCTATGTAAATGTGGGTGTAATTAATCGTTCTATTGGTACAGTTAGTAATGATGCCGGGGAGTATGCCATTACGCTAAATAATAGTGACGCGGACAGTCTTAGATTTTCTATGATAGGCTACAAGCCACAGGCTTTTGCTGTTAAGGAACTGGCTACCCGCCAGGGTGCTTTAAATATTTCGCTGGTGCCAGACGTTAAACAATTAGCGGAAGTTAAGGTAACCAACCACAAATGGAAAACCGCTGTATTGGGTAATACAACCAAATCGCAATCAACAAACGCGGGGTTTACTACCAACGCGCTTGGGCACGAGATTGGCATTATCATCAAAATAAAAAGGTCGCCTACCTGGCTAAAAAGTTTTAACGCCTCGCTTACCGAGAACAACCTCGACTCTGTAAAATTACGATTGAATGTTTACAGCGTAAAAGACGGTATGCCTGATAGAAACCTATTGCACGACAATATTTTTGTTACGGTAAAAAAAGGGCAGAAAGCTATTGATGTAGACCTGACTCCATACAACATTATGGTGGAGGACAACTTTTTCATCGGGTTGGAGTGGATAAAAACAGTACCGGGGCATGGGCTTATGTTCTCAGCAGCGTTTTTCTTTAGTAACCCAATTATATCGCGCGAGACCAGCCAGGCGAAGTGGGAAAAGTTGGGTATAGCGGGTGTGGGTTTTAATGTAACAGCGGAGTATTGATTAGTTATCCTTATAATTTACCACCACTCCGTCTATTGCTTTTTCTTGTAAAAATATTCGCAATTTTTTATCGTAAGTAATCAAAAGCGTATCATTAGCTCTCCATGTTAGTACCACGCTTTCCGGAGTAAGCCGTGCTCTTCCGTGGTCACCGTCCACAATAAATGTATTTCCTTTAGCTGCCTTATCGAAGGCTGTACTATAATCGACAATACTAAGTTGGTAGGAATCTGCAACCGTCGCCCCTCCCTCCTTTACGAAAAGAATTGCCTTCTTAGTGCGTTCAATATTAACTTTATCCTTTACAAAGCTGTTAGTTGAATCTCCCACTAGATTAAAACATCCCGACGACGTAAGTGTCAGCAAAACAATAAATATTAGTTTGAAAAATCGAAACGTTTTGATTGACATGATTCCATAAAATTACGATTTTTAACTTATCACTTTAGCTGGCTCTACGCGATTCTACGACGGTTTACGGGTGGCTCAGGGTAGCTCACATAGCCCTGAGCCACCCCCCTTTTTTAACTGAAGCAAGATTATTTATTAGGCTGGCTTGCAAAACTATAATTTAACTGCATTTCAAAACATTATCAGGCTCCCTGTGTCGTAGTTATATATGAAGCAGTTGTTATACCTATGTACCTTTCTGATCCTTCTTTGTTCCTGCTACGGCGAAGACAAACCCAATTTTGTTTATACTACTCCTACAGCCCATCAGGCCGATACAACACTAACTACCACTCATACTGTTTCTCTGGCTCCGCTTAAACCGGATAGTGCAGGTTATACGCGCATTGCTACCGGCAAATTAACACCCGCCGATTTGATAAAATATGCCGAAACACTAAAAGGTATCCCCTACCTGTACGGATCAACCAATCCGGCAAAAGGTTTTGATTGCTCCGGGTTTATCACTTATGTTTTCAATCATTTTAATGTTGCTGTGCCGAGGCAGTCAGTTGGCTTTACTTATGTTAGCCGTCGCGTTAATTTAAAAGATGCAAAAACCGGAGATCTGGTATTATTCACCGGTACCGACAGTACAATTAGAGTTGTGGGGCATATGGGCATTCTGATGGTTGATCCCGGTCGCGTGACAAAATTTCTTCACTCAACTTCAGGCAAAGATGATGGTGTAACAGAAACGCCGCTTAACGCTTATTATATGGGTCGTTACATGCACACCATCAGGATTTTTCCGCAAAACGACAGATAGTGTTAAGTCGGGTAATTTTTTTATACTTGTTCTCTAAAATTGTACAACCGCCATGAACACGCATAAATTTTCGGAAGAGTTATTTTTAAAAGTGCCAGTAGTGGGCATCGTACGCGGTATGCCCTTTGATACCATAAAAAACATCCTCTCTGTTTATGCCGATGCCGGGCTAACCACCATTGAGATAACCATGAATACAGACGGCGCTGCTGATATGATAGCGTTTATTGCTGATAATTTTAGCGGCAAACTTAACATAGGTGCCGGAACAGTTTGCACGCCAACAGAACTTGAGGTAGCACTAAATGCAGGTGCCCAGTTTATAGTAACGCCTGTTGTAAACCAAAAAATAATTGAAAGCTGCGTAAATGCAGACATTCCAATATTTCCGGGAGCCTTTACGCCAACGGAGATCTACAACGCATGGGAAATGGGGGCTTATATGGTAAAGGTATTCCCGGCAACACAGTTTGGCCCGGCCTATATTAAAGAAGTAAAAGGCCCCCTTGATAAATTAAAGTTGATGCCTACGGGTGGCATTACCCTGGAAAATATCGACTCCTACAAAAAAGCAGGTGCCGATGGTTACGGAATGGCAGGTGCCTTGTTCGACAAAAAACTAATAGAACAGGAAAACTGGGTAGGCCTTAAAGCGCACCTTCACCAGTTTGCGCATAAATTTGCCATATAGCGCGTTTTGCAGGTTTCTTAATTAGTTCTTATCGCTTCAACCGGGTCAAGTTTTGAGGCAAACCATGCGGGTACTATGCCTGATATCATGCCTATGCCAACGGATGTACCTATCCCGATGATTACATTTTTCATATATAATTTCACTGTAATATCAGCCGCAGCAGTAACAAGCAAGGTGCCCCCGTATACCAGCAGCAAACCAATAATGCCCCCAATTAAACAAAGTACAACTGATTCGATGAGGAACTGCAGTAAGATAAAATAGTTTTTTGCACCCAGTGATTTTTGAATACCAATAATATTGGTGCGTTCCTTTACAGAAACAAACATGATATTGGCAATACCAAAACCTCCAACTAAAATAGAGAACATACCAATAAACAATCCGGCTGTATTAATAACATCAAAAACTATATCTAACTGTGCGGTAAGCATGGTGCTCTCGTTTAAAGAGAAGTTATCATCCTGACCAGGTTTTAGGCTACGAATAGAGCGCATAAGCCCATGCAGTTCGCCCACTACTTCCTCTACCGGGATACCGGCCCTGCCTTTTACAACAATTGATGGGTTGTATTTTTCGGCCTGTACATCAATAACGTTTCGTGCAAAGTTAAGCGGAATTAGTACTTGCTTATCACTTGATATACCCAGCATGTCATCCCCTTCTTTTGAAAAAACACCAATAATGGTAATGTATCTGCCCATTACCTTTATCTTTTTCCCTACCCCATTTCCACCCGGAAAAAGATTGTCGGCTATATCATAACCAACTACGCCCACCGGTGAGCCGGTTCTTGATTCCATATCAGTAAAATACCGCCCGTCTGCCAGATCAAAGTTCCAGGTTTTATCGTGGTCATGCGAAGTTGCATATATCTGCGCGCCTTCTACAGAATTGCTGTTGTATTTAATAGTGCGGTTATCAATACTTACTTCGTATGAAATTGCTTCGGCAGTCTGGCTACGGCGTTCTAACTCATTAAAATCTTTCAGTTTTGAAACCGGGCGCTGCATATACTTCCACCATGGAAAACTTCCGTCAGATACCCAGGGCCATTTTTCAACATAAACACTGTTATTACCTAATTTATCAACGCTGGTTTGCAGGTTGTCGCGCAGGGTATCAACAGCCGAAAAAACAGCAATAATGGTAAATATACCTATTGTAACCCCAAGCAAAGACAACATTGTGCGTAACCGGTTTTGCCTGAGAGCATCAAACGCGAACAAAAAGCTTTCTCTGAAGAGTTTTAAAAATATCATGTTACGGATTACCTGATTTTACCTGTTTTTACAGATTTTGAAACTGAAATACAAAATTGTTGTTATGTATTAGATAAACATACGGGGCTTAAGTTACAGCATTTAATTAATAAACTTAAATACAATTATGTCAACATTGCGTAAGTATATGTAATTAAGCACGGTATCAATGTAATCACCAATATAATCAGCGTAATCAACAAATATATTTGTACATTTGCGCCCTTAAAAATTCCTATTTATATAAACAATGAAGTTATCTCAATTTAAATTCAATCTGCCAGAATCACTCATAGCCCACACCCCTTCGCAAGAGCGTGACGAGGCCCGTTTAATGGTTTTACACCGCGATTCTGGTAAAATTGAGCATAAAGTTTTTAAAGACGTACTCGACTATTTTGACGATAAGGATGTAATGATCCTGAATAATACCAAGGTGTTCCCGGCCCGTATGTACGGCAACAAAGAGAAAACCGGTGCTACCATTGAAGTTTTTTTATTAAGGGAACTTAATAAAGAGCTGCGTTTATGGGATGTACTGGTTGACCCTGCCCGCAAAATACGCGTAGGCAACAAGCTGTATTTTGGTGACGATGACCTGTTAATTGCCGAGGTGGTTGACAATACTACATCGCGCGGACGTACCATACGCTTTTTGTTTGATGGTACCGACGAAGAGTTTCGCCGTAACGTAGAAATATTAGGCGAAACACCGCTGCCAAAATACATTAAACGCAAAGCTACTACAGAAGATAAAGAGCGCTACCAAACTATCTACGCTAAACACGAAGGTGCGGTTGCCGCCCCTACTGCCGGTTTACACTTTAGCCGAGAACTGATGAAACGTCTTGAGTTAAAGGGTGTTGAATTTGCAGAGGTTACCCTACACGTTGGTTTAGGCACGTTCCGCCCGGTTGAGGTGGAGGACCTTACCAAACACAAAATGGACTCAGAGCAAATTATAATTGAAGCGAAACAAGCTGATATTGTTAACCGTGCTATTGATGGTAAAAGGCGTGTGTGTGCGGTAGGTACTACTAGTATGCGCGCCATTGAATCGGCAGTTTCTGCGGGTAAAATGTTAAAGCCAATTAATGATTGGACAAGCAAGTTCATCTTCCCTCCGTATGATTTTAGCATAGCTAATTCAATGATCACTAATTTCCACACCCCTGAATCAACTTTATTGATGATGATCTCTGCGTTTGGCGGTTATGAGCATGTTATGAATGCTTACGAGGTGGCTATAAAAGAGAAATACCGCTTTTACAGCTACGGCGATGCCATGTTGATTATTTAGTCATTGGTCATTATGTCATTGGTCATTGGTGTTTATAACTTAAGGTTTATCATTTAATGACTAATGACATAATGACCAATAAAATAAAGCATTATGCTATTATAGTTGCCGGTGGCTCGGGTACACGGATGGGCGCTGCAATTCCAAAGCAGTTTATTTCTGTAAATGGCTTACCGGTTTTAATGCATACTTTGTTAGCCTTTAACAATAGCGCTTCAAAACCTCAGCTTATTTTGGCATTGCACGCCGGTTTTCATGATTACTGGAAACAATTGTGCAAAACTCATAATTTTAATATCCCACATACTTTGCTCAGCGGCGGCGAAACTCGTTTTCACTCTGTTAAAGCAGCGTTTGATACGATAAATAACACAGACTGCATTGTTGCCGTACATGATGCCGTACGGCCGCTTATATCAAGCGCATTAATTGATAGCGCATACATACAGGCTGCCGAAAAAGGCAACGCAATAGTAGCAGTTAAAAGCAGAGATTCGGTAAGACAGGTAAAAGGCGAGGTGTCTTTAAGCCTGAGGCGTGACGAGATCTATCTGGTTCAAACTCCGCAGATATTTCAATATGGTCAATTGAAAGCTGCTTATCAGCAAGAATATACTGATACATTTACTGACGATGCAAGTGTGGTAGAATCAGCAGGTTTTGATATTCACCTGATTGAGGGCGATCATCAGAATATAAAAATTACCTTTCCCGAAGATATTGCTATAGCTGAATTGATTCTGAAAAACCGTGCAGCCGGTTAATTAGTGGTTTTTAGGGTAATCGTAGTAAATTATTTTTCCGCTGTTTGATGTAACAGAAATCCAAACACTGGTGTCAAATTCTATAACAGCTACCGCGCAGGTGGGTACATCGTTAGCCGCACCTGTAAAAAAATAAAGCAACTGCCCAATGCCGGGGTTGTGGCCAACCAATGCAATACAATCCAAACTATCCGGAAGTTCAGATACGATCTGAACCAGATCATCCAGGTCAGCTTCATAAATACCTTTTATTTCCTCGGCAACAGGTAAACTTAAGTGTTGCGAAAATATATTGGCTGTGCTGATGGTACGCAACGCCGGGCTTGATACCAGCATCTGCGGAACTTGATCATTTTCTTTTAAACGCCCCGCCATATTAGCGGCATCGTGCATTCCATGGGGTGTCAACGGTCTTTCAAAATCCGCATATCCGGTTTCGTGGGTTGCTTTAGCATGCCTGATTAGAACGAGCTTCTTCATAACAAAATTATTTTATCAGATACCCCAAACCAACAGAGAATATCCTGTTTTTAACAACACTTGTACCGCTGTCTTGTTGCGATGACGATGCAATATTATTTAAGCCGAGGGAATATCCAACATTAAAAACCAAGCGGTTGCGAAGCTCAAATCCTGAGGAAAAATAAAGACCGCTGTCGAATTTTTTAAGATCGTTCTCTTTGCCGTACCTTATTATGTCTGATGTGTTACTACCGGGGGTTTCGTAGTTAAGATTACCTTTCCACCCCATGGCCACATACCCCCCTGCACCTATGAAAAAGAAACCTGAATTGCCAAACGTAAATTTTCTAAGCACGCTTACTGGTAGTTCAAAATAAGTTAAGTGCGTTGTAGTAGTTAGTGCATCATCATAAACTACAGACCCCTTATTGGCTATGCCTAAACCTGCGCTTAACCAGTAATCGTCTTTTAGAGGCGCTTGAGCGAAACCATAAATATTAAATGATTTAACACTGCCACCTGTAGAGCGCACTGTGGAGCTTTTAACTTGCTGGAAAGCAAATCCCCCTGCCACCCTTACGCCATATAATACCTGTGCTTTTAGCCCCGCACACGCAGCCAAAAACAAAAAAGTTAAAACAGATAAGCGCTTTGCCATTATACAAATTTGAGCAATTTATTTACAATAACAGCAGGCGTTATGTTGTGTAAACATGCATAGTCTTTTCTAAAACAGGGTTTGTTGCCGTAAACTGAGCAGGGCCTGCAAGCTATGTCATCTGCAACGATATTATCTCCCGACTGCCCGTAACCTAAAAACCCGGCAAAGTGATGAGTAGCTCCCCAAACAGACACTACAGGCACACCACGTAATGATGCTAAATGCATTCCTGCCGAATCCATACTCAACATCACATTTAAATTGCTTATTAGTTTTAGTTCCTGCTGCATATTTAAGCGGTTAACCATTGAGAATACGTTGCTGAATATTT